>Ga0299906_10000025_pt1 | contig 147953 bp, 126 predicted proteins | sample RVTome_14_FD_200259 | JGI IMG/M metagenome (GOLD analysis project Ga0299906, IMG submission 200259) | Soil microbial communities from uranium-contaminated site in the Upper Colorado River Basin, Wyoming, United States - RVT145D125 (version 2) ...
CTGGAGCACACGAGGCGCCCTGTGGGGCAGGCCGTGGTTTCTCATCGGAGACCCCCCTCCGAACGGTGACGTCTACTCGGAAGGTCGGGACTTGACAGAATCCGCCTCATAGAAGGCGACCTGAACGCGGATGGGTCGAATGTCAACGATCCGATCTATGTCCCCCGTGACGCCACCGACGCGGGCGAAATCGTGTTCACCGATCCGGGGCAACCGGCGGCGTTCGAGCGGTTCATCGAGGATTCGCCCTGTCTTCGGAAGCAGCGAGGTCACATCCTGAAGCGGAACAGTTGCCGCGAACCCTGGTCGCATACTTCGGTGATCTCGCTGCGCCAGCGGGTACCGGTGGGGATGCGTGGCATGGAAGCGCAGCTCGACGTATTCAACCTGCTGAATCTCCTGGATGGTGGCTGGGGCCTCCGCCGGGTGGCCGCGCCCGCGCTGCTGGAGCACGTGAGCCAGGCTCCTGGCCCGAGCGGCATGACGCAGCCGGTGTTTCGCTTCAACGAGATGGCATCCCCGTGGACCATCGTGCCGGCCGAGTCGGCCTTCCAGTTCCAGTTCGGAGTAGCCTACCGGTTTTGAGGGCCGAGGCGCATGCGCCGGAGGAGGGGCGCGATACGCCGCTCCTCGCGGAGCGGGGAGAGCACCGTGGCGGCAAGCGGGGGCGGTTCGGTGCCCGCATGCAGCGTGTGGCGATCGACGGCGCGGGTTAGCCAGGGGATGGCATGCTCAAGATCCCCGAGACCGATGTACACCAGCGCGATGGGCCAGAGCACCTCGCCCTCGGCGGGTTTCCAATCCAGGAGCCTGGAGAGAACCCGGGAAGCTTCCTCCCCTTTCCCGGATCGGGCGAGCAGGTAGCCCAGCATGCCGAGGGAGGACGCTTCGCCGCTTTCCGCCTGAGGCCGAATCGCGGCGATGGCCTCCGGCCACATTCCCTTCTGTGCATAGCACTGCGCCGCTATCCCGGGGACGCGGACCAGCGGAGGCGTGAGCCCGGCGATCTTCTCGAGCTGGGCCAGGGCCTCGTCGCACCGTCCATTGGCGAGCAGCCCCCGGGCAAGTTCCGCGTTGGCGCTGGGCGACAGTGGGCTGAGCTGGATGGCACGCTGCGCTTCCACCAGGGCTTCGGGGGCTCGTCCCAACCACAGGTAAACCTTGACGAGCCACTCGTGATAGATGGCAGTGGCCGGCTCCAGGATGATCGCGCGCCGGTACCGCGATTCGGCCCCAGCCAGGTCATACTGGCGCATCCGGATCATGCCCAAGGTTGCGTGCGCCTCGGCGAGGGAATCATCCAGCGCAACCGCCTTCAGGGCTGCGGCCTCTGCGGCCGCTTGGGTGGATGGATTGTACCCGCGGTCTGTTCTCAGCGTCATGCGCGCCAGGCTGGCCCAGGCCGCGGCATAGGTCGAATCGAGCGTCACCGCCCGGCGCAAATAGTCGAGGCCCAGGCGCGCGGCGCTGTCGCTCCGGAGCAAGGCGGGATCAGTGCCGCGCAGGTACAGCTCGTAGGCCGGCACGCTCCGGGTTCGGTTCCGGGGCTGCCGCTGTACAGTATCCCCTCGTTCGCGCCGGGCCAGCTCCGCCGCGACGGCCTGGGCGATTTCGTCCACCGACGGGGCCGTGGTGGAGCGCGAGGCGGCCCGGTCGGAGCCCAATCGCACCGCGGCGAAGACGACCGCACCGGTGAAGAGTGCCGCGGCACCATAGAGAAGCAGCGGTCGGCGTCGCGGAGACGAGACAACAGCGGTACCGGCATCCGGGGCATTGACGGCAGCGGAAACCCCTGCGGGATCCGCGCCGGAGGCAGGTGCGGCTCTCACGAAGGGCTCGCTCGCCGCCGGTGACGAACGGAGCCGTTCCGCCAGCGCCCGCACTTCCGGGGACGGTTCCATGCCCAGCTCTTCCTGGAGCAGGCGCTGGTGAGAGCTCGCCTGGTGCAGGGCCGCGGCGCGATTGCCGGATGCCTCGAGCGCCAGCATCAGCCGTCCCACCGCACCGGAGTTATAGGGATCCTGGGCTACTCTGAGCTGCCACCATTCCACCGCCCGGCGCCAATCCCTCGCCGCGCCGGCCTTTTCGGCGAGCGAGTCCAGCACCGCGGCGCAGGCCGTAGCCAGGCGCTGGCGCTCGCGTTCCGCCCAGCGCTCGAACTCGGGGGCATCGGTCAGGAAGAAACCGTCGAGGAACGGTCCGGTGTGGAGGGCAGCCGCCCGCTCGAGGTCACCCGCCGACACTGCCTCGTCGAAGGTATTGACATCGCAGGACACCACCGCGGGATTGAGCTGCAGCTCCTCCCCGGCCGACAAGATGGCTTCGGCACCCAGTGTCCGACGAAGCACATGGACCGCCTGGTTCAGGAGCCCGCGGGCGTGCTCGGTGTCCCGCTCCGGCCAGAGCCAGGCCATGCACTTGTCGCGGGCCACGGCCCGGGGGCGTGAGGCGGCCAGCAGTGCGAGCAGGGCCAGGCGGTGCCGCTGGACCGCGGGTCCGGTGAGCGGACCGGCGTCGCCTTCCAGGGAAACGGCGCCGAAGAGCTTGAAGGAAAACATTCACCAACCTAGCGAACATCTCCCACAATATCCCAAGGGCGCCGGCTGGGTAGTGTCCTAAGGACACTACCGCCGCCTGGCTGACAGCATGTCCTTTTCGAATAAGGGCAGTTCTGAGAAGAGGTGGTCAAAGCCATATGGCTTCAACCCCATATTCTCAGAAACCGGCATTCGGAGCACACGAAGCCGGGCGATTTCGATCAGGAATGACGCAAGGAAGGCCAGCATGCGCAGGGGGGTCAGAGGACGCCCAGGGAGCCTCGACTCGATCAAGTATGCGGCGCGGGCCGTTTGCGCGCTATCCCGCACCAATACCTTCGTACAAGCACTGGATCGGCGCGCGACGTCCTATCTTGTGGAACCGCGACCGACTCTCCATCGAGGGGGATGCCATGCCTCAACCCGGCGCGCTCCGCGTCCTGCTTTTCTCCGCTTCACTGCAGACGGATTCCCTGAACAGCGGTGGTCTCACGCGGCGCCGCGGAGGGGGCCGGGTGAGCATTCTCCTCCTAGCCCGGCTGATGCGCAGGGGCGGAGTGTCGGCCGGTTGCTGGAGAGCCGGATCATCTCCATTTCTGGCTCCCTCGAGTGCGGTCAGCCAGAGCTTCTCCTGCGTCCCGGCTCAGCACCCGCAGGCTATCGTACTCAAGAACTATGTCGTCCGACTGGTAACGGCCAGCACGGCCGATACCCTTGTCGCGAACACCCGGTCACGCTACGACTTGCCGGCCGTGTCCGCCTCCGCTGTCAGGATTGAAACGGACAAGAAGAGGTGCGAGTCGGCGGCGAAAGGGTACCATGAGGCGCTCCATCCAGGGGTTCCTCAGGTGAGCCGATCGGTCGTGGTCATCAAGGTTGGGAGCTCGCGATACGTGGTGCTGGATCCGGCGGAACGGGCAGGTGAGTTTCAGGTGCACGTAGTGATGGACAATCACTGGGAGACGCTGGCGGTCTTTACGGGGTGAGGGTGGCGATCGCCGAACGCCTGGCGGACCTCGCGACGATGCGTCAGGGCCGGAGGTCACCCGCCGGCCGGGGCTCGCCGGTAAGCCGGGCCAGCTCGGCGCGCAGGGGCTCGTCCCGGGCGATCTGCTCCGGCTCCGCGTTCCGGCGCCAGCGCAGGTAATCCGTCACGTCGCGCAGGAACCGGGCGGTGTCGCCCACCGCGAGCGACAGCTCGAGCTGCTCCCTCCAGACCACCATGGCCGTGAGCGGATGGAACCAGTCCTGCCGCCCGGCCGCGGCGTAGGCGCGATCGAGCCGGCCCTGGTCCCGGAAGGCGCGGGCCAGCAGGATGTTTCCGGCGTTGCGCATGTCCGGCGTCCCACGCGGACCCCCGCTCATCAACTGATCCAGCGCATCGGCCTTCGAGGGAGCAGTTGCCAGGTCAGCGGTCACCAGGTCGAGCATTGCCGCGGCCACCCGGCTGCGATGCCGCTCGTGCGGCATGTCGAGCCGCGCGCTCCACCCCCGCGCCAGGTCGTGGAGCCTGACCGCCGTCTGCCGCTCGTTCGCCCACGCGGCCCAGAGCCCCGCGGTGAGCACCGCCGTCAGATCGCCGCGTGTGGGCGTCCCGGCTCCCACCGCCACCGCGCGCTCGGTGAGCCGCCGGCCGGCCGCCTGCGCCGCGGCGGAATCGCGTGCCCCGGAGAACATGGCCGCCATGATCGCGTCGCCATCGGCGTTGAGGGGCACCGATCCGGACGGCCGTTCCGCCTCGATGCGCCGGGTCAGCTCCTGCGCCCACCCCGGCCGGCCCGTCGTGAGCGCGGCGACCCACATGATCCCCAGCGTCTGCCGCCGCTCCGCCCCGGAGCCCGCCCGCCGCAGCGCCTCCTCGAGCATACGCTGGCCCTCGTCCGGTTGTCCTACGAACAAGGCGTCGAAGGCGCCGCGCGTGTAGTCCGCCACGCTGGCCATCTTGGCACGCTCCACGGCGAGCGCGGCGCTGTCTCCCAGCCGGGTGTAGACCCCGAGCCGGCAGCCACACCCCGCCAGATTCTCCGGGAACGAGTCGGCGAGCTGACGCAGCCGCGCCGAGTCCCGATCGCCCAGCGCCTGGTCGAAGCGGTGCGCCAGAATCGGCCCGAAGTTGGGATCGAGCGAGAGCCCGCGGTTGAAGCCGGCCCACGCACGGTCCTTCACCACACTGTCGCGCAGGCCGCTCACCGCTCCGTAGTGGAACACCAAGTCCGCATACAGGTACCACGCCTCCGCGCGGTCCGCGAGCTGGCCCGCCATGCGCTCGCGATCGGCGAACGATTGGGAATACGTGCTGTCGTCCACGGCGGTCACGTAGGTCTCGACCAGCAGCCGGTCGCGGGGTGAGAGCCGGCCCAGGTTGGCCCGCGCGATGGCTCCGCCGCGGTTGGGTGGGCTCGGCACGATCCAGGTCGCGGCCAGGGCCTGGTAGAACCCGGCCAGCGCGAACGTCGAGTCATGGGCCACTGCGCTGCCGAAGGCCTCGAACGCCTCCTCCCAGCGCCCGCCGCGCCACGCCCGCTGCCCGTCCAAATACGATTGCAGCGCACGGAGCGGGACGTGAGAGAGGGAGCTCGCGCGCCCGGCCTCGTCGCCGGCCCGGAGGCTCAGGAGCTGCGCCATCAGTTGATCCACCAAGGTGAGAATGCTGTCGGCCGGACCTTCCGCGCGTCCCTGCACGGGGCGCCCGCCGTCCACCGGGGTGAGGGTGCCGCTCAGTACCAGCCCCTGCGGCGAGCTGATCACCGAACCCTCGAGCAACTGCCCCGCGCCCAGCCGGCGTGAGAGTGCCAGCGCCTCGGGGCTGCTCAAATCGCGCTCGTCATTGCCGCCCGCGTCCTGCCAGGTCTTGATCGCGGTCTGCGCCGCAAGCACGCGCGGGCCCTGCTCGGTCCCCATGCTGGCCTGGAGGATGTCCACGATCCCCTCGCGGAGCTGCCGCATCGCGGGCTCCTGCGAAGTGACGCGGAAGGGAAACGCCGCGATCAGGTCCTGGTCGAGCGCCGGTCCGCCGCCCCCGCCCCGGGGCCGGAGCAGCAGTACCGCCGCGGCAATCAACACGATCACGGCCGCCGCGGCACCGAGCCACTGGGCGATGGGCCGTCGCGCCGCCGTGCGAACGCCGGTGGCCGCCGGGACCGCGCTGGTCTCCACCGGCGTCGTGGCCCCCGACGGCATGGCCTCCAGCCGCGCCACCAGCTCGTCGGCGCTCTGCCAGCGGTCGGCCGGCTGTTTGGCCAGGCAGCGCGCGACCACGGCTTCCAAATCGGCGGGCACGCTGCTCCGGTACCTGGAGATCGGATCCGGCGCCTGGGTGACGTGGGCGGCGAGCATCGCCTGCGGCGTGGGGAAGTCGAACGGCAGCCGGCCGGCGAGCATCTCGTAGGCCATCACGCCCAGGGCGTAGATGTCGGCGCGCGCGTCGATCTTGGGATCGGCGGCGGCCTGCTCGGGGGCCATGTAGGCCGGCGTGCCGATTGCCATCCCGACCGAGGTAAGCTGGGTCCCCGCGGACGCCTCGGAGACCGCGCGCGCCACACCGAAATCGGTGACCAGGGCGTGGCGTTCCGAGAGCATCACGTTCTCGGGCTTGATGTCGCGGTGTACCACGCCGTGCCGGTGCGCGTGGGCCAGCGCCTCGGCCACCTCGCGGAAGATCCGCACCGCGTCGCCGATGGGGAGGGCGCCCTCGCGGCTCAGCCGCTGGCGGAGCGAGGCGCCCTCGACCAGGGGCATCACGTAATAGAGGGAGTCTCCCACCTCGCCCGAGTCGTAGAGCGGGAGGATGTGGGGGTGCTGGAGTCCGGCTGCGATGGTGATCTCGCGCAGGAAGCGCTCGGCGCCCAGGGCCTGGGCCAGCTCGGGCCGCAGGACCTTGAGGGCGACCTTGCGGCGGTGGCGCAGGTCGTCCGCGGCATAGACCAGGGCCATGCCGCCCGCGCCCACCTCCCGCTCGACGCTGTAACGCCCGGCAAGCGCCTCCCGGATTTCCTCGAGCGAAGCGGCCATCGACACCTGGCTTTGGGATGCACAAGTCTAGGCCTGAAGCGGATCGGGGGCCAGGGAGCGCGGACGCGGGCGGCTCAGCCCCCCGGACGCCCTGCGGGGGCCTTCAACGACAGGCCGTCGAAAAGCGGGCCTCCCCATCTGTCGGGCGGCCGTGGCCGGCGGCCGGCGGAAAGCCGCTCGCGCGCCACGGCTCCGCCCTGCTGGCCGGTGGCGCCGGTAACGAGAATCAAGCCGTCCACTTTGGTCATCGCTCAGTCCTGCCAAAGAAAGACCCCGGCAAACTAGCGGGAGCCCGGCCCGGCGCAGCCCGCGTGGCGGATTCTTCCATCCCTTCCCGCTCATTGGATAGGAGACCTCCTTCCAACGAGGGGCTATGCGTATCAACGGCATGTTGAGGGCCACGTGGCTTGGAATCGCCGTCCTGCGGTTGGCCGCCTGTGGCGGCGCGGCCGAGAATGGGGACGCGAGGGCGGGTGCACCGCTACCACCGGCGGCGGCGGGGAACGCCGACCTGGGAGTGATCACCGCCACGGTCAGCGGGCGGTCGCACACCTGGCACGTGGTGGCGGGAAGCGCGCGAGGCCGGCCCTATTCAAGCGGCGCCTGGATGCAGCTTGGGCCGGACGAGCGCGCGATCACCCTGGGAGGATACGATACGCCGACGCCGCCTATCGAGACCTTCGAGTACGACGGGGACCAGCCCGCCTCCTTCGGCGAGTACAGCGGCTCGCTCATCAATCTGACCATTCCCGTCTGGCCGGGCCGGGTGCCCTTCACCGTGCGCTTCCCCGTCGACGAGATCGGGGTGATGGCCTCGGTGCTGTACATGCCTCGGGCGACGTTCGACCCCACGCAGATGTATGAGGTAATCGAGGGGGTCCTCGAGGTGACGAGGCTCGAGGTGCGCAGCGGGCTCATGAGCGTCGAGGGGACCTTCTCCGGCCGCTTTGAGCGGCACGGTGGCGACGCCCCGGTGACGATCAGTGATGGACGCTTCCGCGCCCACGAACTGCCGGATCTCAAGCAGTTGGCCCGGTAGCTCGCCGGCGCACCGGGCGACGGCGCGCTCCTGGGTCGCCCTGGGCTTGGGCCTCCTCGCACCGGGGCTCGGGCACGTCTGGGCTGGAGACAGGCTCCGGGGCGGCTTGGCGGTGCTGCTCTTCTGCTTCGGCGTTCTGCCGCTGATGCGGCTCACCGTCCTGCTCTTCGTATGGTCCCCAGTCGCGATCGTCGCAGGGGTTCTCCTCGCGACAGGCTGGTACCTGGTGATTCCGCTCGACGGAGCAGCAACCGCGCGTCGACTCGCGGCCTGGCGAGACGCCGCCAGCGTCCGCTCGGCACTCTGGCTCGGGCTGGTCGGGGTCTTCGGCCTGATCGGGATCCTCCTGGTGAATCGCTGGTGGGCCGAGCGATTCTGGCTGAGGGTGTACCGTGTCGAAGGCGATTCCATGGCCCCCGCCCTCGTCCCGGGCGACTACGTACTGGCGCGGCGGAGCTGTGCGGCACCCGCGTGCGTCCACCCGGGGCAGATCATCGTTTTCGAATCCATGGATCGGCCGAACACCTACATTGTCAAGCGCGTGACGGCCGTGGACGCCTCGGGTCTCACCGTGCGCGGGGACAACCCGGTCGAGTCGCGACAGCCGGGTCTATGGCACGATCCCCCGGACGCATGTCCGGGGGATCGTCTCCAGAATCGTGCTCTCGTGGGCGCCTGGGCCGCGGGTACGGTGGGAGCGGTTTGGACAGCTCCCTGGCGACTGAGCGCGCTCGGCGGCTAGGGGGGGCCGCTGGTATCGGTCACGTTCATGGAGTTGATGGTGACCCAGTAGATCCAGGCGCTGCTGGATTCGAGGACCCAGTAGTACCAGTGATAGCCTTTCTCCAGGTAGTCGACGACCGGGTAGTTGTTGTCGCTGACGTTGCTGAAGCTGTGCACGATCGGCCGGGATGATCCTTCCAGGTGCCTGACATCGACGGTCCTGTTTGCACTGCATACACGTTGATGACATACCAGCCGGTGTGAGGAGCATTGAAGCCGATGACGATCGCTGGGTCTTCGATCCGGTGGCCCCACGCGCCACCCCAGGATGTGGAACTGGTGCTCAGGTAATTCCTGAGATGAATGCCGTAGTCACTCGACATCGCGGGGTACGTCGCGCCATAGGCCTTGACCTGGCATGAGGGCCCGGTCCAGTGATTGGAGGCCGCCGCGAGGCATCCGTACGACGGGACGAGCCCGCCCTGGGCCTGAGCGACTCGCGGGGTGAACGGGCTGAGCGCGGCAAGCCAGTCCCGGAGCGGGCTGACCTCGGGCGGGGGCCCACCCGGGCGTCCGGTCGCTCTGGCCGCCTCCAGCTTGTCCCTGCCCCCGGGTTGCCGCCTGATGATGTCCAGCAGGTCGGCGAGGCTGGTCTGCCCCACCCGTCGCCCGGGCGGATCCGCGGGATTGCCCTCGGCTTCACCGGCCGGGGTGGAGGCAGGACGGGCGTTGCCCGGCTTTCCAGCCCGAATGAGTGCCACTTTGGCCCTCCCGCCGCGTTGCCGCTCAATGAACTGCAGCAGGTCCTGAACCCGGACCTGGCCGGGGGCCCGGGCGCGTCCGGGCGGTTCGTGTCGCCCTTCGGCATCCAGATCATCCGCCGAACGGGCGGAGGCCGGGCGCGGGTCGGGCTGGGAGGCCCGTTGGCGAAGTGTGGCCGACGCGTCCCGGGCGGGAAGGGCCACGACCAGCGTGCACAGGAACGCCAGCAGGAGCCGGCGCCTGGTATCACCGCCGTGCCGAGCGACACTCATAATGTCCTCCTTCACCAGATGGGGAACAGGCACTCTCATGGATCCAGGCTATTCCGGGATTGGCACGCAGAACCGGGTCCGTCCTCCCGGCTGCCAGCGCATGGTGTTGACGATGCAGCGCCGGGCCTTGAACCCGATGTTCACCAACACGTCCTCTACGCCCCCGGTCCTGGCCTGTGTCCAGAAGCGGCCCGAGATGCTTCCCTCGATCCACTCCCGGTCGAACCGGGTAACGGTGAAGGAAGAGGGAGGGGGATAGCAGTAATCCGGGGTGCAGCTGCCGTCGCCCGACTGGAACGAGTTGTGGGATGGTCCCTCCCCTGCCATGCCCACCTTCATGGCGTCGAAGGCGATCTCCCCTTCGCCCAGGGCCAGCGTGTACGTCCCGGTGCTGGCGATCCCCTTGTCGGCCTCCCAGCCAAGCCCGACCGTGATCACGACCTCGGGGCTGGTACCCTCCTCGGTCACCAGCACGATCGCGCGCGTGTGGTAGAGCGCGGGCCCGAACTCGCGCTCCAGGCTGTCGCGGAAGATCGGCGACCAGCCGGCCACCGCGGAGCCCGTGGCTCGCGGGCCCCAATAGGCGCCCGCGCGTGGGCTCGCGCCGTCGAGGTTGAGGGTCCAGAGGGTATCGGTTTCAACCGCTGCCGCCGCCGCAGGATCGGGGGCGTCAGGATCGGGGGCGTCTCCCCGCCACACCGCGTAACCGCCAAGGCCGCCCAAGGCCAGAACTCCGGCACTAAGAAGGAACGTCGTCTTCATGGGGTCCTCACCGTTCGAGTCCACCCGACCCGCCGGCCGAGCCGGCTGACCTCCACCGAGGCCGGGGCGGTGAGGCGGCCGGTGATGGTGATCTGCCCTTCCTGCTGCGCCGTGTCCGTCCGGTTGGAGCGCACGAGGCGGGTTGCGCTCCCGAACTCGCAGCGGTCCTGAAGGTTGTCCGAATAGACAAACTCGTATTCGCGGATGGCCGCGGCGGCGCGACCGCTCAGCGTGAACGTCGCCTCGATCTGCCCGCCCGTAATGCGCTCGACCGTCAGCGTCCCCGTGAGCTTGCCGGTCTCGGCGACCATGATGTTGCCCTGGAACGCGTCGGGGAAACGGGACTTGTAGTCCCGTTCAGCGGGTCCGACCGGTCGGAATCCCTCCTGCGGGTTCATCCATTTGCACTGGAACACCCGGGTGTCACGGTGCTGCCACACGCCGTCGGTGCGCACATAGAACGGGTTCCCGGTCTCTGCGGCGGGGAGCGCCGCGGGGTACGTCTTGCCGGCAGCGAGACTCGACACCTTCGTCCCGGGCAGGACGATCCAGACCTGCGCGGCCGAGTTCTGCTTCCAGCGTCCGATGCCCCCATGCTCATAGATCGGCCTGGTCTCGGAGGGATCCAGGACGCTTCCATAGGTCCAGCTGACGCCGTTGGGAGAGTACAGCTCGAACATCGCGCTTCCTTGAAGGTCCTTCATCACGGACGCCGGCAGGGTGGGAATGGCGAACCCCATGGCCTTCTGCATCGCCCCGACGCGCGACGGATCCGCGGCATTCTGCGGATTGGTGGACTGCATCATCTCCCGCTGTTCCTGGGGAGTCATGCGCTGCATGCGGTTCATCACCGCGTTCTGCAGATCCTGCTGGGACATCGTACCCAGCTCGGATTCCAGCATGAAGTTGTCGCCCACGGGATCCGTGCAAACCACCCCACCGTCGTCCACCAGGCCGGTCATCCGGATCTCGCCCTCGGCGGGCATCAGGCCCCCGGTTGCCAGCAACTCGGACTCGTAGCGCTCCCAGCGCAGCAGGGGGTTCCGCTCGTCCAGGAACTGGGATCCCACCAGAGCCTCGGCATCGGGAGGGATGTCGTCGTGGAACTCCCGGAAGGCCGGGGAGACGGCGGACATCATTCCGGCCCCTGTGCAGAGGTCGGCCTTGCTGAGGGTCAGCTCGATGGTGTGACCACCGGACAACTTGGCCTGAGCCACCCGCGAGACGTTGACGACACGTACAAGGAACGTGTCCGTCACCGAGACCGTGGTTCGGAAGATGTTGCGACGGCGGGAGCCGTCCAGATCCTGACGCTCGTCGAGCCGCATGCCGTCGACGATCAGGTGCAGCCACTCATGGTTCCGGAACTCCTCTGCCAGCTCGATGGCCAATCCGTAGGTCTCTCCGGCAGGGACCTGTACCAGCACTTCGTACGCGGCCACGGCCAGCGGCTCCGCGTTGCCATCCACCGACTTCCGTTGGGGGGCGGTGGGGCCCAGGCGTTCCCTCATGATCTTGTCGTTCGCGTCACCGGGCTGCCGGTAGTAGTCGATGTGGTTCGCGTACCGGGCCACGACGTGCGGCAGCATGCCGTGGAGGCCCTTGTACTCCTCCAAGGCGGAGCCCGCTTCCGCGTGAATGACCGCACTGACCGCCGGTACACCGCCCTCGTTGGGCAGGTCTTCCCGTTGCAGCAGGGTCTTGAACCACCCGATGTTGGCCGGTGATCGCATGGTCCGACCCGCCGAAAGCCAGAAGTGGTGGCTCTCTTGTCCCCATTCGGCATCCGTCAGCGGGGTCGTGTAGTCGCGTTTCGGGAAGCTGCCCCCATACTGGTGCAGAACGGCCTCCGCGGTGCCCTCCACGATCCACTCGAGCGCATCGGGATCCGCGATGGCCGCATAGGCCTCAGCCGACCCTCGTTCCGCCCGCTGCACCGCGTGGAAGAGCTCATGAACCGGGGACAGGGCATCGAGCGCCTCCATCCCGGGGCGCATGTTGTCCGGCGGCGAAATGGCGGCCAGCGTATTGATCCATATCCGGCAACTCTTCTCGGCCGCCGAGAATCTGAACTCGGCGATCGTGACGCTGTCCGTGATGACCCTCACCTCACCCGTGCTCTGGTCGCGCGTCGTGACGTTCTTGTATGCGTCGGTGACCGTGAGGAGGTAGGCATCGGGGTCGTTCTCCGGCCGGTCCGTGAGACACGGAGGCGCAAAGCCCAGGTTCGCAAGCCATCGGCCGGCCTTGGTCAGCTCCTGGACGTAGTAGCCCGCGGCAGTGGTATACCGCCTCCGGTGGTCCCAGGCCTGCGCGGCGACGGCGTTGGTGTTCGCATCCGGTTTGGTGGAGGGATCCGGGACCTCGCACGGTCCTCCGGGGCCAACGGCACACGTCGCCGCCCATTTGTCCTTCCATTGCGCCGCCGCCTCCACTGGTGCATTGGCGCTGGTGAGCAGCACAAGGAGGGCGAGGCGTATCACACGTCGCAGCGAGGGACGTCGACAACCCACCGGCGACGCCTGGTCCTCGGGCCTCATGGACAAGTCGCGACCCGGGCCGCAAAGACGCCGAAGGACGGTGTCGTCCCCCGAGTGAGCGGCACTCCGGCGCTGGGCGTCTTGTCATCCCTGTACCAGATTCGTCCGGCCTCCTCCCAGACGAATTTGGTTCCATACCAGTCCGCCGCGATGTCGGGCGACGACTTTCGGGTATCGGTCTTGGTGACCTGGTAGGTCGAAGGCGACGCCGCGCCGACCGCCTGGGCCCGGACGTTGCTGGGAAGCTGCGTGCTTCCTGACGTCATATTGTTCGAGAGAAAGACGACATACTCGTTGCCGCCCCACCCGGTCCGGATCCAACGGGGTTCCGTCTCGACGAACCGTCCGAGGTTGCCGGTGAGGATGGTCTCCGAGGAGGCGCCCGGCGTGATGCGATAGACCGCGCCGTCCCGGCTGTAGGCGATCCATTTCCCATCCTTGGAATAGCTTGGGGAAGCTCCTCGGGCGACGGTGCCGGGGCGCCTCTCCGGGAAGCTGTTGTTACAGAGGGGGACCTCGTAAATGACCCCGTACTCCTCGTAGGCGAGCCGGCGGCCGTCCGGCGACCAGGCCGGAGCGGCGGTCCGACGGGCTCCGGTGATCTGGAGCGCATTGGCTCCGTCGAGTGCGGCGATCCAGACGTTGTCCACTCTGGTGTTCGCGTCCCCCTTCGGGGTCACCTCGACCACAAACGCCACGCGGCGGCCGTCCGGGGAAACCACCGGGTCGCGATACGCACAGTACGCGATCGTCGACAGGTCACGCGTGGGGCAGGGGTAGGCGCTCGACAGCAGCCGCGCCTCCGCTCCCGTTCGCACGTCCCGCCGGAACATCCCCCAGGTGGTGGCGGACGTCTTCCTCACGAAGACGATCTCGGTCGACCCGATGGGAGTCTGTGCCTGGACCACCGCGGAGCCGGCGCGCAGCCCGTCCATCAGGAGCAGCACGGCGATCAGGGTGATCGTTGTGCGGGGGCCACGCGCGCGCGAGGCGTGACAGTTCGTGGTCATTGGACTTGCCTCCGCCCGTTCAGTGGGAGCTGTGCCCTGAGGTTCGGCCGTCATCCGTCCAGCCTCACCAGCTCGACCCGCCGGTTGTTCTGCCGCCCCTCCGCGGTGTCGTTGCTGTCCACCGGCGTCGACGCCCCGAACCCCCTGGCCTCGAGCCGCTCCTCCTCGATCCCGTAAGTCTCGAGCAGGAACTGCCGCACCGACCGGGCGCGGCCCTCGGAGAGGTCCTGGTTGTGCTTGTCGTCGCCCGTGGCGTCGGTGTGTCCCTCGATGCGGAGCCGCAGCGCGGGATGCTCGGTGAGCATCCGGCCGATCTGCTCCAGGGTCGGCGTCGATTCGGGGCGGATCTTGTCGCTGTCGACGTTGAAGAGGATCCCCCGCGTGGTCACCCGGCCCTCGGCGGCCAGCCGGTCATAGAGATCCGCCCCCCCAGCCGCGACCCGGATCGGCCCGACGAACATCGGATGCTGCTCGCTGGCATCGGCCACCACAAACCAGATCCTGGCCGCCCGCCCCATCTGGACCTCCGGCACGTTGGCGACCTTCTTCTCTCCCACGTACACCTTCACGTGCGGCCCGTCGGCCATGATCCGGATTTCCGCGATGCCGCCGGTGATCCGGCCGGGAATGGGGCTCAGGCCGTAGGGACCGTCCCGCTGCAGGTCCTCGATGCCCGAGTAGCGCTCGTCGATCAGCAGATGCGGGTGCTGGTACCAGCCCATTCCCCGCGGGACGACCGTCCGGCCCTCGGGGGGCTCGGCGAACAACACCCGCATCCACTGATTGCCGTGGGTCCAGCTGACGGGAAACTCCAGCGTGAACCGGTCGGGAAGCGTCGCCGGCAGCTCGATCGCGAAGGCCGAGCCCGCGGTCGCCCGGAGCCACGGAGCGCCAGACCACTCCACCACCTCCATGTTCCCGTTGAGAAACCGGAGGCGCCTGGGGAAGTCGCCGACCTTGTCGTTCGTGTAGTCCTCGGCGAACAACACACGGTCCCCGGGCACGAAATCGTAGTTGGCCCAGACCCCGGCGCCCGGCTTCTCCACCGTCGCGTGCGCCGTCTCCTCGTCGGTGACGGGATTGCCCTCGCTGTCCGTGATCAGCTCGCCCTCGTCGTCGGTGAAGACCACCGTCTGCCCCTCGTCCCTGGCCTCCTTGATACAGACCGGATCACTGAGCGCGCACTGGATGGCGCCCGAAATCATCCGCGTGATCTGGGTCTCGAGCTCCCGCGTGACGGCCTCCTCCGCGGCGCGCTTGATCCGGTTGAAGATCTGCGCGGTGGCGGGGGGCGCCGTTCCCACCAGTAGTGCGAGACCCGCGAGCGTCGGTGTCAGGCGTGACAGGGACATCGGATTCCTCCTGCGCCGTCAGAGGCCGGCAAGGTCGGCCAGACCCTTGAGATCGAGTGCCTCGGACGCCTGCTTGAGTTGATTGAGGGACACCTCCCGGCCGTGCAGCTCCACCAGGAACCGGCCGGCGACGAAGATTTCCACTTCCGACTCGACCCGCCCGCCCGTCATGGTCTCGCGCTCCTGACAGGGATGCCCGAAGCATCTGGTGATCCGGGCGATCCCAATGGGCAGGACCTCTTCAGTCTCCCACTGGAGCAGACGGGCCGCGTTCAGCCGCATCTGGTGCGCCCCGATGTCGCTGATCTTGAGCGAAACCGCCGTGCCATACTGGGTGTTGACCTCGGCCAGCAAGGCTGGGTTGACGAGGTTTTTCTCGCTGACCGAGCCGTGGGGGTGGTCGAGCAGGTGCTCGGGCAGAAACGACATCAGCGCGCTCGCCACCACCGGTTGCTCGACACGGGCCGGTGCCGGGGTGGGGGAGGCCGCCCCCGCGGACGCCGCGGACGGCCGGTCGGCCTGCGAGCCGCAGGAGATCGCCAGGCACACGAGCACCAGCCCGCCGGTGCCGTGGGGCGGGGCACTCCGGGCCGGGCTTCCGGCCATGGCACTCACCCGGTGAGCTGCCGGACCGAGACGCCGACCACACTGGCGTCGCCGGATCGCAGCACCCAGTACAGGTAGTGCGTGCCCTGGCTGAGCGGGATGAGCGCGGGATAGTCGAAGAACCAGCCCTGCGCGCCCCGCCGATCCCAGGACCCCTCCACCGGATAGCTCCGCGTCGCGGGGTCGTACCGGCGCAGCTCGGCCAGTGCGTCGGTCGCCATGAAGTTGACCACGTAGTAATCGGTGCGGGGAACGGTCACGACGAGCAGGACGACCGGATTCTCGACCCGATGGCCGAATGTGCCCCAGTTTGTGCTCTTGCTGTAGTTGGAGAGACGGTAGGAATCCACCCGCACGCCGTTGAACGTGGCGCGGTTTCCAGACGACACATACCAGTTGTTGCTGGGGCTCAGATTGAGCGAATAGCCCTGCACGACGGCGTCACCCTCCGACCCGAGCAGCTCGTCCGCCGACCACGCCATCGTCCCGCTCCGGCCCCGCCCGCGCGCGGCGTGCCGCAGGGCCGCCTCCACCTTGGCGGCGCCGCCCGCCTGCCGGCGCACCTGATCGAGCAGCTCTTCGATGCCGGATGGGGGACCGGGATTCCGCGGGGGGCGTGACCGCGCCTGCTCGGCCACCTCCGGCGGTGGGGCTGCCGCCGCGGGCCGAGAGCCTTCGACCCGCCCGCCCTTCGCCCGGTCGACTTTCGCGGCGCCCCCCGGCTGGCGGCGGATCTGTTCCAGCAACTCGCTCAGGGTGGACGTGCGGCTCGGTTGCCGGGCCGTGCCGGGCGGCTCCGCGGCGACCACATCCGGGGGAACCTGCGACGCGGCCGGCCGCGGGCGGAAGTCGGGATCCTGGATCGGAGCGCCCGCCTCGAGCGCGCGCGGAGCGACCAGCAGGGTCGCGAGGGCCAGGATCAGCGAGGGTCTACCTGGGAAGTCGATGCGCATCATACCGTCCGGGCTGTGGGCACTCCCTCCCGAAACCGGGATGCTCCGGAGAGGGTCCTCATCCCTTCCAGCGTAGAGCGCGTCGACCACCCGCCACCCGAACGGTGGCGGCAGGCCGGAATCGCCGGTATGTTGCCAACATCGAGGGTGTGGCCCTCGTGAGTCGAGCCGACACCCCGACATGTCACACGATCCCCCCGACGACGTCACCCAGCTCCTCGCGGAGTGGAGCCAGGGCAACACGACCGCGCTCGATCGGGTCATTGCCCTGGTCTACGATGACCTCTGTCGTATCGCTCACCGGCACCTGATCCACGAGCAGGCCGGACACACCCTGGATACGCGGGCGCTGGTACACGAGTCCTACCTCAGAATCGCCGGCCGGGGGGACGCCGAGTGGGAGCATCGGGGACAGTTTTTTGCGATGATCTCGCAGGCAATGCGACGGGTCCTGGTGGACTACGCCCGGCAGCGCCGGGCGCTCAAGCGCGGCGGTGATCCAGAACGCGTCCAGCTCGCCAGCGCGCCGGGGTCCGAGACCGATCTCGATGACGTGATCGCACTGGACGACGCGCTGGACCGGCTCGAAGCGCGGATGCCGCGCATGTGTCGCGTGGTCGAATGCCGCTTCTTCGGCGGCCTCTCCGTCGCCGAAACGGCCAAGGCGCTCGGGGTCTCGCAGCGCTCGGTCGAGCGCGACTGGACCCGGGCCCGCACCTACCTCTGCCGCGCGCTGGCCCCCGTGCCGCTGCCGGACGCGGACGGGATCGATTCCTGAGGGATGGCGTCCAACGACCCGGCCCGCTGGCACCGAATCGACGCGGTTTTCGCGGCGGCCCTGGATGCGCCGCACGCCGAGCGCGATCAGGTGGTCTCACGGCTGTGCGATGGAGACGAGGGACTTGCCACGGAGGTGAAGGCGCTTCTCGCGGAGTCCGCCGCGGCCGCCCGGTACTGGGACCACGCGGGATCGCGCGTGCTCGGCGGACTCGCGCGGGGCCTGGCGGAGGGCAGGGAGGCGGAAGCCGACGCGGCCGGGCTTACCCTCGGCGCCTACCGGCTGGTGCGTCGCCTGGCCCGCGGGGGCATGGGGACGGTCTATCTGGGGGAGCGGGCGGACGGACGGTTCGAGCAGCAGGTGGCCGTCAAGATCCTCCGGCGGGGGCTCGACACGGAGGATGTCATCGCGCGGTTTCTGGCGGAGCGCCGCGTGCTGGCGTCGCTCGATCACCCGAACATCGCCCGCCTGCTGGACGGTGGAGAAACCCCTGACGGCCGGCCCTACCTGATCCTGGAGCTGGTCGACGGCCGCCCGCTCACCGTCCACGCCGACGCCGAACGGCTGAGTATCCCCCTCCGGCTCCGGCTCTTTCGACAGGTGGGCGTAGCCGTCCAGCACGCCCATCGCCACCTCGTGGTGCACCGGGATCTCAAGCCCTCCAATGTCCTGGTGACCCATTCGCCGGCGCCCCAGGTCAAGCTGCTGGATTTCGGCATCGCCAAGATTGTCGACCTCGACGATCACACCACCGGGGGCACGACCCGTACGGCCGCGCGGATGATGACGCCCGGCTACGCCAGTCCCGAGCAGGTGCTTGGGCAACCCGTCACCACCGCCTCGGACGTCTACCAGCTTGGCGTGCTGCTGTACCAGCTGCTCACGGGGACCCATCCCTATCCGATCCACAAGGTCGATCCGATCGAGCTCGAACGGCTGATCGTCGAGCATGACCCGCCGCCGCCCTCGCGTCGGGTGGACGAGGCAGGCGCGGCCCGCCGGGGTACCGATGCCCGGCGGCTGCGCAAGATGTTGGCCGGCGACGTGGACCGCGTCACGCTGATGGCGCTCCGCAAGGAGCCCGATCTGCGCTACGCCTCGGTGGAGCAGTTCCTGGAAGACCTGGACCACCTCGAGCGCGGGCTTCCGGTGCGCGCCGCCGCGCATACCCTGCGCTACCGGGCCGCCCGCTTCGTCCGGCGCAATCGCCTGGGGGTCGCCGCGGCACTGGGGGCCCTGACCCTGGTGGCGGCGCACGCCGTCACCCTCACCGTCCAGAATCGCCGCGTGGCGGCGCAGCGCGATCGCGCGGAAGCGGAGGCCCGCAAAGCCACACAGGTCTCCGAGTTCATGGTGCGGCTCTTCGAGTCGGCCAACCCCGAGCAGACCGGGGGCCGCGACCTCTCGGTCCGCGAAGTGCTCGACCTGGGCGCGCGCCAGGCCCGGACCGACCTGGCGGATCAGCCCGCGGAGCGGGCGGCCCTGCTCTCGGCGGTGGGCCGGAGCTACGCGGCCCTGGGGCAATACACCGACGCGCGTTTGTGGCTCGAGCGGGCCTTGCGGGCGCGACGGGCCGCGCACGGCGATGTCCACGAGCTGACGGCCGCGGACCTCGCCGAGCTGGCGGAGCACATCGACACCTGGGACGATCAGGTCGCGCTCTACCGGCAAGCTCTGGACGTGGCCGAGGAGGCGGTGGGAGCCGACCACCCGCTGGTGGCGAGGATCCTGACGGAATTCAGCGTGATTCTGTCGGCGTCCCCGGCTCGCGACCCGGAAACGGTGCGCATGCGCGAACGGGCGGTAGGAATCCTCCGCGCCGCCCCGGAGGAGTTCCGCGGCGATCTGGCGCGCGCCCTGACCGTCATGGCGTACGGGAGGCCGGTCGATAGCGCCGTGGCGCTCATTGGGGAGGCGCTCGCCGTTCTGCGGGAGGTCTACGGGGAACACCACATCACGGTGTCGGAGTCCCTCAACGACCTCGGCCTCGCCATGGAAGCCATCGATCCCCTGGTCGCGGACTCGCTCATGGTCGAGTCCCTTGGAATCACCTCGGCAATCATGGGAGAGGACCACGTGGCGACGCTCGGCAGACTGAACAACCTCGCGGCGCTGCGACGGGATCGCGGCGCATTCGCGTCCGCCGAGTCAACCTACCGCCGCATCCTGGCCATCCGCCGCGCGAAATACCCTGACCTGCCGGTCCAATTGGCGTATACCACATACGGACTCGGATTGGTGGTGACAGAGCTGGGCCGGCCCGAGGAAGGGGAGGAGTACCTGCTGGAAACCTTGCGGCTTCTGCGTCACGGGCAGGTCCTCGAGGAGTCCCCTCTCTATGACTTGACCCGCGGGGCGATTGGGTACGCCCTGTTCCAGCAGGGACGGCTGCCGGAGGCCGCGCAGTACCTCCTTCCGGCTGCCGACCGGTTGGTTGAGCTGACCCGTCCCTCTCTCGATCTCATTCGCCTGCTCGAATGGGCGGCGAGCCTGGTCGAGGCATCCGGTCGTCCCGAGGAAGCGGAACGCTACCGACGCAAAGCCGCCGAGGTCCGGAGCGCCATGTAGGCCCTCCATCCCGCGCCGGGGTTCAGTCTCCCCGGATCGCCCGACCCGACCCTCCGGGTCAGGGCCTCGACCCAGCCCGTCGCCCAGGTGTCGATGGCCTCAGGCCCGGCCCGGCAGGCCTTGACCAACTCCTTGGCGCGCTCGCGGTAGTGGTCGACGTCCGGGTGGGGTGGGAGCGGCAGGACGTCCTGCGGATTGGGATACATACGAATCTCCTTTCATGGCGCCTGGAGTCCGCACTGGTCAGGCTGAAAGAAGGTTCGTGTTGTGTTGCGACGGCATTGGGTGGGCACGGCCCTTTTCGCGGACTGAATGCGCCCCGTGCGCGGTTTCAGTCTATGCGGGGTTGCCGCGGAGCCGCAAGCCGGGGGGCAGCGCCCCGGCACGGGTCATTCGAAGCTAGCTTCGCAGGAAGGCGAGCAGGACCCCGAGGATGGTGCCTGTGCCACCGGCGACGAAGATGAACACCCACTTGAGCAGGTCGGCCCTGAGCTCGCCCAGCTGCCGCTCGAGGGCGGTGCCGGCGGCGGCGAAGCGCTCTGCCATCCAGGCATCCTGCTCGGCGAACCGCTTCTCGAACCTGGCATCCTGCTCGGCGAACCGCTTCTCGAACTTGGCGTCCTGCTCGGCGAACCGCTTCTCGACTCTGGCGTCGAGCTCGGCGAACCGCTTCCCGAATCTGGCATCGAGCTCGGCGACGCGCTGCTCCAGCTTCGCGTCGAAGCGCGCGAAGTTGAGCTCATTGAGGCTGGCCAGATCGGCCCGATAGCTGGAGTCCACCTGGTTCATCCAGTCCACGAGTTCCTGGGCGATGTCCTCGCCGAAGCGTTCGTAGAACTTGAGCGAAAGTCTGGCGGTCACCGGCATCGGACACCTTCCAGGAAAGAGGCCGATGCCGAGCATAAGCTAGCCGAGCCGGGGACCCGCATCAATTGACCGCAGGGGGGCGCACGCCTCCGCGGGCGGGAGGCCGGCCGCCGCGAGCGCCCCCGGGGGCTGGTGGGGTTCTCGCTCTCGATGCGGAACGCCCCATTGTGTCCGGGATAGCTCCCCGCGGCGGATCCTCATTACCATGCCCCCGGCGGATGGATCTGGAATCCACCGCCGGATCAGCGCAGGATCACGCTCGAGAGGAGGACAGCATGCGGCGCAGTGTGTTCGCCGCGGCCGCCGCGCTCGTCGCGGCACCCGTCGCCGCGCACCAACAGGACGACGTCACCAGCATCGACGGCGTCCTCCGGGCCTACTACGAGGTGGTCTCCGGACCGGCGGGCGCCGAGCCCGACTCCGCGCGGGACGCGCAGCTGCACCACCCCGACGCCTGGGTGGCGATCGCGAGCGTGGACCGCGAGGGCCGGCGCCGGGTGCGGGTGGTGACGCTGGCCGAGTACCACGCGGGGCAGGGGCCGCGGCGGGAGGGCTTCTACGAGTGGGAGACCGGCCGGGAGGTGCGGCGTTCCGGCAACATGGTCCACGTCTGGAGCAGCTACGCCTCCGCGCGCACTCCCGGGGGTGAGCCGTTCGCCCGCGGGGTGAACAGCATCACCCTGTTCCACGACGGGACCCGCTGGTGGATCATGGGCTGGATGTTCGACGCGGCGGCGTGACAGGTTCCGGCAGGGGAAACGCGATCCGCCGGACCCCAGCCTGCGTCGCCATTCCACCTCCCCACGAGGGAGCTCAGACCCGGAGCGAGCCGCGGAAGCCCCGCGCGGCGTAGTACGACTGCGCGCCGTTGTGACCCAGGAAGACATGGCCGTAGCGGCGGTCGCAGTAGAGCGCGCCACCGAGCTTCCGGATATCCGGCGGCGTCCGCACCCAGCTCGAGGTCTTGCTGTCGAACTCGCCGAGCTCCTGGAGCTCCCGGTACTCCGCTTCCGTCAGCAGCTCGATGCCCATTTCCTCCGCCAGGTCCAGGGCATTGTGCCTGGGCCGCGCCTGCTTTCTCGACTCCTGCGCCTCGCGGTCATAGCAGGCGCTCCGGCGGCCCGCGGGACTCTCCGCGGCGCAGTCGTAGAAGAGGTACTCGCCCGTCTTCCGGTCCTGACCGACCACGTCCGGTTCCCCGCCGGTGCGTTCCATCTCCTGGAGCGAGCGGAGCTTTCCGGGGTCCGCCTCCAGCCGGGCCTCGACCCTGGCCCATTCGAGTCCCTTGTGCCGGGGCATGTTCCGCTCGAAGCGGGCCTTGAGCCCGCTGAGCAGTTTCGCCCGCTCCTGTGCGTTCATGTTCCTTTTCCGTTGCGGGTCTTGGCGAAGGCGAGGACGTACCCGTCGGCGTCGGCGACCTCGAAGCCCCAGAGCCCCTCGTCGATGAACGACAGCTCCTTGACGAACGAGACCCGGCGCGGCCGGAACTCCTCGAAGAGCGCGTCGGGGTCCGCCGCGTAGAGGAACGCGTCCCATCGGGCCCACTCGTGCCGCGTGTGATTCGGGCATGGGAGGACCTCCGGCACAATGGCCTTGAGCATGATGCCGATGCCGTCCCGGCTCACCCTGGCGTAGTAGGGGTCGCCATCGGGTCCCTGGAAGTCGAGCTGGAACCCGAGGCGCTCGAGGTACCACGCGATCGAGGCCTGCAGGTCCTTCACGATGAAGAAGGGGTTGATCGACACGAGATTGCGCTCCGCCCCCGGCTCCGTCATGCAACCCTCCCGGCGTCACCTGTATCTAACCGGTCACCCAGGGCCATTCGCAAATCCGACGCCCCGAGAGGAGCAACCCTCATGCATCGCCTGCTGTTTCTCGCCGCGATCGCATTCACGTCCGCCTTCCCGGCCCTCGCGCAGTCCACGCCCGAAGTGCTGATCCTTGGCAGCTATCACATGGCCAACCCCGGGCGCGACCTCCATAATGTGGAAGCCGACGACGTTCTGTCCGCGCGGCGCCAGCGCGAGATCGCCGAGCTGATCGGCGTGCTGCACCGCTTCCGCCCGACCAAGGTGGCGGTCGAGGTCCATGTACGCGACCGCACCATTGCTGAACGATACGCGCGCTACCGAGCCGGAGGCTACCAGCTGACCCGGAACGAGACCGACCAGATCGGCTTGCGGCTGGCGAAGGATCTTGAACACGCCGCCGTGCACCCCGTGGACGAAGACGGCGAGTTTCCCTACCTCCGCCTGCTCAACTATGCCAAGGCCAACGGCCTCCAGGCGCGGTTCGACTCGATCCAGGCGGCGGTCGCCGCGGTGGTCGCGGCGGACAACGAGTTCCTGCGCGGTCACACCATCCTCGAGATGCTCACGCGCATGAACACGGATGAGGCGGCGGCACGCGGCATGGCGGGATACTACGCGTACGTCCCCTTCGGCGAACCCTGGGAATACGCGGGCCCTGAGCTGCTGGCCCGCTGGTTCGAGCGGAACATCAAGATCTACCGGAACATCCGGGCGCTCGCTACCTTTCCCGGCGACCGGATCCTGGTAGTCATGGGCGCGGGCCACCTGGGCTGGCTGCGCCAGAACGTCGCGAACGACCCGAGCGTGCGCCTCCGAACCATCGCGGAACTGCTGGATCGGCCGCGCTAGCCCGGCGGCACGGCCGCGGGCCCCCCGCGGCGGCGGGCCACGTCGACTTGGCGTCGTGGAGCCCCACGAGGCAATGGTGACCGTGGGAGGGTCGATCGGGACGATGGGACGATAGGTCTGGACTTTCCGGCCCTTCATACGCAAACCCGCCGTCTCGCCCTCGAGGCGCGAGGCGCCGCGAAGTCAGGCCGAGACGACCGTGTGCGCCGGATGGACGTCGGGCTGCCCCTCGATTGGCGCGGCGCCCGGCACCGGAGCGGCTGGCGCCGGGCCCGCATCCACCAGCGTCTTGCGCAGCGAATCGACCCGGAGGTTGAGTCCTTCGAGCGTTCTCGCCCCGAGCAGCACCAGGTCGCCCGGCTCGCCGAACACGACTTCGTCCGCGGTCGAGGTCCCGGCCACATACACCCCGGCCCATCCCGCCCAGCGCTCCAGCAGGGTACCGTCGGCCTGGCGGAACCGCCACCGCTTCCGCCGCTCGATGCCCAGCTCCTCGAGCAGCTCCGCGGGGACCCAGGACAGCTCGGCGCCGCTGTCCACCAGGACCGAGCGCACCATGACGCGGCGCCCGGGGTGGACGGGGTTCTCCAGCTCGAGCTCGGTCCGGAAGGTCCCCATTGTGCCTGGCATCGTACCTCCACCTCGGCCCGGCCTGGGAACCATAACGCGAGCAATGGTACCGGAACAACGCACGTTGGACTCTGGGGGCCACCGTCATTCTCCGAGACGCAGCGCCCGGGGGCGTGGTCACCCCGACCCCGTTGGTCTCAAGGGACCCGCGGAAGGCGGCCCATCCCGTTCCCGGCGTTCGTCGGGTCCGCCGCGGGCGACTCGTCCGGCTCCAGGTGCTCGACCCACCATTGCCTGGCTCGTGCCTCGGTCCACGGTGACTGGGTGGCCACCGCCGCGAGCCGTTGCGCCAGGACGCCGGCCGTCTGGGGCCGCTGCGCCGGATCCTTGGCGAGGCACTCCAGCACCAGATCGTCCAGGGCCTCGGGGATCGGAGCAGGCGTACGGCTCGAGGGCCGGGGCGGCGCCGTGCCGGCATGCTGGACTAGGAGGCCCATCGGGGTCTCCGCCGAGAACACCGTTTGCCCGGTCAACAGCCAGAAGCCGACGCACCCGGTCGCGTAGATATCCGCTCGGCCATCGATCGGCGCCCCTTCGGGCTGCTCCGGAGCGATGAAGGCGGGCGACCCGGGCACCCGATTCTCCTGTGTGAGCTGTGGCTGCCGCTCTTGCTCGTCCGCGAGCGTCTTGACGATCCCGAAGTCCAGCACCTTCACGAAGTCATGCTCTTCGCCGTAGCGGGAGACAAAGATGTTGGCGGGCTTGATGTCACGATGGACCAGGCCGCGGGACTCCGCCTCGGAGAGGGAGTGGCAGACCTGGCGCAGGAGGTGGATGGCCCGCTCGGGAGCGATCGGGCCGAATTGCCGGATCAGCCGATCCGCGTCCAATCCCTCGAGCAGCTCCATCACATAGTAGAACGCACCGTCGGTGGTGACTCCGAAGTCATACAGGTCCACGGTGTGGGGCGACCGCAGGCCGGCGATGACCTGGGCCTCGCGCTCGAAGCGGCGCCGCACGTCGGGGGAGGCGGTGAGCGAGGGCCGGATCAGCTTGATCGCGGCGGGCCGGGCGAGCAGGCGATGCCTGGCGCGCCAGACCTCTCCCATGCCGCCCTGTCCCAGCCGCTCCTCCAGGTGGTAGCTGCCCATCTCCCGCGACTCGGCGATCTCCCGCCCCAGCCCGTAGATCGTCCGCGCCCCGGCGGCGGCGAAGATCACCGCGAACCCGGAGGCGATGCTGGCCTGGAGGTAGGCCTCGAACGTGGTCTGAATCGCTCCCGCGGCATCCAGCAGCCCCATGGCGAGCGGCACCATCGCGGCCGAGGCGATCGCGCCCTTGAGCATGCGGGCGGGCGGACCGGGCAGCATCATTGGGAAGAGGATCACCACGACCGGAACCCAGGTCAGGTTGGGCAGGAATCCCCGCTCGCGGTAGTGGTCCAGCATGATCGTCACGGCCAGGATGAAACAGATCACCACCTCGTAGACCAGCCCGACGCTCAGCAGCGTGGAGGAATTGAGCCGCTCTCGGCGGGCCGTCCGCCAGAGCACGAGCGACGCCACGGCGGCGGCGCCATTGGCGATCAGGAAGGGCGGGGACGCCGGCGTCGTGGACGACCCTTCCGGTCCCTGGAGCCAGGCGACGAGCGTGGAAGCGGCGTGGAGCAGGAGATCGAACCCGAACGCGATGCCCAGCAACAGCGCGAGCAGGCCGACCCGCCGCCGCACCTGCGGCCACAGGTCCGCCGGCAGCCAGGAGGATGGCCCCGCCGCGGAACCGCCCGCCGGCTCCGGCGGGAGCAGCACGACAGGTTTCTGCATCGGCGCGACCTCGAAAGCCGGCTCCGCCAACGGGCGAGCACGACGTGAAGGGGGTTTCGGGGGACTGGAAGGGGTGGGACTCGCACCCGCTACCCCGGCGTGACGAGGAAGGTGCCCTCCCCGCCTGAGCCAGCCAAGGCGGACCCCACGAGTGACCTGATGCTAGGGGCACCTCGAACCCTTCCCGCCGCGCCGCCAGCGCGAGCCGGTCGTCGAGGGTGCGGAGTACCCGGCCCCCGGCGCCCCGCCGCCCCGTAGAGCGCCGCGCCGAGTTGAAGCGCGTCTGCCGCGCGCAGGGGCCACCCAGCGGATCGATCCGCGCGATGGGCCGGTCCCGGTCGTAGATCAACACGCTCTGGCCGCGGCGCACGAAGCGCAGGTAGTAGCTGAGCCGGTTCTTGAGCTCCGCGATGCGGGCCTTCCTCATAGCCACAACGTAGTTATGTCAGGCTATCTCCAGTCCATCTGCTGAACCGGAGAGGCGTGAAGAGGGGGGGAGGCGTTGTCGCCCGCCCGATCCGTCCGTCACCCTGCTACAGGCCTGGACAGCGCGGGCCCTTCCTGCTCGTCTGACGGTAGTCGTAGGTCGCGCAGTGCACATGATCCCTTTCGACGATGCACGACGGGAAGCGGCCCGGCTTCATCCCCAGTTCGGCGATCAGGTCCAGGTCCTCCTTGAAGGCCTTCTTCTTCGTCGTCCCGGGGGGAACCCCCTGAAAGTCCACCTCGAAGCCACACCGATGCCGGTTGTGGCGGGCGAACCAGTCCCCCTGGATGTCGTGGAGGCCTCCGAAGGGCAGGGAGGCCGCCGTGACCGTGAGGTTTCTTCCGGTCGCGGCCAGATAGTCCCGCTGCAGCTGGTAGGTCCAGCTCCCGACTCCAGGGGTCACGTAGAAGATGCTGGTGTGGTCGGACTCGAATCCCAGGTCGAGGATCAGGCCATCCTGGCCGTTCGCGAGCAGGACCAGCCCGGAGAGGCGGATCGCGTACGTGATATCCACATCGACGAACCCCCCAACGCACGGGCCCTCCAGCGCGGTGACCCGGTAGCGAATCCGCTCGTCACCTGCAGCTTCGTCGGGAACAAAGACCGAGACGAAGTGCCCGTCCGGGAAGACACCTCCGGTGCTGGACCAGGACCCCTTCGGCTTTGGCCGTACCAGGGTGTGCACGGTGCCGTGGCCGCCCGTGTTCCAGATGGATTCGTGCGTCCAGCCGCTGATCTCGACGCTCGCGGGGAAGAAGTCGGGACCAACGAAGCATCCCCAGCCCTGATCCAGGGTGAAGGTCTCTTCGGGCAGCTTGAGCAGGCCGGGCCGGACAATGAACTCCGGCTCGGCGGTGTCCACGCCGGGGCCGCTTGCCACAAAGGCCAGCCGATCCGTGGTACCGGTCCCTCGCGCGCGGCCCGGATGGAACAGATTGGTGGGCCGGGCGACCATGTCCCCCTCAAGCTGGACTCCGATCAGGCCCGAAAGCCCCTGTTCCCCGGCGAGCCGGCCGATCTCCCTCACCGTGGCTGGGGACAAAGGCGACGGCGGTTGCCTCGGGACCTCGGAGCCGACCCCCACGGGCTCGTGGTTGCAGGCCGCAACGGTCAACAGGGTGAAGAGGACTCCTCGGGCAGCGTGCATGGCTGGCGCCTCCGTCGATGGGAGCGACCATCATGCGGACGGGGCATGACCCCGCACTGATCCCGCACTGACCCACCCCAGCCAACGAAGGGAGACAGATGGCCGCCGGTGGGCAGCCCGCCGGACTCAGTGGAGAACGACAAAGGCCGCCGACGCGTCGCGGGAGAGCCGGGGGCCGCCGTGACACTCGGCCAGCGGGATCCTGATGCGCCAGGTGCCGACCATGTAAAGCTGGAGCCGGCGGAGTGAGGGAGCGTCCGGGCGCCAGCGCGAGCGGTTCGCACTCGACTTCCAGCTCGGCCACGACACTGGGTGCCGCGCCGATGCCTTCGGCGATCACGTCCCCGGCCCGCTCGGCCACGGGATAGACCAGCCTCCCGGTTGCATCCCGCTTCGACCGGCCCCTTGATGTTGTCGATTCGTTTGACCTCGCCCCGAGGAGCCGTATCTTGGCCTGGATGCCGGGTGCCCGACGCGGTGTGCTGATCGCGGGGGGACGGCGGACTGCTTTCCTCGTCCCGTCCCTCCTGGTGTGCGTCCTCCTGCCACCCATCCTGCCGCATCTCGGCGCCAGCGTCGTGGCTCAGCAGAGCGAAACCCCGCGAGTCATCCGGGGCGATGGCTACTTCGTGCGGGCCCGGCACCTGGTGAGGATAGCCGCCGGCCCCAACGTGCTCCCCGGCGTCGAGAACCAACCCTGGGTGGTGCGATACGACCGCCTGGCGGTCTCGGACCAGAATCTGGTGAGCGTGTGGGGGGAAGGGACCAGACTGACCGTGGAGGACCGCCACCCCGACGCCTCATCCTGTGATCAACGGCGGAATACCCTGCGTGCGCTGCGCTTCAGCGCGAGTGCACGGCCGCTCTGGCGCGAAAACCTCGCGCTGATCCAGAGCACCGTCGGCGAGTGCCGTCACGAGCCGCGCCCCCCGTTCCTGGCTGAGTCCCAGACCGCCGCTCAAGATCTCAACCGTCCCGATTGCGCCGCCGATCCGCGCGCCTTCACCGCCGCCGAACGCGCGCGGTGGGAAGCCGCATGCGGCCCGGCGCCCCCCGCGCCGGCTGACATCGACCTCAACGCCCCCAGCTGCCGGGCCGACACGCTCGCCTTCACCTCCGCCGAGCGGGCCCGCTGGCGCGCGGCGTGCGGCGGCGCCCCACGGCCCACGGCCCCGTCGCCCGGAGCGGGCAATCCCGGTCGACCATCAGCGGATCCTGCCACGCCGGTGGGACGCGCGGAGAACGCGGGGTTCCTGCCCTTGAGCGGCGCCGAGTTGGGCGCCGGCGTTCGTGCCACGGTCAACGCGATCAACGACAACTGGGACGACGACCTGGCCGAGTGGGCCGTCGAGAACCTCGAGCCGGGTCCGCTCAGCCGCACCATCAGCTTTGTCACCGACCTCCGCAACATGCGGGGCGAGCTGGAACAAACGGCTCGGGACCTTCTGCCGGAGCCGGTCAGGAACAACCTGACGCCCTGGCAGTGGATCTGGAATGTCCCTAATACCGTTCTCGCCAGATTCTCCCGGATGCTGGAGTCCTTCGATCCGTTCAGCGGGAGCTTCTGCGAGGAGTTCGAGCTCGACCGGCCGCTGACCGAGTGGATGCGGATCATGTCGGCCACCGAGCCGGAGCGGGTCAGATGTTCAGGCCGCTGACCGCGGCCATGACGCTGGCCGCCGCGTGGCCGTCCCTCGCGCTGTCGCAGGGGGACGGGTCGGTTCGCGTCTGGGAAACGGCGTTTGGGATGTTTGCCAGCCCCATGCCCCCGCTGAGTGATGCGGGAGCGCTCTACCGGGGTTGGACGCGGATCATGACGGGATGCCACAACGACAAGACCCAGACAACTGAGTTATTGCGGGCTCCCGATCCCCAGACCGTGGTAGTGGTGTGCAGATCCGGACGTGTGCTGCTTACGCAGGACGGGGGCAGCTCCTGGCGCCTCGTGTTCGAACCACCAGCCGGCACTGATCCGATCGTGGACCTCCAGGTGGATCCAGGGGCGTCCAGAGTCACTGCCGTGTTCCCCGGTTTCACCTGGACCTCACCCGACGGCGGGCGGCGCTGGAGCAGGTCGGAGGGCGGGGCCCGCACGGCCTCCGGCGAGGGCGCCAGGCCCATCGAGGTCGGCGCGCGGTGCAGGGGGCCGGGACGCTGGACGGCCTCCGGGTCCCAATCGTCCGGCGATCTGCTGGCTGAGTTCGCCCGTTTCTACCGGGAGGAGCTTGGCTGCCGCAACAGAGTCTGGGTCGCGCCGATTCAGCTCGAAGGCGCGGGCCGGGGGCTGAGCTACGCCCTGACCGAAGCCGGCCCTGCGCGAGGCGCGGCGGCGATGGGCCTGCGGCTGCTCGGCGGCTCCCGTTACCTGCCGGGGGCGGACGGCCGTGTCGTCGCCACCAACCAGGAACGGGCGCCCGCGGCGCTCAACGGCATGTGGCTGGGGCAGGTCACGCCGGAGGGCGCCGAACCCGCCGAGGTGCTCCTCGACCTCTCCGGTCCAGCGGACAACCTCCGGGCCGACCTGTACTTCGCCCCGCTCGACTGGATCCGGGTGAGCACAGCCAACGCCCGCTTCGACGGGAACCGGCTGCTGATCGGGATTCCGGGGTCCGCGGGGGGACCCTGGGGCGCGGGCGCCCGCATCGACGCCACCCTGGAGAGCCCCGGTGTCTTCAGCGGCGGCTGGTACGAAGCGGGAGCCGTGTCCCAGCTCCGGCTGAGACGGGTCCCCAGAATGGATGGGGTCCCTCCTCCGACGCCACGGGCGCCCTTCGCCCGGCTTGCTCCCCCTCGCGGATTGCTCCCCGCCCCGGAGGGCGACGTCTTCGTGCGGGGTCGCGGGGCGCTGGCGCGCACCGATGGCGAGATCCTCACCGGGTTCCTGCTGACCGACCGCGCGGATGCGATCGCGCTGATGCCGGGCGGCTCGACCTTCATGGTCCGTGGCGATACGCTCGCTGTCACCCTGGGCCGCGGCCGATACGCGCCCATGATGCGACTGCCGGCGGCCGGCATGTCCATCGTCGCCGGCCACGGCACCCGCTTGCTGCTGTTCGGCCCGAGCGGGGGAGAGCTGCACAGCCTGTACCTGCTCGAAGGAGCCGGAGGCTCGGCCGGACTGACCCGGCTGGCGGACTTCCGGGAGCGCGTGGTGGATGTGCTGGACGAGCCGGGCGCGCTCTGGATCCTGACCGAGCGTCTGCTGTACCGCCTGGCCGAGGGCCGGCTTTCCCCCTTCTTCGCCGAGCCCACCCCGCTCTCGGCGACCAGCCTCGCGCGGTCGCCGAGCGGGTCGTTCCTGGTGACCACGCAGCGCGGGTTGCTCGAGATCGCCACCGGCGGGCGCGCCGGGCGCTGGCTGGACGCGGAACCCTGGGACGATGTGGCCGTCTCGGGTGGCCGGGTCTACCTGCTCAACCGAAGCGGCCGGGTCCGGCGCATCGACTCGGGGAGCTGAACCATCGGGAGCGACGGATGACCCACCCGCACGGCGACTACGCCCCCGGCGACCGGATCGGCCCCTACAAGCTGCTCGAACTGCTTGGCGAAGGCGGGATGGGCCAGGTCTTCCTCGCCAACCGCCACTGACCGGTAGACCGCCACCACGGGTTCTTCGTAGTCGTATTCCCTCGTCTCATCGCGGGACAGGGAATCGGAAGGCGCCGTCGGGGGAGGGCAGCGTGGCCTCGCCGGCCGGCTGGCCCTCCCGGACCGTCAGACGGTACAAGGCACCCTCGGGACGGAGGACGTCAACCGCCGCCCAGAGCCGGGGCTCCCCCTCCTCCGGGGTGTTGTGCGCGCTCTGGCTGAACCAGATGGCGCCCCGGGAATCGCGAGCCGCGCTGTTGATGCCGTAGCGGTGCTGATAGAGCTTCTCGGTCGCTTCACTCGCCAGGTCCACCCGGTAGATCGCGGCGCCGAACACGTCGGCCACCAGCACGTGGGTGCCGCCCGGCTCCAGGCTCACCCCCGTTCGCCCCGCCCGGATGGGCCGGCGGACGATGCAGGTAGCCAGCGTCCCCGAAGCGGCCGAAGGGCCGGCTGCTGCCATCGGTCTCCACCAGCCGCAGCCCGTGGACCTGGTCGGCCACCAGCAGCCGGCCGCCCGGCAGGGCGACGCCGTCCTCCGGGCGGCTGAGCGAGCGCTCCGCTGGGAAGAGAAGCGTGGAATCCCAGCTTCAGGAGGGGAGTGCAGCGGCGTCCGCTGGGCTGAGATCTGCGGTGCCGGTGCCGCAGCCGGCGGCCAGACAACACATGAGGACGCCACCCACCAGGGCCGCACGGCCGCGGCTGACATGCTCCATCACCCGAACCTCCGGGGAAGACCGGAAAGGGGAATCACCTGGCAAGGGCGGACCCCTCGAGGAGCGACGACCCGGGCTGCAACGGAAACGGGGGCTGGCAACGTGTGGACGTCGTGACCGGCCTCAAGGGGAGCAGAACACGGCAAGCAGGAGTGGCGGCCAGACCCGCGGAATCCCGCGCTGGTGATCGATCTCCCCGACTACTTCAGGGAGGTCCGGGGCGAAGATGCGGAGGCCGTGCCGGGTACCAGAGCCTCTGAGCCGGGGCCTGCTCGAGCCCATCAAGGGTTGACGAGCTCGCGTGACGGGACCATGGTGACTGTCCGGGCAGCCACAGGATCGTCATGGCCAGCATCAAGTTCTTCGAAGGGCTCGAGAACATTCTGGTGGTCGGCGGCACCGATGTCTACAACATGTCGCGCAAGGAGCTGACCACCTTCCTGGACGGGACCGGGACATCTCCACGGGTCTACCGGCACGGCCTGTACGATTTCACCCTGTGCTGGTGGAACGGGCGGACCGGCAACGCCAGTCACAACAGCTGGGACCCCGGCGCCACGCCGCGCCCGATCCGGGGCCGGGTCTACGTCCCGACCTCCACCACGCCCGACCGGATCGCCAAGGCCACCTACACGCTGCTGCATGAGGTCCTCCACCACTGGATGGTGTACGGCGACATCGCGCTGCGAGGGCAGGTGCTGCCTCCCCAGCAGGATTTCCTCCGGCAGCTCCGGCGGGGCGATGTGCGCTTCACGCTGCCCCCGATGCTGGGACGACAGAACTCGCATTGGTCCCCCTACTGGCAGTCGGACGACTCCGTCATGGACGGAACGCGGTACGCGGTCAATGCGCGGCTGGGCGTCCACGCCCGGTGGGACTCGGTCCAGCAGACCGCGCTCTCGTTTGCCGTGGACAACGTGCCGGTGACGATGACGACCACGTACTCCGACCTCGATCTCTACGGGATGGGCGTGCTCGACGCTGCGGAGTGCTACCCGGGCGATCAGGGGCGCCTCCGTTGGATGGAGCCTCGGTTCGTCGGACCGCTCGGGTTCCTCATGGGGACCATGGCCGCGATTCGGGACGGAAGCGTCACCACGGTCTACGAGTTCGGGTACGTCCGGGACTACGACGGGATCGAGGTGCGGCGGAACGGGCAGCGGGTAGCCGGGGCGCGCATTCCCGGGCTGAATCCCTTCAGTTTGCCGGGGTCGGGCGTGGTGTTCCGGCTGGTGCTTTCCGGGGGCCGGTTGCACTTCGACGCGAGGATTGACCCCCGGGTAAGGCTCGGATGTCTCGCGCTCACCGCCGCGATGCTCAATACCCAATCGCGGGAGCCGCCATTCGATTTCTTCGATCCGCTGCTCAATCTCCCCGTCAACACCGACTTCCAGGTGTGGACACGGGTGCATACGGAGATCCCCTCCGCGATCGACGATGTTGTGGTCGGGACCCACAGCCAGCGCTGGGAGAAGTGCTGGACCGACCTGACCTTCGAACAGCCGCAACTGCGGACCCGCTCGCCGTCCGGCGCCGATCGGACCACAGAGCTCGACATCGCCTTCGGCTGGCCGGATACCACGCCCGGAGCCTGGCAGCAGGACTGGGCCTCCTGGCCTGAGCGTGAGCCGAGGAACTTCTTGCCGACCCCCGGGGCGGACCTCTGGCGGGACGGAGCCAAGCGCCTGCACCTGGCCCTCCCGCACATGATGTGGGACGGCTCGGACTTCCAGGCGGTGGACCCCGCGGAGGCCAGCTTCGATCCCGCGGGGCAGGATGGAGGGGCCCGGGTGCTCTGGAAGATGCCGGCCGATTTCTTTGCCTTCGCGGTGAGCGCGGCGCCCGGCTTTGTGCTGGTGTCCCCCTGGACCGGGGGATCCATGAACGGCAAGTACCTGATCGGGCTCGAGCACCGTGATCCGGTGAGCGAGGTGACCTTTCCGGGCATGCCCGCTCTCAAGCGGACCCCCCCGCCCGATGACACCTACCGCGCGGCGCATGTCATCGTGGCCGAGGATGTGGCCGACATCACCCGGGCCCAGGTCGAAGCCGTGGACCTCCGGCGGCGCGCGCTCGACGAAGCCTTCGGCCTGGCCACGCGCGGGCGCCGCCACATGCGTTCGGATCTGGAGCCCTCATGAACGGTGGATGGTTTCGGCGGCTACTGGCCAATCTGCTCGGTCCGCCGGGCAGGGAGGACGCTCGTGAGGAGCTGGGTCGCAACGAGCTGCCACCACGCCGGCCCCCCCCTCAGCCGCCCGAACCGGGAAAAGAGCCGGAGCCCGGCGCGTGCGAGCCGGTGGAATAGCGCTGGCTACGCCGGACCGGGGAGCGTTCGGTGTGCGGCCACGGCCTGTGCCAACAGCGCGGCGACGATGATGAACGCCCGCGCCTCCGGCACCGCCAGGAGCGTCGCGACCCCGAAGACCAGAAAGCCCCAGTTGGCCCAGCGCACCAGACGCGCGGTCGGCTGCTGGCACGGGGCGATCCCGATGTGGCTCAGGTTGAGCAGCCCCAGCAGCGGCAGGCCAAGCCCCGCGTCAAGAAACCAGGCCGCTTGCGCGGACCAGGCCCGATAGATCGACGCCGTGAGCGCGGCATGGGCGAGCGCCACGAGACACAGCACTAGCGTCGCGGCCAGATGGACGCGGCGCCAGGCCGGGTAGCTGCCGGTGAGGGGCTGTGGTCCATGAGCTCACTCTGCATGGAGGGACGCCGGTCCTCCTACGCGAGGTTCCGAGTCCACACCAGTCGCAACGCCTGTCGCCCGCCATGGCCGGTGGCCGAAACAATCCGATCGCTCGCCGGGGGCGTAGAGGGTGTGATCCGACGGAGCCGGCAGGCGCCGGCCCCGCACGCACCCTCATCGGAGGACTCCAGATGCCCCGCATTCTTCCCTCGGCCCGGGTGGCGGGCCTGGCCCTGCTGCTCGCCGGCGTGACGGCCGGCGCGCTGTGGCTCCAGGCCGCCGACCACCGGGACAGCGCGTTCCTCACCGCCAACCCCGGCCAGGACATCGCCGACATCTATTCGTTCCTCAGCCCGGCCAACCCGAACAACCTCGTCCTGGCGATGACCGTGGCCGGCCTGCAGGCCCCCTCCGACGCCGGCACGGTGATGTTCCCCGCCGGCGTGGTCTACCAGTTCAAGATCGACAGCAACGGCGACGCCGTGGAGGACTACGTCATCCAGGCCTACGCGGTGGGCGCGGGACGGAGCCAGGTGATGAAGTTCGTCGGCCCTGCGCGCCCGGCCCGGACCGGCGCGGTGAACACCCTGCTCAACGACGCGCCCCCGCTGCTCGTCCCGGTGAGCTATGGGACCGAGCCGCGAGTCAAATCCCGGTCCGGGATCTCAGCCTTCGCGGGGCTGCGCGACGATCCCTTTTTCTTCGATCTGGTCCAGTTCCAGGCCGTCCTGGGCGGCACGGCGAGCGGGTTCCGGAGCCCCGGCGTCGACACCTTTGCCGGCACCAACGTGCTCGCGCTGGTGATCGAGTTCCCCATCGCCCTGCTGGGCGGCGCCACGCAGGTCGGCGTCTGGGGCGCCGTCAACGTTCCCAACTGACCTCGACTCCCACGCGGAAGGACTGTTCTCATGTCGACTGCACTCTCGCGCCGCCTCGCCGGCATCGTGTCACTGGCCGGAGCGCTCGCCGCCTGCACCAGCGACCCCCTTGCCCCCGGGGTGGACTTCGAGCGGGCCGCGCTCCGAGGCCAGGACCTGGTCCAGGTGGAGCGGTTCGGCCTCCCCGCCATCGCCACGGTCTTCATCCCGACGGCCAGGAAGGACGAGTTCAACCAGGCCGCGCCCGAGAACGACGTCGCGAGCTTCCGGGCCGACATGGTCGCCGTCCTGACCGCGTTCGGTTCCAATCCGGCCCTGGCCGACGCGCTGCTGCCGGACATCCAGCCGATCGACCTCACGCAGCCCAGCGGCTTCCTGAACGGCCGGCGACTCCAGGACGACGTGATCACCGCCGAGCTGACCCTGATCTTCGGCCCCGGCACTGCGCTCAGCGACGACAACGTGAGCGCGAACGACCGGCCGTTCGCCGCGGCGTTCCCGTACCTGGCCGGGCCACACCTGCCGTGAGGCCCCGATCCCGCACTCTGGCCCTCGCCGCTCTGCTCGGGAGCGCCGGCCTCGGCGCCACGCTCGTGCGGTCTCGTGAGACGGCATCTCCCACCCTGTCGCCGGAGCGGCGCGAGGCCGGGATCGCCTTCTTCGAGGCGCGCTGGGCGGCCGACGGCCGCGATTACCTGGCGGGCCGACAGCTGGTCCAACGCTATGTCGCGCGGTTCGGCGTGGAAGCCGACCTGGCGGACCTGGGTCGGGCGGAGTCGGCCGCCACCCATCTGGTGGCGGTCGCTCCCGATCCCGCGCGGAGCTGGAGCCGGGTCTCCGCGGTGCAGCTCATGCAACACAAGTTCGCCCCGGCCCTGGCCGCGGCCGAAGCAGCGGTGAGGGCCGATTCGGGCGACGCGGAGGCCTGGGGCGCGCTGGCCGACGCCGCGCTGGCCGCGGGCCGCTACGCGCAGGCGCAGGGCGCGCTTCGCAGACTCCCGCCCCGCGAGGTGGGCACGCTCACCCGGTGGGCCGCCTATCACGCGGCGCGCGGCGCACCGCGGCGCGCGATCCCATTCCAGGACCGCGCCTGTCGGGCGCTCGCCAGGGCCAACGCTTCCGGACTTGCGCGGGCGTGGTGTTTGACCGAGCTGGCCGGGATGGAAGGCATGGTCCATGGACCGGAGGCCGAGCGCGCCCGTCTCCGGGAGGCGCTGGTTGCGCTGCCAGGCTACCGGGGCGCGCTGGAGTCGATGGCGGGCGTCGCGGCGGCCCGGGAGGATTGGCGGGAGGCCCACCGCTTGTATCTCGCGGTGGCCACCGACGCGCATCCCGATCTCTACCTGCGCCTCGGCGAAGTCTCGCGTCGGCTGGGTCTGGCCGAGCAGGCCGCCGCGTGGGAGTCCAGGTTCGAAGCGGCCGCGCTGGCTCCGGGTCGCGAGCCGCTCTACGGACCGGAGATCGCCCGATGGCTGCTCGGCAAGGGCAGGGCGGAGGAGGCGCTCGCCGTGGCGCGCCGCGAGGTCGAGCGGCGCCCCACGATCGAGAGCTGGCAGCTGCTTGCCACCGTACTCTGCGCGCGCGGGCAACATGCCGACGCGCTCAGGGCGCTGGACCAGGCGGCGGGGTGGCTCCATCGGCCGGGCCAGGGGTAGAATGATCCGTCGCGCCCCGGTGGCGCGAACGGGTTTGTCCTCGCTTCGGGGCTCATTGACCATTCCGCTCGACCACTCCGCGCCGGCCTCGGTGGACAGGGTCCTCCTTGCGCGTTGCGCGCGCGGCGATGAGGCGGCGCTCGCCGCGCTGTATGATCGCTACGGCGGTCCGATCTACGCGGTGGCCCTTCGGATCACCGGCGAGCAGGTGGATGCCGATGAGGTGGCGCTGGAGACGTTTGCCCAGGCGTGGCGCGAGGCGGAGCGCTTCGCCGGCGACCGGGGTTCCGCGGCGGCCTGGCTCACCATGATCGCGCGGAGTCGCGCGCTCGACCTGGTCCGCATGCGGACCCGCCGCGGGCGCCTCGCCGACCAGGCCCTGGCCGCGGATCCCACCGGCTCACTGGCCCGCGGCAGCGCGCCGGCGGGGGCCGATCGCGCGGTCGAGGGTTCCGAACGCCGCGAGCAGGTGTCCCGTGCCCTGGCCGAGCTGCCCGCGCCGCAACGCACCGCGATCGAGCTCGCCTACTACCACGGTCTGTCCCAGAGCGAGATCGCGGAGCGGCTCCAGGAGCCTCTGGGGACGGTCAAGACCCGGGTCAGGGCCGGCATGCAGAAGCTGCGAGAGCTGCTCCGGCCGTACTATTACGAGGCGGGCGTATGAGCGATCCCACGGACTGGCGCGACCTGGCGGCGGCCTACGCCCTCGGGGCCCTCGGCCCGGAGGAGGCGCGCGCCTTCGAGGACGCCATGGCCAGCACGCCCTCGCTCGCCGCCGAGGTGGCGGAGTACCGCGAGCTGAACGCGCTCCTCGCCCTGCGCGATGCCGGGGCCCCGCCGCCTCCCGCGCCCCTCCGGGCCAGAGTGCTCGACCGGGTCGGAGAGGGCATGCCGCGCAAGCCCGAGGTCACGCCGCTTCCGGCCAGGCGGCCCCGCTCGGGCCGGGAAGTGGTGCTCGCCATCGCCCTCGCCGCGAGCGTGGTGTTGGCGGTCGGGCTCAGCCTGGACGTGGGTAACCTGCGCGACGCGGTGAGCGGGCTGCGGGACCGGTTGGAGGAGACGGAGGCCCAGCTCGCGCGCCGCGAGAGCACGCTCAACGCCCTGCTCGAACCGGGCGTCGAGCTGGTGGTGCTCTCCGCGACCGGCGAGCGGCCCCCTGGCATCCAGATCTTCTGGAACCGGCAGGCCCACACCGTCGTGCTCCACGCTTTCGGCCTGCAACCCGCGCCCGAGGGCCAGACCTACCAACTCTGGGTCATCCAGAACGGAACACCCGTCCCCTCCCGGACATTCAACAGTGAAGCGGACGGCCACGCGTTGGTCGAGGGGATCGCGGTCCCGGCCGAGGGAGGGATCGAGGCCTATGCGGTCACGCGAGAGCCAGCGGGCGGTTCGGCAACGCCCACGCTGCCCATCCTGCTTTTCGGGAGCGCACCGGCGGGCTGAGCCTCGGGGGCCGCGACGAACGAGGAACCGCTCCATGCATCCAGTGTGAGGCAACACAAGGAGGGCGGTACCGACCGGGCGGCGCCGCGCAGCGCCCTGCTCCTCCCGCCGGCCATGCTGCTCCATGTGGCGGAGGAGTGGTTCGGCGGATTTCCGGCGTGGACCGGAGTGGTGCTGGATGACGGCGTGAGCCCCGAACAGTTCCTGGCGGTCAACGGGGTGGGACTGCTGCTGGTGACGGCAGGGACGCTCGCGGCCTGGCGCTATCGCGGCGCCGCGTGGCTGGCCGTCTCCTTCGCCACGCTGCTCGGCGTGAACGGCGTGCTGCACATCGCGGCCACCGCGGCCTGGAGGCTCTATTCGCCCGGCGCGGTCACCGGGCTGCTGCTGTCCATCCCGCTGGGCATCGCGGTGGTGCGCGCGTCCGCGGGCAGACTTTCCAGGGGCGTCCTGGTGGGGGCCGTGCTGTTCGGCATTCTGTTCCACGCAGCCGCCACGAGCATGGCGTTGAGTTGAAGGCCGCTCCTTCTCTGGTCGGCCAGATCGTCCACCAGCCCGGGGCACCGCTCAAGTCCGGCATCCCCGAGACCGGCGCCGCCTCTCAGCCGTTCGGCGGTTGTTGGGGAACTCCATCCCCATCCTGCGGTCCGAGACTGCGCTCTGCGCGACGGGACAGCGCCAGGTACAGGGTCCGGTCGGCGCGGAGCCGGTCGTCGTCGATCCACTCCGGCTTTACCTCCGCGCCGGCGTCCACCAGGGCGCGCAGCACCGCGCGGTACGCTTCCGCGTGGTCCCGGCCCTCTACCAGCCAGGCGTGCAGCGCCCAGACCAGCGGCGGCGTGCCGTACACCGCGTCCCTCACATTGACCGGGGCGCCGCGCCCGAGCAGCAGCGCGACCAGCTCGGCGTGGCCGCAATAGGCGGCGACATGGAGCGCCGTGTCGCCATCCTGCGGCGTGGGCGCCCCGACGTCCACTCCCCGGTCCAGCAAGAGACCCACCATGTCGCGCTGGTCGTACCAGGACGCCATGAGGAGCGCGGCCGTCCCCTCCGCGGGCGACACCGCGCGCGGCGGCTCGAAGGACCGCGCCACCTGGTCCACCCGGCCGATGCCGGCCGCCTCCTCGAGCGTGAGGGGGGCGCCGCGGGCGGCCAGGTGTGCCGCAGCTTCGGGGCAGCCGTTCGCCAGACAGGCCCGCACGATGCCGGCCTCCACCCGGGCCCCGCGCGCGATCAGCAGATCCGCCAGCGCGAGCTGTACGCCGGCCTGCCGGGGATGCGCGCTGGTCACCACCAGGCCCAGCGTCGTCGCGCCGCCGCCATAGACATCGGCCTCGGCGTCCACCTCCGCGCCGGCGTCCAGCAGGCGGGTCGCAAGGGCCACGATGTTCGCGGGGGTCCGTTGCCGGAAATTCTCCACGCCATTCGCCGAGACGTAATGCAGCAGGGTGGCGCGGTGCTCGCGGCTGGAGCGCGCGTGCGCCAGCCCGGGGTGCTCGGCCAGGAGCCCCTCGACTGCCGCGAGGTCCCCGCGCACGATCGCGTGCGCCGCCCGCTCGAAGACCGCGACATCGGAATCCGCGCGGACCGTGGTCTCGAGGTGCCGTACCAGCCGGGTCCAGCTCACAAACCCGTGCGCGCGCGCGACGACCAGCTGCGCCTGCGACAGCCCGCAGTCGGCCCGGGTCAGCCGTTCGCGCGCGAAGTCCGCGACCTGGCGGGCGTGGCGCTCGGCGTCGCGCCGGGCCCGGGCCGGCGCGTCGGGCTGCAGCTCGAGCAGGGTTTCGATCCAGCGTGTCGCCCAGGCGTGGATGGCATCGCCCCCGGCGCGGCAGGCCCGGACCAGCTCCTTGGCGCGTTTGCGGTAGTGATCGACGTCGGGGTGCGGCGGGAGGGGAAGGACGTCCTGCGGGTTCGGATACATACGAATCTCCTTTCATCGCGCCTGGAGTCCGCACTGGTCAGGCTGAAAGAAGGTTCGTGTTGTACGCAACTGCGGTGGGTGGGCACGGCCCTTTTCGCGGACTGAATGCGCCCCTTGCGCGCCCTCAGTCTACCCGGGCACGCCGCGGGCCGGCAAGCGGGCGGGGCCGGCCGGTACCCTCTGATCCCGCTGGGCGCACCGCTTCTCGACCTTGCCTCGAGCTCGGCGGCACGCTGCTCCAGCTTCGCGTCGAGGCGCCAAAGAGGATCTTTTCCGACTTGCCAGTGCGCCGCCGCCCGCGCAACGTTCTCCGACATGCGCCGCGGGTTCCCTACGCCTCAGACGGCCGGGCCCGGCGCTTCACGCCCGTCCAGGAGGAGTTGATGGCATACGTTGACGGTTTCGTGATTCCCGTGTCCCGGCGCAAGGTGCCCGCCTATCTCCGGATAGCCCGCCGGGCCGGCAGAATCTGGCGCGAGCACGGCGCCCTGGAGTACCGGGAAGCGGTCGGGGACGATCTCCGGATCAAGGGTGTCCCGCCCTTCGGCAAGCCGCTGCGGCTCAAGCGCGGCGAAACGGCAATCTTCTCCTGGATCCTCTATCGCTCCCGGGCCCATCGCGACCGGGTGAACAAAAAGGTCCTCAGTGATCCGCGGATGCACAGCATGATGGCGGGGGACGACATGCCCTTCGACATGAAGCGCATGATGTACGGCGGGTTCAAGATTGCGGTCGATGCCTGACCGCGTTCGCCGTGGTCTCGGGCCCCGCCGGCTCCGAGCCCGACTCGGCGCGGGACGCGCGGGACTTCACGACGGACTCCGGGTTGAGGTACCTTCGGCTTCCGCGGGTCCACCCGCTTGCGTAGCCATTTCACGTCGTCGCGGCGGTCCTCAGACCCTGAGGGAGCCGCGGAACCCCCTGGCGGCATAGTACGACTGCGCACCGTTGTGATACACGAAGACGTGTCCGTAGCGGCGATCGCAGAAGAGGGCGCCGCCGAGTTTCCTGATCTCGGGCGGGGTCTGCACCCAGCTCGACGTCTTCGTGTCGAACTCGCCGATCGTCTGCAGCTCCCGATACTGCGCTTCCGTCAGGAGCTCAACGCCCATGGCCGCCGCCAGGTCCATCGCGTTGTGCTTCGGTCTGGCCTGCTTCCTCGACGCCTGCGCCTCGCGGTCGTAACAGGCGCTTCGGCGGCCATTGGGAGTTTCCGCGGAGCAGTCGTAGAAGACGTACTCGCCCGTCTTCCGGTCCTGACCGACCACATCGGGTTCCCCGCCGGTGCGTTCCATCTCCTGAAGTGAGCGGAGCTTCCCGGGATGCGCCTCCAGCCTTGTCTGGACCTTGGCCCATTCAAGCCCTTTATGGCGGTTCATGTGCTTCTCGAGGCGGGCTTTCCACCCGCTGAGCAGCCTGGTGCGTTCTTGTGCTTTCATGTTCCCTGTCCGTTGCGGACCGCGGCGAAGGCGAGGATATACCAGGTTGCGCATCGCCCCCGGCGCTGTCACGCAACCCCCGGCGCCCTATGTATCTAACCCGACACCCCGTGCCACACGCAATCCGAGCCTCGAGCAGCACCCGCAGCCGGCTGTTCCCGGGAGACGAAGCGCCACTTGTGGTCCATCAGGTGCACGAAGCCGTCGATGCCAGCCTCGAGCGCCACCGGCCAGGGGGTGGAGACCAGATCCCCGATCGCCGGAAGGCCTTGGGCGTGGGCCTCGGCGATCACTGCGGCCGTCGCCTCGGGTTCCAGGAAGGCGTAGATCTTCACGGCGTCGACGCCCTGGCGCGCCAGCTCCCGGACCAGCGCCCTGGCGTCCTCGGCATCCGCGACGCCGGCGACCGTGAGGGGCCGGGCCCGGCCCGCCGGCCCGTCGATGGTCGGACCGGCCGTGTAGATCCGGGGTCCTTCCAGCACGCCCTGCTCGATGGCATCCCGCAGGTTCATCGTCTCGCGCAGGTACGATCCCGCGTCGAACAGGCTGGTCACGCCGAGCGCGGGCACCCGGCCCAGCACGAAGGCCAGCGGGCTCGAGACGTGATTGTGCCCCTCCACCAGGCCGGGCATGAGAAAACGGCCGCCCGCGTCGATCACCCGCGGCGCGTCGCCGGCGAATGGACCGGTCGTGACCGCGAAGATCTTTCCGTCCCGCACCTCGACCGTGGCTCCTTCTACCACCTCCGCACCGGTGCCGTCGAACAGCCGGGCGTTGGTGATCACGAGATCGGGTTCGGCGCGCGGCGGCAGGGAGAGGGTCGCGCGGAACGCGATGGAATCCGGCGATCCCGTCGTGAGGTCGACGGCGAAGAGCTGCCGCCCCGAGACCAGCAGGGCCCGGTTCCCTTCCGGGTACAGCGCGAGCGCCCGGCCGTTGAAGGCGCCGAGCGGCAACCGCCGGACCGCACCGCCGTCGAGCGGATGGACGGCGAGCGCCTCGCGTCCCCGCTCAAGTTCGAGATAGACCAGCGAGCCGCCGTCCGGGGCCCAGTGGACGGCGCCGCGCCTGACCCTATCCGAGGTGGTCACCTCGGTGTGCCCGAGGCTGTCGAGCGGCCCAACGTGAAGCTGGGTCCACAGGTCGGTGGTGTCCCTCTCCACGGCGATCCGCTGCCCGTCGGGCGAGAACGCGAAGGAGGAGAGCTCGGTCACCCCCGGGCGACCGAGCCGTCCCGAGCCGGGCAGGAGCTGCGCCGGGATGGAGCGGGAGGCCGTCGGGACGATCGACCAGATGCCCGAGCGGAAGTCGATGAAATAGAGCCGGCCGTTGCTGGGGTGAAACGCGAGCTGCCCGAAGCTGTACACCGGCCCCCAGCCGCCGGAGCCCACCGCCTCGGCGGGGGAGCGCCCGTACAGTGTGCGTGAGGTACCGCTGGCGAAGGTGTGGAGAACGATCTCGCTCGCCGCGGGCGTGTCATGCACCCACGCCAGCCTGGTCCCGTCCGGCGACCAGGCTGGATGGTGGTCCCAGCCGTGCCCGGAGGTGAGCGGCCGCGCCTCACCGCCCTCGATCGGCAGCAGCCAGATCTTCCCCAGGACGCCCACCGCGATGGTCGAACCGTCCGGGGAGATGGCGGGGTGGTAGGCTCCCCGCTCGACGGTGACGAGCCGCTCGTGTGCCGCGGAGGCGGGCTCGCAGGCGACCCCCGCCGCGCCCGCCAGCGCGGCCATGGCGACGATCCGGCATCGGGTGCGTGAAGTCCGGGTCCGGCCGCCCGGGTCCTTCCGGTTGCCTCGGCATCTCACGTCCAGGCCTCCTTGATGGCACGCCGGCGCCGGATCTTCACCAGCCGCCGCTGCGCGGGACACGACGGATGAATCGCCCGGAACGCGCGCGCGCGCTCAGATTTTGACGGTGCCCAGAAACTCCCGCCGGAACTGCCAGTGCTCCCGGGCCGCCTCCGGAGGACCCATCTGGTGGGTCGTCCCGGCGGTCGTCCACACCACCGTGTCCGCCTCGTCGAGCAGGTATTCCGCCTGGTGCCCGGTGACGACGATCGCGCACCCCGTCCGAGCCATGCCCCGGTACACCGCCATGATGCGCTCCTGGTCCCGGGGATCGATGCCTCGCAGCGGCTCATCCGCCAGCAGGCAGACCGGCTCCAGCAAGAAAGTCATTGCCACGCTGGCCCTCCGCTGCTCTCCTCCCGACAGCGTGAGCGGAGACTGCGCCAGGCAACCGCCGAGCTCGAGCAAGTCGATGACCTCTTCGAGTCTCTCGGAACCGGTGTGGCGGGCCATCGCCCCGAACTGCGGGCCAAGCGGGAAGCTGGAGGAAAAGAGATTCCGCTCGCTGGGCAGGTAGCCGAGCCCCCTTCGCGCGAGGTCATGAAAGCGCGGCCGTTCGAGCCGCGCTCCGCGAAAACTCAGGTGGCCGTGATCGCGCCGCAGCAGCCCCGCACAGATCCGGAGGAGGGTGGTCTTGCCGGAGCCGTTCCGGCCCAGGAAGGCGACGATTTCGCCGGCATGGACCCACATCGACGCGGCGGTCAGAACCGCCCGCGTCCCGAACCGTTTCCCCACGCAGTCCGCATGCAGGACCAGGGTCATGAGGCGACCATCGTGGTGAAGATCGCCTCGAGTGGAAGGGCGGGAATCGCGCTCAACCCGAGGAGCAGCCCCGGCGAACAGCCCATGCTTCCCAGCAGCAGGAACTCGCCGCGGCGGCGGTACTCGAGCCCCGACAGCGCCACCGTGACCATCACGACCAGCGCCGAGACCCCGACGCCCGTCGGCAGGAGCAGGGTGGCTCTGGGCAAGCCGACGAACGCGACCATCATGCGGATGCCGAGCCACAGCAGGGCGGCCCGCACCAGGAACGCCTTCAGGAAGAGCCGGTCCGGCACGCCGCCCATGCCGTTCGAGGTGCTCAAGGACCGTGCGCTTGCGCCAGGGCGGCCCCGGAGATCAACGCCGCTCCCAGATCACGATGTAGCCGCCCCCGCTTCGCCGCGCCCCGCGGCTGATCCGCCCTCCACACCCCCCTCCGCCCAGCAGGTACGCGAGGGAGTTCGTGACGTCCCGGCAGAAATCCCTGCCGACCTCCACCAGCTCCACCTCGTCGGCGCTCCAGAGACAGAGCGCAGTCACGGGGAAACTCTTGTAGATCGTCACTCCGTTGAGGATCAGCGTGGTCAGCGCGTCGGATGATCGCCCCAGCTCGGCCTTTACCTGGGGAATGTCGCAGAGGCCGAGACGCCGGTACCGCTGGAGGTCCTGGGCCGCGAGGAAGTCCCGCCGGAACCCCCAGACCAGACGCCGCTCGAGCTCCTGCATGGCGACCCTGGTCATCCGTGACTCCACGGTCTTTCCCGGGGTCAGGCGGATGAGGAACTCCTGCCCCTTCCCGCGCTCGAGCTCCACCGTGAGCACCCGTTCCCGGTACCCGGCATGGGTGACGCGCACCAGGTACAGGCCGCGTTCCGCGGTGGGGAAGGCGAAGCGGCCCGCGCTGTCGGTGGCGACGGTCCCTCCGCCCCGGCCGACCACTTCCACGTGGGCGTCGCCGATCGGTGTGTAGGCGGGGTCATGGACGGCCCCGTAGATCCCGGTCCGCGACGCCTCGACGACCACCGTCGGCAGCTGCGGGACGGCCGGGGCAAGCTCGAAGGAGACCCGGGTCACGCCGGTCGCCAGGACCGTGAGTTGCGCGCGGACCGGCCGATACCCCACCAGGCGGAGCGAGATCAGGTACGGGCCCGCGGGAATGCTGTCCAGGCGGAAGGACCCGCGGGCGTCTGTGCGGGCTCGTCGCTGGCCGATCGCGACCTCGACGTTCTCGAGCGGAGTGCCGCTGGTGTCCGTGACGATCCCCTGGACGCCGGTGGCGGCTCCCTGCGCATGGGTGTCCACGTGGAAGGCGGCCAGGAGGAGCACCAGGACGCAGAGGGTGGCGCCGGGCCGCGCGACCGGCGTGCTCAGGGGCTCGATCCGGAGGAGGGTCTCATTCAGCTCGCATGATCCTTGAGGGAGGTCGCCACCCGGCCGCAGGTTTGCACAGCGGGCCCCGGCCCCGGCGCGGGGCGAGCGTCCCTCGCTCAGGATACCCCTTGATCGTCCCGCGCAGCGTGGGGCGCCGATGCGGCGGCCGCGTTTCAACGCGAGCGCGCTGTTCGCCCCCGGCTGTGTCATGCAACCCCCTCGGCGCCCCGTGTATCTAACCCGACACCCCGTGCCACACGCAACGCACCTCGAGGAGGATGAGCGATCATGCGTTTCGCGCTGCTACTCACCGCCGTCGCGTGGCTACTCGTCCCCGCTCCGGCCGCCGTCGCGCAGTCCACTCCGGAAGTGCTGATCCTCGGCACCTATCACATGGCGAACCCGGGACGGGACGTTCACAACCTGGAGGCGGACGACGTCCTCACGGCCCGGCGCCAGGGAGAGTTCGCCGAGCTGATCGGGGTGCTCCAGCGCTTTCGCCCTACCAAGGTCGCGGTCGAGGTTCACGTGCGCGACCGGGGCATCGCGGAACGGTACGCCCAGTTCCTCGCGGGTGCGTACGAGCTGCAGCGCAACGAGACCGACCAGATCGGGTTCCGGCTGGCGAAGGAGCTGGGCCACACGGCTATCCATCCGGTGGACGAAGACGGCGACTTTCCCTACCTCCGCCTGCTCAACTACGCGAAGGCCAACGGCCTCCAACCGCGCTTCGATTCGATCCATGCGGCGATCGGTGCCGATGTTTCGGCGGACAACGAGTTCCTGCGCACCCACACCATCCTCGAGATGCTGCGGCGCCTGAACGCGGAGGAGGCGGCGGCGCGGGGCGTAGCGGGGTATTACGCGTACGTGCCCTTCGGCGAGCCCTGGGAGTATGCGGGGCCGGAGCTCGTCGCCCGCTGGTTCGAGCGGAACCTCAAGATCTACCGGAACATCCGGGCGCTGGCCACCTCCCCCGATGACCGGATCCTCGTCGTCATGGGATCGGGGCACCTGGGGTGGCTGCGCCAGAATGTCGAGAACGACCCGGCGGTCCAGCTCCGCACGCTCGCCGACCTCCTGAAGCTACCGCGCTAGCAAGGCGGCCAGGCAGGCCCGGCCAACGGGACGCGGAGCCAACCCGCCACTCCCGCCGGAAGAACGCCCCCTGGATGTAGGCCGCCCTGTCCGTCAGGTACCGGTCACTCCGCTCGCAACGCCTCCAGCGGGTCCACCCGGGACGCGCGGCGCGCCGGCACATAGCTCGCGACCAGTGCCACCGCCAGCATCAACAGCGCCACGCCCGCGAACGTGGGCAGGTCCACCCGCTCGATGCCGAACAACAGGCTCTCGATGTAACGCGTCAGCGCCAGCGAGGCGAGCAGACCGACCACGACGCCGAGCAGCGCCACCCGCCCTCCCTGGGTGACCACCATCCGCCGCACCGTCCCCGCCTCGGCGCCCAATGCCATACGCACCCCGATCTCCTGCGTGCGCCGGGTGACGCCGTACGAGAGCACGCCGTAGAGTCCCACCGCCCCCAGCAGCAGCGCCAGCAGCGCGGCGATGCCGACCATGAGCATGGTGAACGAGAGGCTGGCCATCGAACGCGCGGCCAGCTCATCCATGGTGAACACGCGGTACATGGGGGATTCGGGCACCACCTCGCGGATCAGCGCGCGCACCTCGGGGCCCAGCGTCGCGGCCCGCGGCGACTTGACCACGTACGCCGGCGTGCCGGCCGCGCGTGGGAGGTACACCAGCGGTTCGGGCGTCTCCCGGCGGAAGTCGTCGAGCAGCACGTCCTCGACCACGCCGATAACGATCTGCCAGCTTTCGCCCCCCCGGGGCCGCACGCGCTGGCCCAGGGGATCCTCGCCGGGCCACAGCAGCTGGGCCGCGGACTGGCTGACGATCACGTTGTTCGTCCCCGGTCCCGCCAGCTCCTCGCTCCGGTCGAACAGACGGCCGCTGAGCAGCTCGATCCCCATCGACTGGAAATACGCCCCGCCGACGCCGGTGACGCGCACCCGTGGCGGCTCCACACCGCTGGCTTCGATGCGCTCGGTGGTGACCAGCGCCTCGCCGGCGCCCTCATCCAGCGGCAGCGTGGCGACCACGCCGACGGACTGGACGCCGGGCAGGGCCGCCAGCCGTTCCATGAACGCGTAGTGGAAGGCCGCGGACGACTGGTAGTCGTTCAATCCGGGGCGGTCGGGCGCGATCTGGAAGGTGAACACGCCCTGCGTGTCGAACCCCGGGTCCACGCGGGAGAGCCGCCAGAAGCTCCGGAGCAGAAGGCCCGACCCCGTGAGCAGCACGAGCGCCAGTGCGGTCTGCGCGACGACCAGCCCGTTCCGCGCGTTGCCGCCCCGCACCGCGCCCCGCGCGCCCAGACGGAGCGTCGCGAGCAGCCCCCCGCCCGAGGCCCGGAGCGCGGGCGCCAGCCCGAATGCGCAGGCCGCCACCATGGAGGCGGCGGCGATGAACAGGAACGCCCCCACGTCCAGGCCCGCGGACTGCATCCCGGGGATCGGCGCGCTCGACCAGCCGCTGGCCACGGCGTCCGGCGCCGCGCGAACCAGGAGCGGGACGCCGACCCAGGCGATCAGCGCGCCGCCCCCGCCGCCCGCCACCGCTAGGAGCAGCGCCTCGGCCATCTGGACCCGGACCAAACCGCCGCGCCCCGCGCCCAGCGCCCGCCGCACGGCGAGCGCGTGGCGCCGGCTCTCGGTGCGCACCGCGAACAGGTTCGCCACATTGGCGCACGCGATCAGGAACACGATGCCGACCGCGCCCAGGAGCACCCACAGCGGGCGTGCGATGTTGCCGGTCAGCTCTTGCTCGAGGGATCGCACCAACGGCCGGTGCTGCTCCATGATGCGGGCGTAGTCGGGCGAGCCGCCGTAGCGTTCCGGCAACCGCTTGGCGATCGGCTCGAGTTGGGCGATCAGGCCGCTGGGCTCCACGCCGGGCGCCACGCGCGCGACCACGGGAGGCCCGCCCACGCCGCCGGCCGTGACCCGTCCGGGGTCGATCACCCACGGGACCCACAGGGCGACGCGCTCGTCCGGGAACCGGAACTCGGGGGGCAGGACGCCGATCACCGTGCGTGTCGCGTTGGCAAACGTGTACGCGCGGCCGATGACGGCCGAGTCGCCGGCGAACCACGTGCTCCAGAGCCAGTGGCTGATCAGGACCACGTCGTCGTCGTCCTCCACCGAGGGCAGCCGCCCCAGAATGGGGATGGCGCCGAGCGTCGTGAAGAGCGAGGGCGTGGCGCGGGCCCCGAACAGGCGCTCGACTTGCTGGTCGACGCGGGTGGTGGACTGGAAGAGGCCGTAGGCCCCGGCGTCCTCGAGCAGCCCCGCCTGTTCGCGGTACTGCACATACAGCTCATCCGGCACGCCGAACTCCTCCGGCAGATTGGTCCCGGGGGCGCTGCCCCGGATGACGACCAGTCGGTCGGCGTTGGCGTACGGCACGCCGCCGAGCAGCACGGCATCCACCACGCTGAAAATCGCGGTCGTGGCGCCGATCGCGAGCGCGAGGGTCACCACGGCGACCAGGGTGAAGCCCGGGGCCCGCGACAGGCTGCGAGCGGCGTAGGTGAGGTCCTTGATCCAGGCGTGAAGCATGGTGAGCCCCTTCCCGTCGGGCCGGCGGCGGAACGATGGATGAGGAGTGGGCGGCACTACGGCGAGGTCTGCCACGGGTTTCACCTCGATAGGTCCGCCGGGCCGCCGCCTCCTCCTCCTGACCGGCCGAGCCCCCCCCTTGCCATTGGTACGGAGTGCTTTGTACCATGAAGTGAACGGCCTGCTCTCCGCGGGCAAAGAGGAGGAGCGATGAGTCAGTGGCGGCGACGCATCCGCGGCGCGATCGGCATGGGCCTGACCTGGGCGGCGGCATGGTTCGGCGCCGGCCTGGTCCTCCTGCTCATCGTCGGTCCCGACGCCGCCGACGTCCCGTTCCCCCTCGGGTTCGGGCTCCTGGGCTTTCTCGCCGGCGTCACCTTCTCCGTGGTCCTCGGCATGGTGGGGCGCCGGCGCCGGTTCGATCAGATCTCGCTACCGCGCTTCGCACTCTGGGGGGCCGTCGGGGGTCTGGCCTTCTCCGTGCTCTTCGTCCTGGCCGCGGGCCTGGCGGGGGAATGGCTGCTGCTGGGACCCTTGTTCGGGCTGGCGGGTGCGGGGTGCGCCGGCGGTACGCTGGCCCTGGCCAGAAGGGCGGGGGACCACGCGGCGCTCGAGGCCCCGCAACCGCCCGGTCCTCCGGGCCGCCGCTAGCCCCCCGAGCCCTGCGCCGAGCGGATCGCGGCAGCGCGGGTGCCAAGCGAGTCGGCCGCGGTCGCGCCGCCGAAGTACTCCACCTCGGGAGAGACGACCCCTCCGCAGGTCCTCAGGAGAACGGGGGCGACGGAGAGGTTGGTGATCCGGACGGTGATCTGCGCTCCCCAGGCTCCTGTCAGGGCGCAGTGGATCACTTTTTCCTCGCCAGCAGGAGACGTTCAGCGAGATCTGTGATCACCCAGTCTTCCGCGATGAGGCCGTCGCGGAACCGACTGATCGCCATGTCGCGCCACACGATCGGACGGCCGCTGGCGGGGAAGCCCTTGAAGTCACCCTGGTGGGTGCCCCGAAGCGTTCGTTGCCAGGCGACCCGGTCCTGGGCCTCAACGAGAATCTCCACGCCGGCCTGGAGATCCGGGAAGGCACGCTGAAGCTCGCCGAGGAATCTCCGGATCGCGCCATGCCCCCCCGTCAGGTCCTGGTCGGTGAGGTGGGCGACATAGTCCGGGGTGAAGAACTCAGCGACCGCATCGAGGTTTCCGCCGGCGATGAGCGCGGAGTTGGCGGCCTGGATTCTCGATGCAAGAGAAGGGTCCATTCGACGGCGCCTCCTGTGGGACGCCACCAAAGGTATCCCACGACGGCGCGCAAGCGAGGCCGGGGTCCGTGGTCACGTCAGCGGCGGTCGTTCTGTTGGTCTGGCTTGCTGTACCCACGCAAGAACTAAGGTCAGCGCCGCTTGCGCGGTCGTCCGCCTGCCGGCCGACGGATGACATCACCGTGCCCGAGCGCCTGGCCTACCTGAAAGCGCTGATGAGCAGCTCTGTTCCCGATTATCAGCTTGTCCGAGATTCGCTCGGGCTGGCAACGCAGAATGCGAACAGGGTGAGGCTTGTCACCAAGGCCTCCACGCGTCAGAGCGGGGTGAATGCTCTTAATGCTCTGCTACAGACACCTGGTGCGACACGGGAGATCTGGCTCTTCCAGCTTGGCGCAGGGTATGCCATCCACGACCCAAGTCTTCCCTCGTTTGGGGGGGAGCCTGCCCCGCTCTTCATGTTCAACAAGCAGTTCCAGTACCTGTCTACGCTGAGAGTGCAATAGGGGGTCGACAGGAGGCAAAGAGGCACCCCGGTCGGCGCGGCTCTACCTCGGCACGTCGAACCCTTCACGACGGGCCGCGCCCCTAAGCCGGTTCTTGAGCTCGGCGATGCGGGCCTTCTTCATAGCCTCGACATAGCTATCTCAGATAGCTACCTCGAGGTTCCGAGGGCCGGTCCGCCGATAAGCCGATTTCCCGAAGCGAAAGACGACCTCAGCGCCCGGTCGCCGCGCGTTTCGCCTCGGCCAGATAGGCCGGCGGCAGCTCCAGCAGGTGGGCGAGCTTGCGCACCAGGTAGCCTTCGTGGTCGGCAATTTTCCCATCGGCGAGGATCACCCCCCACATCACCTCGGCCAGCACCATTCGCTGACCCACGTCGTAGTGGTCCACGATCAGCCGGGTGAACTGGAAGTGGTCGATCGAGGCCAGCCGCTCGCGGTTGGCCAGCTCGAGCAGCTCGCGGGTGGTCGCCTCGTCCAGCCCGAAGTGGCGGCCCAGCGCGGACTCGATGTGCGCCTGCTCCGCCGAACTGAACTCGCCGTCGGCGTGCGCCAGCTCCAGCAGCAGGGCGCACGCGGCCAGCCGGATGCGCCGTTGCGGCTCCTCGGCGGGCGCCTCCGCGGTCGGTTCCGGCTGGGGCAGCATACGCCTGGTGACAAACTGCCGGATCGCGTTGAGCATAATCATTCCGCCTCCGCGCCCAGGTCGTCCAGCGCGCGGGAAATATTCCGCAGGCCGCTCGCCAGTCGCCCCGGTCTGAGGCCGAAGCTGATCCGGATGTGCCGCGGCGCCTCGAACATCCGTCCCGGGACCACGAGCGTCGAATACTCCCTCAGAAGGTGGCGGTGGAGCCGGTCCGCGTCCACCCCGCGCGGGAGCCGCGGAAAGACCACGTTGCCGCCCGGCGGCATCACCGCCTGGAGTCTGGGCTCCCGCACCAGGAACCGCCGCACCCGCCCCAAGCCGCCCAGGAGGAATCCGTCGGCCCGGCGCCGGACCGTGCCGAGGCGGCGGAGCGCGAGCAGGCTCAAGTGCTCCCCGGGCGCCACGCCGTTTACGGTCATGAGGTCGTTGGCGCGGCCCGCCCGCGCGATCAGCGCCCTTGGCCCCAGAATCCACCCCGCCCGCAGGCCGTCCAGGCCGTACGCCTTGGTGAGGCTGTTGGTCGCGATCACGTTGGGGCCCGCGTGGACCGACGAGTCGGTCCGGCGCCCGAACAGGCACTCCAGGTACACCTCGTCCACCAGCAGCCACGCCCCGACGCTTCGGAGCATCCGCGCCATGGCGCGCAGGGTAGCGAGGTCGATCCGCGCGCCCGAGGGGTTGTGCAGGTTGCTCACGATCGCGAGCCGGGTCCGCCGGTTGATCCGCGAAGCGAAGCGTTCGAGGTCGATCGCGTAGCCGTCGCCGAAGCGGCGCTCCAACCGCCGCACCCGGCAGCCGAGCGCCTGGGGGATCCGGAGCAGGTGCTCGTAGGTGGGGCGCTCGACGATGACTTCGCCGCCGCCGCGGCCGCCGCCGTCGAGCGCCGCGACACAGGCGAGCCAGGTGGCGAAACTCGTCCCTCCCGACACCGGGTACACCCACTCCGGCGACACCCGGTAGCGCCGGCCCAGCGCTTCCTTGAGCGGGGGCCAGCCGTAGCCCGGCGGGTGCTGGATCACCACGTCGCGCGGGCCCGCGCCGAGCACCGAGGCGGGACACAGCTCCACACCGCTCCGGGCCAGATTGATCCGGGCCGGCGGGAGCGACTTGGCCCACCGCATGTATGCGAAAGCAGGCAGGGCGGGACTCACGCCGCGCCTCGGCGTCGGAACACCACGAGGTATCCCACCGCCGCGATGAGCAGGATCGCCGAGCCGATCAGGGACTGGGTGGTGTAGGCGATGAAGCTGTTGAGCACGATGCCCAGCGCGGTCAGCACGAAGAGCCCGGTGGTCCACGGGTGCCCCGGCATCAGCGCGGCCCCCGCGGGGCGCGGGTCGCGCCGGCGGAACACGAACAGCGCCGCCACGGTGAGCCCGAAGAAGAGCCAGTCGGCGAACACGACGTACGACAGCAACTGGTCGTAGGTGTTGCTCATGAGCAGGACCAGCGCCACGCCGGTCTGGAGCCAGAGCGTGAACGTGGGCGTGCGGTAGCGCGGATGCAGGGTCCCCGCCCGGCGGAAGAGCAGCCCGTCCTGCGCCATTGCGTAATAGAGCCGTGGCCCGGTGAGGATGACGACGGAAAGGAAGCCCAGGCTGGAGATCACGATCAGCGCGGCCACCAGGCGGGCGCCCCGGTCGCCGGCCACGGCGCGCGCCATGTCCGCCGCCACCGCCGTCGAGGCGCCCATCTGCTCCGGGGTGAGCATCCAGAGGTAGGCGACGTTGAGCCCGAGGTAGAGCGCCACGACCGCGGCCACACCCAGCACGTTGGCGCGCGCCAGGGTGCGGCCCGGGTCCTTGATCTCCCCCGCGATAAAGGAGCAGTTCTGCCACCCGCCGTAGGCGAACATGATCGGGACCAGCGCGGTGAGCAGCAGTCCGCCGAGCGGGCGCTCCGAGGCGAAGAGCCCGGCGGGGTCGAAGCGGCTGGCGGGCGCGCCGCCGCCCAGCAGCGCCATCCCGATCAGCAGCAGGATGCCTCCCACCTTGGCGGCCATGAGCAGGTTGTTGGTCCATTTTCCCGTGCGAATGCCGAGCGCCTGAATCGCGGTGAGCCCGATCAGCGCGGCCGCGCCGGCGGCACGGATTCCCCACTCCCCGAGCGGAACGAACGACCGGTCGAGGTAGCTCGCGAAGACGATGGCGACGGCGGCCAGCGCGCCGCCGTTGATGATGAACAGCAGGGCGACGCCGTAGAGGAAGGCGATGACCGGGTGCCAGGCGCGGGCCAGGTAGCTGTACTGCCCGCCCACCACCGGATGGCGCGAGCCCAGCTCCGCGTAGGCGAACCCGCCCAGCATCGCGAGCGCGCCGCCCAGGGCCCAGGCCAGGAGGATGAGCGAGGGGTGCTGGAGGATCCGGGCGACGTTGGCGGGGTTGGCGAAGATGCCGACACCGATGATCGCGCCGGCCACCACGACCGCGGTGTCGAGCAGTCCGAGCTCGCGGCGGAACCCCGCCTGGGTGTCGTCGCTCATGGCGGGCCCGGCTGGGGAGAAGGCATCGAGTGGGGAGGATACCGCGCGACCCACCGGCCAGCAATCGGGGAGGGGGGGCGACTGGCGCGGCCGCTGTGCTGCGTCGATTTTCCCGCATGGCCCGAAAGACCCTGACCCTCGACGACCGGCTCTACCGGTATCTCCTCGACGTCTCCCTCCGGGAGCCGGACGTGCTGCGCCGCCTGCGCGAGGAAACCGCCGCCCATCCGCGGGCCGAGATGCAGATCGCGCCAGAGCAGGGGCAGTTCATGGCCCTGCTGGTGCGTTTGCTCGGGGCGCGGAAGACCCTCGAGGTCGGGGTGTTTACCGGGTACAGCTCCCTGGCGGTGGCCCTGGCTCTGCCGGCCGACGGCCGGATCGTCGCCTGCGACGTCAGCGAGGCGTTCACCGCCATCGCGCGCCGCTACTGGAAGGAGGCCGGGGTCGAGGGAATGATCGACCTGCGTCTTGCCCCGGCGCTGAAGACCCTCGACGGCCTGCTGGGGGCGGGAGAGGGGGGCTCGTTCGACTTCGCCTTCGTCGACGCCGACAAGGCGAATTACCCGGCATACGTGGAGCGGAGCCTGGCGCTGCTGCGGCAGGGCGGCCTGCTTGCGATCGACAACACGCTCTGGGAGGGGGAGGTAGCGGACCCCGCGGTTCGCCATTCCGACGTGGACGCGATCCGGGCCGTGAACGAGGCCTTACACAACGATGAGCGGGTGGATCTGAGCCTGCTCCCCCTGGCCGACGGCCTGACCCTGGCCCGCAAACGCTGACGCCGCCCCCCGCGTCGCAACGCGCCAGAGAGCGTCTGAAAGGCTTGCGCGGCGCACACGGCCTCCCCGATGTTGTACCAGCCCGCTTGACCCGTTGTCCCTGACCACAACACGTGCCAAGGAGTCTCGGATGCGTTCCTGGAGGACTCGTGCACTCGCCGCCGGCCTGCTGGTCGCGATCGCAGGGTGCGACCTCGACACCCAGATGGCGCCGGACACCGTGCCGCCGATCAACGCGGCGGTGGGCTCGGCCACGGCTGGGCAATACATCGTGCTGTTCCGGCATCGGGCGGTCCCCGGGGATTTCAGCGCCCAGGTGCAGGCGCTGGGCGGGTCCGTGACGGCCGTGTGGCCCAAGGTCGGCATCGCGGCCGTTCGCGGGCTGGACGCAACCGGCGCCAGGCGGCTCGGCACCAGCGGCGCGATCGAGGCGGTGGAAGATGACGCCATGCTGACCCTGGAGGAGGTGTCGGGGCGCGTCGAGGCCATCGCGGGAGGGGCAGTCGCGAGCCCGGACAATCCCGCCGGGGCGGTGGGCTTTCCCCGGCAGTGGAACATGCGGTTGATCCAGGCCGACCTCGCCTGGGCGGCCGGGAAGCTGGGCGATCCGGGGGTGATGCTGGCCATCCTGGATACCGGCATCGACTACCTGTATCCCGATCTTGCCGGCAGGGTCGACCTGGCCCGCTCGGTCTCGTTCATCGCGTCGGATGACGCCCTGGTCGCGACCATGTTTCCGGGCCGGCACCCCGTTACCGACCTGCATTGGCACGGCACCCACGTCGCGGCGACGGCGGTGAGCAACGCCCTGATCCTGGCGGGGGTGACGTCGAAGACGACCTTGATCGGGGTGAAAGTCTGCAATCAGAATGGATCCTGCCCGACCAGCAGCGTCCTTGGGGGCATCCTGTATGCCGCCGACGCCGGCGCCGACGTGGCCAACCTGAGCCTGGGCGGGGCGTTCAGCAAGCGGATCAAGCAGAACGCCGGATTCGTCAGCGTCATCAACCGGGTGCTCAACTACGCGCAGCAGCAGGGCATGCTGGTCGTGGTCGCGGCGGGGAATGCGGCGATCGACATGGACCACAACGGCCCCCTCTTCCACACCTATTGCGACGGACCGGGTGTGGTCTGCGTGTCGGCGGTGGGCCCGATCGCGGGCGCCGGGACCAATGGTCCCTGGACCGACCCGGACGCCTTCGCGGGCTATTCCAATTACGGCCGGTCGGCGATCTCGGTCGCTGCCCCCGGCGGCAACCTCGGAGGGCCGGTGTGGAGCGGTTGTTCCACCTCGAGCTTGCAGATTCCCATTTGCCAGCTCGGCATTTTCGTCCTGGCGTCCAACGGCACCAGCATGGCGTCCCCGCACGTGGCAGGCATCGCCGCGTTGCTCGCGCGGCGCTATGACAACCCGAGCCTGCTCCGCGCGAAGATCCAGCAGACCGCGGATGACATTCTTCAGCGTGGCACCGACCCGTTCAGCGGGAAGGGCAGGGTCAACGCGGCTTGGGCGGCCGGCGCGCACTGATCCCGGCCCCCCCACCCCGGAGTTGCCGAATGCGGAGCGTTCGCCGGGCGGCTCTTGCCGGTCTACTCGCAGCCTTCCTCGCCTGCGGCGGCGAGGGCGGGATGATGCTCGAGCCGGTCGGCGATCCGGTGGGGATCTACATCCTGCAGACCATCAACGGCGAATCCCTTCCGTTCGTGCTCGTGGAAGTCGAAGAGGACATGATCGAGGTGCTGTCCGGAAGCGTTACCCTCCGCAACGACCAGACCTTCACCGATGCCACGACGTTCCGGATCACCGAAGCCGGGGAGGTGTCCACCGAGGAGGATATCTTTTCGGGGACCTGGGTGCGCACCGGGAACACGATCCGGTTCTTCGTGTCGACCGGCGAGACGCAGACCATGACCTTCGACGGAGAGAACCGCCTCACCCAGGTCGTCGAGGGGTTCACGCTGGTGTACGCGAAGTAGTCGGCCCCTCCTCCCGGCGACCGGCCGGGCTTGCGGTCCACCTGCCGGCGGTCGATATCTAGGCTCCCATGAGCCTGCCCCTGACGTTCCGCCGGCCCGAGATTACATCGGCGGAGGCGGCCACCGTCGCGCGCGAACGCTTCGGCCTCGCCGCCGGCCCGGTGAGCGAGCTGCCCAGCGAGCGCGACCGCAATTTCCTGTTGCAGCCGCCCGGGCGGGGGCGGGTCGTCCTCAAGTTTTCCCATGCCGACGACCCGGAATCGCTGCTCGACCTTCAGCATCGCGCCCTGGAACGGGTGCGGACGCGCGTGCCGGGCCTGGCCGTTCCCGCGCCGCTGCCGTCGGTTGCGGGGCGCGAAATCGAGGCGGTCGAGGGCGCCGCCGGAGAAAGGCACCTGGTCCGTGCCTTGTCGTGGGTCGAGGGGCAGGTCCTTGCACGGGTCCGGTACCACCCGCCGGAGCTGCTGGAGAGTCTGGGAGAAGCCCTGGGCCGCCTGGACGGCGCGCTCCAGGGCTTTTCCCACGGCGCCGCCGCGCGCGACCTGAAGTGGGACCTGACCCGCGCAGACTGGGTCCGGGAACAGCTCGAGCGGATCAGCGGACCCGGCCAACGCGACCTTGCGGCACGCCAACTGGCACGCTTCGACGACCAAGCCGCGCCCGCCCTTGGCGGACTCCGCCGCGGAGTCATCCACAACGACGCCAACGACTGGAACGTCATCGTGGCCGGTGGGGGTCCCTGCGACCGGCGGGTCGCGGGATTCGTCGACTTCGGCGATATGCTCGAGAGCGTGGTGGTGGCGGACCTCGCCATCGCCTGTGCCTATGCCTCGCTGGGAAAACGCGATCCACTCTCGGCCATGGCCTCGGTCGTGGCTGGCTACGACCGCGTGTTCCCACTGGAGGAGGCCGAGTTGGCCGCCCTGTTCCCCCTGGCCTGTGCCAGGCTGCTCTGCAGCGTGGTCAATGCCGCATGTCAGCGGGCGGCGATTCCCGACAACGCCTACCTCACCATCAGCGAAGCCCCGGCGTGGGATGCACTGGCGTGTCTGGACCGGCTGCACCCGCGACTGGCGCACTACACGCTTCGCGCGGCGGCCGGTCGGGAGCCGTGCCCGCGCGCCCCCGCGGTCCGTCAGTGGCTCGCCGCGCATCCCGAGCGGATCGGGCCGCTCCTGGACCTGCCCGCCGATACCGTGGCCGCGCCGCTCGACCTGAGCATTGGCAGTCCGCTGGTGGAAACCCCCGAGGAGCCCGACGACCTGCCCCGGTTCACCCGCGAGGTGTTCGGGCGGCTGGATGCCGCGGGCGCCCGGGTCGGACTGGGGTCCTACGACGAGGCGCGGGTGCTCTACACCTCCGCCGGCTATGCGGCCGAGGGCAACGACCGGCCCATGCCGCGGACCGTCCATATCGGGCTCGATCTGTTCGCGACCACGGGGACCGGCGTGCTGGTGCCGATGGATGGGACGGTGGAATCGGTACGGGACAATGGAATGGACCGCGACTATGGGCCGACGCTCATTCTTCGCCACGAGCCGGCCGAGGGACCGGTCTTCCACACGCTGTACGGCCACCTCGGGCGCGAGGTGCTCGACCGCGTCACGCCGGGCGCCCGGGTCACGCGTGGCCAGCGGATCGCGACCATTGGCGACCTCGGCGTCAACGGAGGCTGGACCCCGCATCTGCACTTTCAGGTGATCTGCGACCTGCTGGACCGGGAGGGAGAGTTCCCCGGGGTGGCCCGACCGGACCAGCGGCCGGTATGGCATAGTCTCTCGCCCGACCCCAATCTGATGGCGCGGTATCCGGCGGAGCTGCTGGAGCCGGCCCACCGCCGGGGCGCGGCCATCGCGGTGGCTCGGCGCGAGCGGATCGGCCCCTCGTTGAGCCTGAGCTACCGCCGTCCGCTCACCATCGTACGGGGCTGGAAGCAGTGGCTGTATGACGAGGATGCCCTCGCCTACCTCGACGCGGTAAACAACGTCCCCCACGTCGGTCACTCCCATCCCGCCGTGGTGGGCGCGGTCCGGGAGCAGATGGCCCTGCTCAACACCAACACTCGCTACCTGCACGAGCGGCTGGTGGAGTACGCCGAGCGGCTGACGGCCACCCTGCCTGCGCCGCTCCGGGTATGCTACTTCGTGAATTCGGGCAGCGAGGCGAACGAGCTGGCGCTGCGCCTGGCCCGCACCGCCACAGGCCGTCGCGGCGTGGTGGTGATCGAGTCGGGGTATCACGGCAACACCACCACGCTGGTGGAGCTGAGCCACTTCAAGCACGCCGGGCCCGGCGGCGGGGGCGCGCCCTCCTGGGTCCGGACGATCCCCATGCCCGACGGTTATCGCGGCGCCTGGCGCACCGGGACGCCGGACGCGGGGGCGCGTTACGCGGCGGCTGTGGGGGAGGCGATCGGCGGGTTGCGAGAGGCGGGCGAGGCGCCGGCGGCGTTCCTGGCGGAATCCGTGCTCAGCTGCGGCGGGCAGATCGTGCTGCCGGACGGATTTCTGCCGCGCGCGTACGAAGAGATGCGTGCCGCGGGCGGCGTCTGCATCGCCGACGAAGTCCAGGTTGGCCTGGGCCGGACCGGGACCCACATGTGGGCCTTCGAGACCCAGGGGGTGATCCCCGACATCGTGACCATGGGCAAGCCGATCGGGAACGGACATCCCTTGGGGGCGGTGGTCACCACCGCCGAGATCGCCGCGGCCTTCGCCAACGGGATGGAGTACTTCAGCACCTTCGGCGGCAATCCGGTGAGCTGCGCGGCGGGGCTGGCGGTGCTCGACGTGCTCGAGGCGGAAGGACTGCGGGAGAACGCACGGATCGTTGGCGAGCGGCTGCTGGCGGGACTGCGGTCGCTGGTGGATCGGCACGGCATCGCGGGGGATGCCCGCGGGCTCGGCCTCTTCGCGGGGCTCGAGCTGGTGCGCGACCCCGAAACGCGCGAGCCCGCGGGGCGGGAAGCGGAGTTTGTCGCGAACCGGCTTCGAGACTGTGGTGTGCTGGCGAGCACGGACGGGCCCTTCCGCAACGTCCTCAAGTTCAAACCGCCGCTCTGCTTCACGGCCGCCGACGCGGATCGGCTGCTGCAGACCCTCGATCGCATTCTGCCGGAGGCCCAATGGGACTGACCAGCCGCCGTTCCTTCCTCGGTGCCCTCGGAGCGCTGCCCCTGGCCGCCCGGGCCGGCCGCGGGCTCGGGTGGCTTCGAGCCCCGGCGCAGCAGGCCCGGCTGATCCAGTCGCCCGCCGAGGCGCTCAATGTCTTCGACTTCGAGGCCGTGGCGCGCGCCAGGCTCCCCATCGCGCACTGGGGCTACCTGGCCACGGGCGTGGACGACGATACCACCCTGCGCACCAATCGCGAGGGATTTGCGCGATTTCAGCTGCGGGCTCGCCGGCTGGTGGACACGCGGCGGATCGACCTCGGCTGCGAGCTGCTGGGACAGCGGCTGGACAACCCGATCATCCTGGCGCCTGCGGGCAGCCAGCGCGCCTTCCATCCCGACGGCGAGCTTGCCGCCGCGCGCGCGGCGCGGACCGGCAACCACCTCCAGATTCTCTCGACGGTGACCACGACCTCGGTGGAGGAGGTTGCCGAGGCGCGCGGCGCGCCGGTCTGGTACCAGCTCTATCCCACCGACACCTGGCGCATTGCGGAAGCGCTGATCCGGCGCGCGGAAGCGGCCGGCTGCCCGGTACTCGTGCTCACCGTCGATCTCAACGCGGGGTCCAATCGCGAGACCATGCTCCGCGCCATGCGGGCCGATCCCCGCGACTGCACCCCCTGCCACGACGGGACCTTCCGGGGATTCTCGGGCCGCAAACCGATGTTCGAAGGGCTGAACACGCGCGACGCCAACTTCGGCACTCCGGGGATGACCTGGGAGTTTCTGGACCGGCTGCGCCAGGCGACCCGCATGAAGCTGGTCGTGAAGGGGATCGTCTCGGCGGAGGACGCCGAACGATGCACCGGCGCGGGGGTCGACGCGATCATCGTGTCGAACCACGGGGGGAGGGCCGAGGAGAGCGGGCGCTCCACCATCGAGGCGTTGCCGGAGATCGTGGCGGCCGTCCGGGGCCGGCTGCCGGTCGTGATCGACAGCGGGTTCCGCCGCGGCACCGACATCTACAAGGCGCTGGCCCTGGGGGCGCAAGCGGTATGCGTCGGTCGCCCCTACCTCTGGGGGTTGGCCGCGTTCGGTCAGCCCGGGGTGGAGCGCGTGCTGGAGTTGCTGCGGACCGAGCTGCGCACGGCGCTGGGCCATGCCGGCGCCACCTCGCTTCAGGGGCTCGACTCCCGGTCGGTGATCGCGCGGCCCGGCTAGCGGGGCCGCTGGGCCTCCGAGCCGCTGCTGTACGCTCTCCCCATCAGCCTGCGCTCGAAGAAGTCCGCGGTGGCGGCATTGACCCGGATCCAGTTGGCGTGCCGCATGAAGTGATGGGTGTCGTCCACGATGACCAGCGTCTCCATCTCGATGCCCTTGGCCTCCAGGCGGCGGACCAGATCGGTGCTCTGGTTGAAGCGGACGTTCCGGTCGTCGTCCGCGTGAATGATCAGCACCGGTGAGGTCCAGGTTTCGACCGCGGAGATCGGCGAGGAGGTCCAGGCGGTCTCGAACGCCGCCTCGGCATCGGGAGCCTGCTCGTAGCCGTTCGGGTTGAGCATGCCGCGGCTGGACCGGTCGTGCACGCCGTGGATATCGACTCCGGCGGCGAACAGATCCGAATCCCTGCCCAGCGCGAGCGCGGTGAGATAGCCGCCGTAGGAACCGCCGTAGATGCCGATCCGCTCCGGGTTCACCTGGGTCTGCCGCGCGAGCCACTCCGCGCCCGCTTTCACGTCCTGGTACTCGGAGGCGCCCGCGGTGCCGCCACGCCGGGCCACGTGGAAGTCGTGGCCATAGCCGATCCCGAGGCGGTAGTTGACCGAGAGCACCACAAATCCCCGGCTCGTTAGAAACTGATTCGACGCGTACGCGTTGGCGTAGTAGTCGGAATAGTGCCATCCCAGCAGCATCTGGCGCGGCGGCCCGCCGTGCACGTAGATGATCGCCGGCTTCCGGGCGGGGCCGCCGGCGGGCTCGAAGAGCTGCCCGTGCACCAGCGTCCCGTCCGGGGCCCTGAAGGTGACCTGCCGGGGTGTGACGAGCCGCGACGTCGGGAAGTCCGCGGGGATCCTGTCCTCGGCCAGGGTGCGCCGGGCCCCACCCGCAAGCGGCATCACCGAGGGCAGGGGCGGTCGCTGCGCCATCGCGCCGATGAAGGCCAGCGTGGCACCGTCGCCCGTCACGACGGGATACCACTCCAGGCCCGTGCCCGGCGTCATCACCGCGGGTGTGGCGCGGTCCACCGGCACCCGGACCACGTGCCGCCGATCGATGTCGAGCTGGTCGGGGCCGGTGTTCCCGGCGAAGACCATCCAGCGGCCATCGGGGCTCATCCGGACGTGCTCCGCCATGAAGGTGCCGGGTGTGAGCAGGAGGGGCTCGCCGCCGCGCTCAGGAATCGAGTACAGGTGGGGCCAGCCGTCCTGATAAGAGAGGAAAACGATGCGCCCGCGGCCCCAGTGGAGATTGGTGCCGCCGTGGGTATTGGGCACCGACCCGCGCTCGGTGTCGGGCGCATGCCAGAGCCGGGTCGCGGCGCCGGTGGACGCGTCCGCGGCCCAGATCGACCAGGGCAGCCGTCGCCGGGCCAGCAGGGAATCGGGGGCGCCGCCCGCGCCGGGCACCCGCAGGTACGCGATCCTGGCGCCGTCGGGAGACCAGCGGGGCGAGCGGTCGCGGGAGAACGACGGCGCGATCCAGGTGATCGGCGTGAGCGAGTCGGTGTAAACACCGATGAACGCGTGGTCCCCGCGATTGGAGACGAACGCGAGCCGGCTCCCGTCCGGCGACCAGGTGGGATCGCCGTTGGAGCCACGCTGGTTGAACAGGGCCCGGGCGGGCGCGCTCCCGTCGACCGGCGCCGTCCAGACCTGGCCGCCGCGCACGAAGGCGACCACGTCGCTCCGTGGCGAGATGACCGGCCCCTCCCCCTCGCCCAGCACCCGGGGCTCGCCGCCCTCGAAAGGCACGCTCCAGATCCGCACCCCCGGCGGCACCGGCTGGAAGGTGGGGTTCACCGGTACCGCGTCGTCGAAGTTGCTGCCGTGATCGCCGCCCCGGAGGTAGACCACCCAGCGTCCATCGGCCGAGACGGAGACGCTGGTCAGTTCCTGCCCGTCATCCGCGTCGTAGCCGGTGAGGCGCCGCGGCGTGAACGCGGGCCCCTCCGCGACCCAGATGTTGCGCCGCCCCTGTTCGTTGAACGCCCACGCGATGCGCGACCCGGTGGTCGCGGCCGTCAGTTCGGTGGGGAAGGGGTAGGACTTGACCTGTTCGACCGTGAAGCCGGTCGACTGGGCGCCTTGTGCGTGAAGGACCGCGGGGAGCAGCGCCAGCACGACGACGAGAGTGAGGCGGCGCATCGGGACGGCTCGGGTTGGGGGATGACAGAGAACATGCAGCCCCTCGTGCCGGGGTACAAGGCGGGGGTGGCTACGCACTACGCACCACGCACTTGCTGTCACGGTACCGGCCTCCTTCGCATGAGCGCCTCCACTTCGGCAATCTCCCGCGGCACCCCGGCCGAGATCCGCTCCAGCCCGCGCTGGGTGATCACGTAGCTGTCCTCGATCCGAACTCCCGTGTCCGCGAAGCGCTCCACCGCGGCTCGCACGCGGGCCGCGAAGGCCCGGTTGCGCGGGGTGTCGGGCAGGATCTCCAACTGGCGCAGCGTGACGTAGATTCCGGGCTCGATGGTGAAGGCGTCGCCCACCGCGAAGCGGCGATCGCCGTAGTAGGCCTGGAGCGGGTCGTGCACCTCGAGCCCGATGCCGTGGGTGATCCCGTGGATGGTCCAGAGCGTGGACTGGAGACAGGTTCTGGGGTTGCGGCGGCAGTCGGCGGGCCAGGGTGGATCGTATTGCGCGTCCGCCGACTCGACGAGACCGAGCGCGGCGAGCCCGCGCGCCCGGATGTCCACCGAGCTGTCGACGGCCGCGACCATCGACATGCCCGGCTTCGAGTTCCGCTCCGCCGCGAGCTGGGCGTCCAGCACCACCTGATAAAGCGCCCGCTGGTCGGGCGTGAACCGGCCGGTCAGGGGAATGGTGCGCGTGATGTCCGCCGTGTACCCGTCGAACTCCGCGCCGGCGTCGATCACGACGACGTCTCCGGGCTGGATCGTCCGGCGGTTCTTCATGTAGTGCAGCTCCGTCGCCTTGGGGCCCGAGCCCACGATCGCGCCGTAGGCAGGCCGCTCCGCGCCGGCCCGGCGGAAGGCGTACTCGACGATCGCCTGGAAGTCGTACTCGTGCATGCCCGGTGCCGCCTGCCGCATCAGGGCGGCGTGACCGTCGGCGCTGATGTCGCCGGCCTTGCGGATCAGCGCCAGCTCTGCGGGACTTTTGCGGGCGCGGAGCCGGTCCACGAGAGGGTGCGCGTCACGGACCTGGAGCCCGGGGTGTCGCGCGGCGAGCGTCCGCATGACGGCCGTCCCCCGGGTCAGGGAGTCATTGCCGGCGAAGTCCGCCGCCTCGAAGTCGCGCAGGGAGTGGAACGGCAGTCCGTTCCGCGCCAAAGAATCCAGCACGCCCGCCAGCGCGGCGGCCTCGCGCGAGATAAGGCCAAGCTCCGCGGCGATGGCGGCCGAGTCGGGCTCGATCCCGTAGTACAGCGATCGGCGCGGGGCTGTCCGGTGGACGAAGAGGGTGCTCTGCCCGCGCCCCTCGCGGACCGCCATCACCAGCGTGGCCTCGGCGTGCAGATACCCGGTCAGGTAGCGGAAAGCGGGCAACTGAAAGAAGGGCCCGAAGTCGGATACCGGCGTCCTCCCCCCGAAGGCTACCAGCACCCCGTCGCCGATCCGCACCGCGACGGAGTCCCGGCGCGCCGCATACTCCGCCCGGCTGATCTGCGCCGCGAGGGACGGCACCGCGATCCACGGGCCGACCATCAGCCACCAGATACTCCTCGACCCCGTCCTCACGCGCGACCTCCCTGCCTGGCGGATCGTAATCCGAGTAATCTGGGTAATCTGTGGATACTACCGCCATCGGGGCGAAGGAGGACAGCCAGGTGACCTATGACGACAGGGGGGGCCGGGGCGCAGCGCCGATGAACCGGCGGAGCCTTCTCGCGGCCGGCGGAGCCGCCTTCGTGGCCAGGCGCTTTTCGTGGCGGGTTCAACGCGCCCTGGCCCTCCCGACCCCGCAGCAGCTCGCGTGGCAGGCTCTGGAGACGGGCCTGTTCGTGCACTTCGGGATCAATACGTTTACCGATCGCGAATGGGGCGACGGCCGCGAGGACCCCTCGCTCTTCAACCCGGCCGCGCTCGACGCCCGGCAGTGGGCGCGCAGCGCCCGCGCCGGCGGTTTTCGCTACATGGTCCTCACCGCCAAGCATCACGACGGGTTCTGTCTCTGGCCCAGCAGACACACCGCGCATTCGGTGCGCAGCAGCCCTTGGCGGGGCGGCAACGGCGACCTGGTGCGCGAGTTCGTGGACGCCGCGCGCGCCGAAGGCCTTGGCGTGGGGCTCTACCTGTCGCCCTGGGATCGCAACGCCCCGAGCTACGGGTCGGGGGAGGGGTACAATGACTTCTATATCGCCCAGCTGACCGAGCTCCTGGCCAACTACGGCCCCCTGGTCGAGGTCTGGTTCGACGGGGCCAACGGCGAGGGGCCCAACGGCAAGCGCCAGACCTACGACTGGGAGCGGATCCACCGCACCGTGCGAAGCCTCCAGCCCGACGCCCTGATGTTCTCCGATTCGGGGCCCGACATCCGCTGGATCGGGAACGAGCGCGGCATCGCCGGGGATCCGAACTGGTGTCCGGTCAACCCGGCGCGGGTGCCCTATCCCGGAGTCTCGGGCATCGACGTGGAGGACGCCCTCCAGCACGGAGACCCCGATGGTACCGCATGGCGCCCCGGCGAGGCCGACGTCTCGATTCGCCCGGGCTGGTTCTACCATCCGGCCCAGGACAACCAGGTGAAATCCGCGGACGAACTGTATGAGCTCTACTTCAAGTCGGTGGGGCGGAACGCCAACCTGCTGCTCAACGTGCCCCCGGATCGGGTGGGCCTGTTCGCGGAGCCCGATCGCCGCAGTCTGACCCTGTTCGGCGACCGCCTCCGGGCGCTCTCTGCCGCCTACCAGGCGCCCTCGGCGCCGCTGGACGCCTCAGGTAGCACGTTTGAGGTCTCCCTGCCCGACCCCGCTCCGGTGACGGTGGCCTCACTGGAAGAGGCCATCGCCCAGGGGCAGACCATCGCGCGCTACCGGCTGGAGGCCATGGTGCGGGGGAGTTGGCGGAGAATCAGCGAAGGCACCACCATCGGACACCGGAAGCTGGATCGCTTTGAAGCCGTGACCACGCCCCGGATGCGGCTGGTGGTCGAATCGGCCCTCGCCCGTCCGCAGCTGCGACGGATCCGTCTGTACGCCCAGGAGGCCTGAGGGGCCCTCGGGGGGCCCCGACTACCCGGCCCGTCCCCAGCGCGTCAGCAGCAGCTCTCGCTGGAATCTCCGCACGTTCCCGCGGAAGAGCCACCACGCCAGCAGGCCCACCAGCAGGGCGCTGATCAAGCCGACCGCCGCGTTCGATGCGGCGGGACGTCCCACCAGCCCGGCCAGCACCAGTCCCGCGGGGACCACCATGAGCCCCGACATCTGGACGGCCGACGGCACGTCCGGCGCCCGGGCCGAGACCCGCATCCCCATGAGCGCGGCCGCGCATCCCATGGCCGGCGCCAGCAGCACCAGCACCACGACAAGCGGGACCTCGGGAAGAAAAGGCGCGCCGTAGCGGGCTGCCGAGATCCCCGCGTGGAGCATCGCCCCCACCCCGCCGGTCAGCGCGGTCAGGGTCACCGCGGGGACGGTTGCCGCAACGAGTTTGGCGAGGATCAGATCCCGGTCGGTCACCGGGGTGGCGAGGATCGGCTCCAGGGTCCGCTGCTGTTTCTCCAGCACGATCGAGAGCGCCGCGCTCATGCTCGACAGCACGATGGGCAACAGCAGGTAGAACGCCGCGAAGTCGCGAATCACCAGGCGCCCCAGCCGCTGCGCCTGCGGGTAGCGCGCCAAGGAGGGTTCGTTGGTGGCCACCTGGAGCAGCCAGGCGAGGTCATGGTCGCGCCCCAGAGCGGACACGTCGGTCGGAAACAGCAGGAGGAAGACGGCGGGGAGCCCGATCGCCACCAGGGGTAGGATGAAATAGCCAGGCCACACCTGGGGACTGGCGCGGAGATCGCGGAATTCCTTGCGCAGGAACAGCCACAACACGTCGCTGGTCATGGGCTCTCCCTGCCGACGGCCTCGAGGTAGACCTGTTCCAGCGTGGTCCGGCGGGGGCGGACTTCGAGCACCCGAGCGCCCAGCCCGACCAGATCCGCGACCAGCGCCGGCGTGTCGCGGCGCCAGTCCTCGAGGGTCACCGCGAGCCCGTCCTTGTGGGGTGCGGCCTCCAGTACCTGGGGCCGCGCGCGCAGCGCGGCGATCAGCCCGTCGGCGCCACCCTCCAGCCGCACCAGCACCTCGGCCGACGCGTGCGGCGCGGTGAGCTCCGCCGGCGCGCCGAAGGCCAGCAGCGAGGTGCGGATCACGGCGACCAGGTCGGCCAGCTCCTCGGCCTCCGTCAGGTTGTGGGTGCAGACCAGAATGGTGCGGCCCTCCCGGCGGAGATTGGCGATCAGGGTCCGCACGTCCCGCGCCGAGGCGGGATCGAGCCCCGAGGTCGGCTCGTCGAAAAAGACCACCTCGGGATCGTGCAGAATCGCGCGGACCAGGGCCAGCCGCTGTTTCATGCCCTTGGAGAAGGTCGCCACGGGATCGTCCTTTCGGCTCCAGAGCTCCATGAAGCGGAGGTGCCGTTCGATTCCCGCGCGGAGCCTGTCGTCGGAGAGGCCATAGAGCCGGCCGAAGAGCACCAGGTTGTCCCAGGCCGAGACCCTGTCATAGAACCCGGGCGTCTCGGTGAGCAGGCCGCAGCGGCGCCGCACGGCGCTGCGCTCCGCCGCCTCGCCGGGAACAGTGATTCCGGCCACCTGCGCCCGGCCCGCCGTCGGAGGAATCAGCCCGAGCAGCATGCGAACCGTCGTCGTCTTGCCGGCGCCATTGGGGCCCAGCACCGCGCACAGCTGCCCGGTGGGCACTTCGAACGAAAGCGCGTTGACCACGGTACGCTGGCCGAATCGGCGGGTGAGGCTCTCGAGCCGGATCACGGGCCTGTCTGGTGAAAGTCAGCGGTGAGGCCGCGCCGAACCTGGGCGGGGCCCGGGGAAGTTATGGGCTTGGTCCCGCCCTCGCCACACGAACGCGGTCAGGGATGGCCCGAGGGGTCGGGGGCCTCTTCCGAGCCCCCCGACCCCTCGGGTCCACCACCGTGCGGCGTGCTAGCTGAGGTGCTTGTTGACGATCTTGGTCATCTCGAACATCGAGACGACATCCTTCCTGAACACCGCCCGGAGCTTGTCGTCCGCGCGGATGTTCCGCCGGTTCACCGGGTCCTGGAGCTTGTTGCGCTTGATGTAGGCCCAGAGCTTCTTGGTGACTTCCGTGCGCGGCATTGCGCTGCCACCGATCACCGCCGCCAAGGCGGCGCTGGGCTGCATCGGCTTCATGAACGCCGGATTCGGCTTGCGGGCGGATTTCTTCTTCTTCTTGACCGTTTTCTTCTTCGCGGGCCTTTTGGCCTTCTTGGCCGCCTTCTTCGCCTTCTTCGCCTTCTTCTTCTTCGCCATAACGCTCCTCCGGATTGGTGGAACCGCGGATCGCCTGGCCGCCCTGGGAAGAGGGCGCCGCATCAAAGTAAGCGACTGATCACAGCCTGAACAGATAGCTGATCTTGGCGAAGAACCCGTCCCCGGTGCGCCGAAGGTCCTGGAAGCGGAAATCCCGGGGCTCTTCCAGGGTCGATCCGTAGCCCAGGTACAGCAGCGTTCCGGGCACCGGGCGGTAGCTGAAGAGCCAGTCCATCCGGAATTCGTTGAGTTCCTCGCCCGGATCCTTCACCCCCTCGACCAGCAGCGGATCGCCTTCCCGGCTCTCCAACGGGGCCCGCGAGCGGGCCGAATACTGCCCGACAAAACGCAGAAAGAGCGCCCGGGAGACCTGGTATTCCACCTTGAGCCGCGGGATGGTTTCGCTGGAAAACCGGGAGCCGTCCCGGGTGCGCTCCAGGGTGAGCCTGGTGAGCTGGAGGGTGCCGCGCAGCGCCCCTGTGGGACGCAAATCGATCGTGGCGTCAAGCCGGGAGCTGCTCCCCTGGGCGGCCTCGGCGAAGATCGGCGTCCGCCCCAGGGAGAGGCCCACCGTGGCGGTGAAATGCCGGAACGTGGGCGTGGTGGCCGAGAGCGCCCCGCCCCACTGGCTCCCGCTGGGCCCTGGCACCGCGAGAGCCACCGTGTCCACGAGCCCGAGCCGGGTGCGCTCCACCGTGATGTCCGTGTACGCCGCCCGGTCGAAGCTGAAGAAGTTGCGGCTCAGGCTGCCGCCCAGCCGCCAGCCGCCCCGTAGCGTGGCGCTGGGATTCAGGAACTCGCCGCCCTCGAAGGCCCCGTCTCCGGGGGCGGAATAGTCCCAGATGCGGTTCACGCCCGCGAACCCCCCGATGGTCTGGATCAGGGCGTTTTGCGCGCCATAGAGGCTCAGCCGGTTGAACGCCGTCGCGCTGATGATTCCCGTGCGGTTCACGAAGCCGGCGGCCGCCTCGAAGTCGGGGCCGATGGCCTGCACCGTGTAGTGAAAGCCCCATTGGCGCCCGGTCCGGTCCCAGGTGGCGTTGAAGAGGGGGCCGTTCCGGGTGGCGCCGCCGTCATCGGTCCAGGACTGCACCGCCTGCAGCTCCACGTAGTAGAGCCGCGAGTGGTAGACCCGGAGGTCGGTCCCCACCAGGCGGGAGGCGGCGGCCCCGTCCTCCCGGGCGGTGAAGACGCCGCCCAGGGTGGAGCTGCGTCCCAGGTCGCCCCGCACCCGCGCCACGCCGAAGAACGGCGTGCTCCCGTCGCTCACCGAGTAGACATCGTCGTCGGCCACCGCCATCGCCGCCACGTTGGCCCGGCCGATCTTCCCGCCCAGCTTGACGCCCCCCTCCGGGGCCACCATGCGCCGGGTGTAGATCAGTTGGTTGGGAGTGTCGAACAACTCGAGCCCCTCGAGGAAGAACGGCCGCTTCTCGGGGAAGAAGAGCGCAAACCGCTCGTTGAGGACCACCTGGCCCACGTCGGCCTCGACCTGGGAGAAATCCGGATTGAACGTGCCGTTCAGCGTCAGATTCTGCCGCAGGCCCCACCGGACGTCGCCGCCGACTTCCCCGGCCCCGTCGTACTCCCACCCTTGGGGCGCGGTGGGCGCGCCGTCCAGCCGGCCGGTGAGCGTCGGGGTCACTTCCAGGACCAGCCCGCGCCGCATGTCGGTCAGACCCTCCAACGTCCCCGATTGGGCGAGAAAGCTCGCGTTGGCGCGAACGGCGGGCGTCCAGGTGTCCTGGAACCCCGAGTGCTGAACCCGGCGCAGGACCTGGATGCCCCACGTCTGGACCGCGGCCTCCTGATAGCGGAGCGTCTTGAAGGGAATCCGGACCTCGACCTCGTAGCCGCCCTCCACCAGCCGGCCGCGCGACTCGAAGGTGTAGTCGGGGTTGAGGTCGACGTTGCCTTCCAGTGGGCTGATGTTGCCCGTCCCGCCCCCGGTGGCCGAGCGCCCCCCGGCGCCCCCTCCGAACTGGTCGCTTCGGGTCCCGTCCTGCTGGACGCCCAAGGGGTTGACGCCGAACAGAAAGGCCAGCCGGCGGTCGTTGTTGGTGTCGAGCAGGATCTGGACGTGGTCCTCGGACCCGATGTTGTCGCGGTTGGCCCGCGTGGCACGGACCACGTCGCCATGGATCTCGCCGGCCCGGATCCCGAACCAGATCGCATCCGGCCCATACCACACCAGGATTTCCGTCGGCTCCTCGGCCGCCCGGCCGTCCACCGGCTGGTACTGGGAAAACCCGGTGAGCCGGGCGGCCCGGCGCCAGACCGGCTCTTCGAGCCGGCCGTCCACGACGGCCTGGGCTTCGATCCTGGGGATGGGGACGTCGATCCGGTTGGCGCGCCCGCTGTAGACGTCCCCGGTGTCCTGGGCGGCGGCCAGCGCAAGCATGGCGGTGACGATCATTGGGCGAGAATCTACCACCACCCGCAACCGCCCGGGGATTGCGCCCCACGGCGTCCGGCCCGATCCTCCCTGCTCTCATGACCCGTCCCCACCCGAGCTCCGAGCCGGCGGCGTGTCGCTGATCCCGGCCGACAACGCCTTCGCCGTCTGGGCCGTGCTGTTCGCTGGCGCGGCCTTCGCGGCCTGGGCGCAGCACACCCGCTGGGGCCACCGGCTGAGCGGCGTCCTGGTCGCCATCCTGTTCGCGATGCTGCTCTCCAACCTGCGGGTCATCCCCTTCGCCAGCCCGACCTACGACACGGTCTTTCAGTATCTGGTGCCGCTCGCCATCCCCTTGCTGCTGTTCGACGCCAACCTCAAACGCATTATTCGCGAGACCGGCCCCATGCTGATCGGCTTCGGCCTCGGGACCGTGGGCGTGGTGCTCGGGGTCTGGATCGGCCTGCGGCTGGTGCCCCTGGGGCCGGAGGGGCCTGCGCTGGCGGGCATCTTCGCGTCGACCTACATCGGCGGCAGCCTCAACTTCATGGCGGTGGCCCAGGCCACCGGGTTTGCCGACGGCGGCCGCCTGGCGGCGAGCGTCGCGGCCGACGCGCTGGTCACGGCGCTCTATCTGGTCGCGCTGATGGCGTTGCCGTCCATCGCCTGGCTGCGCCGCCGAGTGCGTTCGCCCATCATCGACCGGGAGGAGGCCTCCTTCCGGGCCGGGCTTGGGCGGCCGGTCCCGGAAGCGGCCGGTCCCTTCGACCTGCGCGGCATCGCGCTCTCGGTGGCCCTCGCCCTGGCGATCAGCGCCGTGGGCTACTGGCTGGCCGATGTGACCGGGCTCGACGGGTTCGGCATCCTGTTCATCTCCGCCCTGGCCCTGGTGCCCGGCAATGTGTTTCCCGGCCTGGTGAAGCACCTCACCGGGCACATGGACGCCGGCATGCTGGTGATCTATCTGTTCCTGTTCGTGATCGGCGCGACCGCCGACGTGTGGGCAATGGTGGGGACCGCGCTGCCGATCACCCTCTTCGCGGTCGTGATCGTCGCGGTGCACCTGGCGTTCATCGTGGGGATCGGCGGGCTGCTGCGGCTCGACCTGGCCGAGCTGATCATCGCGTCCAACGCGTGCGTCGGCGGCTCGTCCTCGGCGGGGCCGATCGCGGCGGCCCGGGGCTGGAAGGACCTGGTAACCCCGGGCATTCTCTGCGGCGCGCTGGGCAACGCCATCGGCACCTTCATCGGCGTAGGCGTCACCCGCGCCCTCGGCTGACCCCTCGCGCGGCTATCCGGGCTTGAGGGCCAGGTCGAAAGACGTCCGGTACCCCATCCCGTCCTCCTGAACGTCCAGCATCAGCTCCTGGCCGCCCTGCCGGAAGATCCCATCGCCGCTGTTGCGGGTGCGGCGCTGCCGGTTGCCGGCGTAGGCCGGGTGCTTGAAGACCCCATCGCTGAAGGCGTCGTCGAAGTACAACTGCGAAGTGAACTCCATCCCCCGCGAGGAGGCGGGGTCGGTGCGGATCTTGAAGTGGATGTGGACGGTGCGACCGGAGTAGTGCCCGGGATACACGGTGACGAAGCTCGCCACCCCATCGGTGCCGGTGACCTGGTGGCCCCGCAGGAACTTCTTCCCGGTGGTATCGAAGCGGCCCTGAAAGTCCTTGACGTCGGAATAGACGCCCAGCGCGTCGCACTGCCAGACGTCGACGACGGCCCCTGCGAGGGGCGCGCAGGCGGCCCCGTCCAGAGTCGAGACCCGGAACTGGAGCCGCAGGATCGGTCCCTCGGAGAGCTTCCCGTCCACGGGGTCGTTGCGAATGTCCGTGCGATTGAGATTCTCGTCGACGAAGTAGGGCCCCTCAGTCTGCGCCGGGCGCACGATGCACCCCGGCAGCGGCACCCCGCCGGGCAGCAGGATTCGCCGCCCGACCTGGCGGACCGGCATGGCCCCGTGGGGAAGGAACGCCGCCGCGCCCAGCGCGCCGAGCGACGCAAGGACCTCGCGTCGGCTCAGAACCTGGCCCTGCTGCTCGTCGTCATGGTGTGCCATCGGTTCCTCCCCGGTTGGCGATCGTCCTGCATCGTCCTGCATCGCCCTGCATCGCCCGCTACGGCGCTCCCGGCCCCAGCACCACGGCATTCAGAAACATGCGGTTCATCCCGCGGGCATAGGCGCGGAAGTTGGGCTCTTCCGCGAACGCGATCACGCGGCCCCGTCCCACACGCTGCTCGTAGACCGCCACCTTCCCGGGAATCCGTTCCTTGGTCTCGTCCCACGCATGTCCGGAGAGCAGCGGCTCCCGCTCGGCGAATCTCGCCACCACCCGCCGGCTCGAACTGGGCGGTCCCTCCGGGGGCAGGTACAGCCGGTCGGAATCGACCAGGATCGGCAGCTCCTCCCCATCATACCCGGCCCTCAACCAGTAATCGGGATCGAGGGCGGCCCGGAAGATCGCGCCGGGAACATCATAACGCGTGGCTCGGCGGCCCTGACCGCTGTCGTACCACGAGCGTAGCGCGATCAATCCCAACGCCGAGGAATCCCGCGCGAACTCCGTCGCGGCGCCGATGGTCACCAGCGTGCCGCCGTCCTGCACCCAGCGCCGGATCCGTTCCACCCCCGCCCGGCCCAGTGTGCCGGTCAGGGCGGCCGGGTTGGTTTCCGGGATCACCAGCACGTTGAACCGATCGAGCGGCGCGTTCGCCACCGACCGCGTCCTCAGCACCGTGGTCGGAATCTCGAACTGCCGGTCCAGCGTGTACCAGGACCAGCCGAAGGAGTACCCCTGAATCGGGTCCTCCGCCAGGAGGGCGATCGAGGGCGCCTTGACGTTGAAGGTCCAGTCGCCCGAGCCCAGCGCCGGGAGCGACGAGTCGGACAACCCTGTGCGCGCCACGCGCACGTCGAGGCGGTAGCGGGCGGCGAGGTCACGGACGCTCTGGTGCACCGAGGCCTCGTTCTGGCCCAGCCGGACGATGACGCTGCCGTGCGGCACCGAAAGCCCGCCCACCGTCGTGGCCTTGAGAATGACGGCCGCGCGGTGCCCCCGCGCCTTCAGGTGATACAGGGCCGCCATCGACGCAGGCTGGCTGCCCGGCAGGATATAGGCGTAGGCGCTACTCCCGTCGGGGACGGGTTGCGCGGCGAGGTCGGCGTCCGCCAGGGGGCGCGCGGCGGGCGCTGCCGGGGCGTCGCTGGAAAAGGCCGTCACATTGAAAAGCAGGGGCAGCGACCAGCCGGTGATGTCGTAAAAGCGCGGATTCTCGTTGCGGTCCACGTAGCGTCGCGCCACCGCCAGGAACTCGGGCGCGATCGGGACCTGCGGTTCGAGCAGGGCCCGCACCAGCCGGCCGGAGGGCTGGCCGGCTTCGACCACGAAGGTGCCGGCGGGAAGCGTCCGAGCCCCGGACGCGCCGGTGCGGTCGCGCGCGGTGGGGAGCCGCGCGTCGGCGTCGAGTACCCCGACCTCCACGTCGTTGCTCCGCAGCAACCGGATCAGCTCGCGAACGTTGCCCGACCGGTCGTTCGGGATGAAGTACCGCCGGGTCCCCTCCGCCGGGCTCACCGCGCCGCGCTGCGAGGCGTAATATTCACGCAGCAGCCGCTCCCGGTTGGTGGCGGCCGTGCGCACTCCCGTCCACGCGGCCACGTACTGCTGCTCGAGCGCCTGGGCCAGCGTGCGGACCGGGCCCTCGGATCGCTCCAGCGCCAGCCCCCGGGACGAGCCTTGCTCGAAGAGCATGGCGACCGCGCCCTGATAGCCCCGATTGGAGGTGTAGCCGGGGTAGAAGTAGTTGTAGCGCTCACGGGTCATGTACTCGAACCCCGCCGAATCGAACGCGGCGGCGTACGCCTCGCCGAAGGTCTTGAACCAGCGGAAGGTGAACCGCGGCATGTGGGGGTTCGACGGATCGCCCGGGGGGTCGAAGTAGAACTCGGCGTCGGCGCCCATTTCGTGCATGTCGGTCGCCAGTTGCGGCCGCCACGCATGCAGCGTCGGCATCCGGTCGCGGGTCTCCCGCTGCGTATGCGCGAACCAGTCCCGGTTGGTGTCGAAGTAATAGTGGCCGGTGCGGAACTTGAGCCCCTGCCACCCGGTGAAGTCGTTGGACCAGTCCATCGGGACCGGACTGGGCTCGGCCCCGATGTTCTCGTGGTTGATGTGCGCGAAGGCGTCCCGTCCGTCCGGATTGAGCATCGGATCGATCAGCACGACTACCTGACGCAGCACGTCCAGCGTGGCGGGATCGCTCCGCGTGGTCAGATGCTCCAGCAGCTTGAGTACGCCCTCCGCGCCGGACAGTTCGAAGCCGTGAATCGAGCCGCCGTACCATGCGACGACGGGTTGATCGCGGAGGATCGCCTCCGCGTCCGCCGTGGTGGTACCGCGCGGGTCGCCCAGCCGCAGTGAGTTCCGGCGAATCGCCTCGAGCCGCGCGTGGTTCTCGGGCGCCGTCACGACCGCCAGCAGCAGCGCTCTCCCCTCCCAGCTTTCGCCCTGGCGGATCAGCGTCACCCGGTCGGAGGCGGCCGCCAGCCGCTCCAGATACGCCTGCATCTGGTGGTGCTGGGTGATGCGGGCCCCGAACGCATGGCCGCTCACCTCGCGGAAGGTCGGGACCGACTGCTGCGCGCCCACGGGCAGCGCGCCGCAAAGGCTCAGAACCAGGGCGGTGCGGATCCGGCGCATCGGGTCTCCTCCTGAAGGGTGTTGTCCGGGGGCCCAGCAGCACCGCCCGGAGCCAGCGCGAAGTGGGGACCGATCGATTGGACATTTATCAGCTCGACGAGCAGGGAGTCTCCCGAAAGATCCTGCCCGTCCGCTTCGATCGCCAGCCTCCCCGGCTGGTCAAGGCGACCGACCGGCATCCGGCCGCCCCCGAGTATGGCGCGTCCCAGGCCGCTTCCTGAGCCGGGAGGACTGGACCGGCGCAAAACGTCGAGTATCCTCGAGCCACCCACAGTGTATCCGCCGCGCCACCCACCCGGAGGGCTGACATGACGCTGAGCCGCCTTCGCCGGAACTTCGCGCTCCTCGCCCTGCTGTCCCCCCTGGCCGCGCTGGAAGCGCAGGTGTCCCGATACGTCCGCTTTGCGGAGGGCGAGAGGGTCTCCTACGGCATCCTCGAGGGCGGCGGGATCCACGAGCTGGACGGCAACCCGTTCGACGCGGGCGGCCGCCGGACAGGCCGTGTGTTCGCCAGGGCCTCGGTGCGGCTGCTGGCCCCCGTGCAGCCGGGCAAGGTCATCGCGGTCGGCCTCAACTACAAAAGCCACCTCGGCGACCGGGAACCCTCGCCGTACCCCGGGCTCTTTCTCAAGCTGCCGACATCGATCGTCGGCCCCGGCGCGGATATCGTGATGCCCGCCGACGCCGCCAACCTCCACTTCGAAGGCGAACTGGTGGTGGTGATCGGCCGTCGCGCGCGCAACGTCCCGCCGGAGCGGGCCGCGGAACACGTGTTCGGGATCACCGCCGGGAATGATGTGAGCGAGCGCGACTGGCAGCGGGACGACCTGCAATGGTTCCGGGCGAAGGCCTCGGATACCTTCGGGCCGCTCGACCCCGCCGTGGTCACCGGACTCGACTTCGACGACCTGCTGCTCCAGACCAGGCTCAACGGCGAGGTGGTCCAGTCGCAGCGCACCAGCGACCTGTTGTTCGACGTGCGCTCCATCGTCAGCTACGTCAGCCGCTATGTGACCCTGGAACCCGGTGACGTGATCTACACCGGCACCCCGGGGTCAACCCGCGCCATGAAGCCGGGGGATGTGGTGGAGGTGGAGGTGGAAGGGGTCGGGATCCTGCGCAATCGGGTGACCCGGGTCGGAGGAAGCTGAGCCGCAGCCGCCGCGCCTAGCGCAGGTGCCGGTACATCATCTCGATCAGTTCGTCGTACATCCCCTCGGCCTCGGTGCCGCCCGAACGGATCGCCGCGGCCGCGCAGTGGCGGAGGTGATTACGCACCAACTCCCGCCCAACCCCCCGCAGCGCCTCATGGACCGAGGAGATCTGGGTCAGGATGTCGGCGCAGTAGCGCTCCTCCTCCACCATGCGCTGAAGCCCGCGAATCTGCCCCTCAATCCGGCGCAGCCGCCGCACGTTTCTGGCCTTGGTCGCGGGGTCGACGGCCAAGGCATGCCCGCCGCTTCCGGTGTCGCGTTCCGCGGGGTGCCCCCCGTGCGTATGCTCGGCCGCCATCTGCACCCCCGTTCATGGATCCCCCAGCGGGAAGCGGCTTCCCTTGACATAGGGGGGTAGGGTATCCAATATATACCCCTGTGGGGTATTGGATGCAACCGGAGGCTCTGTGACCGCCAATGAACTCCTGGTCCTGCTCGGCGGGGCCGCGGCCATCGCCTGGGTGAACTGGTACTTCCTGCTCGCCGGGAGGCGGTCGGTCACCGGCGCCTCGTCCCGGGGCGGGGTGCAGGAGATCATCGTGATCGTCGACGGCGGTTACGAGCCCGGCAACATCCGGCTGCAGGCCGGCCGACCGGCCCGCCTGGTGTTCGACCGGCGAGACAGCTCCAGCTGCTCCGACGAGGTGGTGCTCCCGGAATTCGGCATTCGGGCGTTTCTGCCCTCCTTCCAGCGCACCAGCGTCGAGTTCACGCCCGAGCGTCCCGGCGAGTACGAATTCACCTGCGGGATGAGCATGCATCGCGGGCGCCTCCTCGTGGAGCGCTGAGGACCGGGGATGGAGCGACCCGTGGCCGGCGGACCTGAGACGGCGGAGCGCGCGGGACGCAGCGTGACGATTCCCGTCACGGGGATGCATTGCGCCGCCTGCACCGCACGGGTCGGACGCGCTCTGCGCCAGGCGCCCGGCGTGCGCGACGCCTCGGTCAATCTCCTGCTCAACAGCGCCACGGTGATCTACGACCAGGGCGTGACCTCGGCCGATCGGCTGGTGGAGGCCATCCAGGCCACCGGTTACGGGGCCGAACTGCCCGGCGCGCCCCGCTCGGCGTTCGAGGAACAGGAGGCGCAGGACCTGGCTCAGGAGCGGGAGTTTCGCGAGCTTCGCCTCAAGGCCGTGGTGAGCCTGGCAGCGGCCGCGCTGGGCATGCTGCTCTCCATGCCCCTGATGAGCCACGATGCGGGCATGGCGGCCGGCGATCCCTTCATGCGCTGGAGCCGCCAAGTGATCGATCCGGCGCTGTCGACGGCCCTGCCGTGGCTCTATCGGATGCGGCCGGCTCTGCTGACCTACCTGCTTCTGGGACTCACGGCGCTGGTCATGGGCTGGGCGGGCCGCCATTTCTACACCAGGGCCTGGGCGGCCTTCCGGCATCACGCGGCCGACATGAACACGCTGATCGCGGTCGGCACCGGTGCGGCGTTTCTGTTCTCGCTGGCCTCGACCGTGGCGCCCGGCTTCTTCCTGGCTCGTGGCCTGAATCCCGATGTGTACTACGAGGCGGTGCTCTTCATCACCGGCCTGATCCTGCTCGGCAACATGTTCGAGGCCCGCGCCCGGCGCCGGACCACACAGGCGCTCCGCAAGCTCGCTGATCTTCAGCCCCGCACCGCGCGGGTCCTCCGGGACGGACGCGAGCACGATCTCCCGGTCGCCGAGGTGGTGCAGGGCGACCTGGTGTTGGCGCGGCCGGGAGAGCGGATTGCCGTGGACGGACAAGTCGTCTCGGGCTCGAGCGCGGTGGACGAATCGATGCTCACGGGCGAGAGCATGCCGGTGACCCGGAGCGCCGGCGACGCCGTGATCGGCGGGACGGTCAACCGGACCGGCGCGTTCCGCTACGAAGCCACGACCCTCGGCGCCGAGAGCGTCCTGGCACGGATCGTTCAACTGATGCGCGATGCCCAGGGATCCCGCGCGCCGATTCAGCGCCTGGTGGACCGGGTCACCGCCGTCTTCGTCCCCGCCGTGCTGTCGCTGGCGATCGCCACGTTCGTGATCTGGTTTCTCGCCGACGATGCCGCCCCGCTGGTACGCGGAATCGCGGCGGCCGTCACGGTGCTGATCATTGCGTGTCCCTGCGCCATGGGGCTTGCGGTTCCAACCGCCGTCATGGTCGCCACCGGCAAGGGAGCCGAGGCGGGGATCCTGGTGAAGGGCGGTGTGGCGCTGCAACGCGCGGGCGATGTCACGACGGTTGTACTGGACAAGACGGGGACCGTCACCGCGGGGCAGCCGGCAGTCACCGACCTCGTGCTGGCGCCGGACGCCGGCCTGGATGAGGACCGGATGCTCGCCCTGGTGGCCTCGGTCGAGGCCCAGTCGGAGCACCCGCTCGCTGAGGCGATCGTGCGCCACGCGGCGTCGCGCCAGCTTCCCCGCCTGCCGGTGGAGGGCTTCGGTTCCGTGTCGGGGGCGGGCGCCACCGGCACCGTCGACGGCCGCGTCGTGCGCGTCGGCAGCCGCCGTCTGATGCGGGGCGCGGACATTCCGCTCGGCACCCTGGAAGCGGAGGCCGCTCGCGTGGCCGCCCTGGGTCGTACGCCGGTCTTCGCGGCGGTTGACGGCAGGGTCGCGGTCCTCTTCGGAGTCGCGGATCCCGTCAAACCGGGCTCGCCCGCGGCGATCCGGCGGCTGCGCAGGATGGGCCTCAAGGTCATCATGCTCACCGGCGACACCCGCGAAACCGCCGAGGCCGTGGCGCGCGAGGCGGGCATCGAGCGCGTGAGTGCCGAGCTGCTCCCGGAGGACAAGGTCGCGGAACTCAAGCGGCTTCAGGCGGCCGGGGAGGTGGTAGCGATGGTCGGCGACGGCATCAACGATGCGCCGGCCCTTGCGCAGGCCGACATCGGGATCGCGATCGGCACGGGGACCGATATCGCAGCCGAGGCCGCCGATGTGGTATTGATGCGGGGCGATCTGGCGGGAGTACCCGCCGCGATTGCCCTCTCGCGGCGGACGCTCCGTGTCATGCGGCAGAACCTGTTCTGGGCCTTCGTCTACAACACCCTGGGCATCCCGGTCGCCGCGGGGGCCCTGTACCCCGCGATGGGCCTCTTGCTCAGTCCGATTCTCGCCAGCGGGGCGATGGCCTTCAGCTCGGTCAGCGTGGTCAGCAACAGCTTGCGGCTTCGCTCCCACCGGCTCAATTGAGCGGGGGTCGCATGCCTCCCGGCATCTTCTGAAGCTTGGGATCGAGCTTGAACAGGTCGTCGCTGAGGACCTTCTGCTCGACCGACTCGGCCACCATCATGTCCTGCCAGGCGCCGTTGACCAGCATCCGCAACTTGAGCGGCAGCGCGCCGTCCTTGAACTCCTTCCGATAGGCCGTCCAGTCGGGGCCTGAGGCAGTGCGTTGCCGTCCCATGCCGCCCGACGGCGGGCTCAGGTACCAGCCCATGCCCGTCGCGATGCAGGCTTCCATCTCGGTGCCGAACCGGTAGTCCTCGCACTTGTGCCCGGCGATCGTCTGCGAGGTGCCCAGCTTGGCGAGGGGGGGTGTCTTGTCCGTTTCGCCCGCCATGGCCGCTTCCATCTCGCCCAGGTCGACTTCCATATACATCGGGCCCATGACCGTCTGGGCCTTGCGGGTATCCATGTCGATCAGCACGTACATGCCCGCCGGCATGCCCGGGAACTGCATCTCCTGCCTGACTTTGTTGCCCTTCGCCATATACCGCGCTTTGCCCTCCCTGCCTTGCATCGAGAGCGCGTAGACGATCTCGCCCTGGAACTGTTCCTGCGAAAGCAGGGCGGCCGGAGCCAGCATGACAGCGGCGAAGACGGTGAGAATCGCTCGGTTGGTGCGCACGACGCCTCCACAGCGGGTTGGGGACCACGCAAGGTCACCCGGCCCGGCCTCCAGGTCCAGCGTCGGGAATCGGCCCGGGGTTGTGGCCGGTGACTTGCGCCCGGCGGGGGTGGCCGGGTTCTTTCCCGGTGGATTCTCACAAGAAATCTTCACGGAGCCGGGGCATGCCCAAGCTGTCCGCTCGGTCTCTCGAACTCCAGTTGCCGCTGGCAGCCGGCCTGTTCTTCGCCGGCCTCGCGGTCGCGTTGACCGTGGTGGGCCATCGCGAGGTTCGGCGCCAGGCGACGGATCTGGCTGGTGCGCGCCTGGCGCACGTGGCCGACCAGCTCTCGTCGACCACCGGCCTTTCGGTCGTTCGGGCCAAGGAGCGACTGGCCCTGCTGGCTGCGCGGCCGGAGCTTGCCGGCGTCCTCCTGGGCCGCAAGGCGGACTCCGAGCCTGCGCGGGCGACCCTGGCCACTCTGACCCGCCCGGCGGACAGTAGCATCGCCGTGGGCCTCTGGAATCTTTCCGGGCAAATGGCCATTGCGGTTGGCCGGAGCGATTCCGCTGCATGGGCCGGGCCGCCCCCGTTGGTGGATACCGTCACCATATCGCGGCTCGGCACGGTAGGGGACACGCTGGTCTACTTCGGCATCACCGCTCCCATCAGGGCTGGACCCCGGCTAGTGGGCCTTCTCCACGCGGTCCAGCGGCTTGGGCGAACCGAACAGGCCCAGGCCACCGTCACCACCCTCGTCGGTCCCGAGGGCACCATGCTCTACGGGTCGAGGGGCGGCGTGTGGACCAATCTGGAGCGCCGGGTCGAGGGCCCCCCGCTCTCGACGGCCGCCGAACCGGGCCCGGTGCGCTACGTCCTGAACGACACGGCACGAATCGGAGCGGCGCGCGGCATCCCCGGCACTCCGTGGCTGCTGCTGGTCGAGGTTCCCGAGAGCGCGGCGCTGGCGCCGACGCTGGGATACCTGCGGCGGGTCGGGGCGATCGCGGGCGTCCTGGTGCTGCTGACCACGGTCGCCGCCGGGGCGATGGGCCGCTCCATTACCAGGCCGCTGCGTGAGCTGCGGGACGCGGCCGGGGCCTTTCGCGCCGGCACCTACGGCCGCCGCGCCGCGATCTCCGGGCATCCCGAGATCGGGCAGGTGGCCGGAACCTTCAATGACATGGCGGCGGAGATCGACCAGCACCTCCGCGCCCTGGGGGAAAGCGAGGAACGCTTTCGATCCCTGGCAACTGCTACCGCCCAGATCGTCTGGTGGACCGACCCTTCCGGTGATATGGTGGGAACGGTCCCGTCCTGGCAGGCCTATACCGGCCAGACGGCCGACGCGATCCGCGGCGCGGGCTGGACCAACGCGCTCCACCCGGATGACGCCGCCGCGGCCCTCGGGGTCTGGAAGGAAGCGGTCACCCACCGAAGCCTCTACGAAGCGGAACTCCGGATTCGCCGCCACGACGGGGAATACCGCCGGTTCGTCACCCGGGGCGTCCCCGTGCTCAATGGGGACGGCTCCATTCGGGAATGGGTCGGCACCTGCACCGACATTACGGACCGGCGGGAAGCCGAGGAGCGCCTGCACCGTAAGGAAGCAGAGCTGCACTCGGTGCAGCGGCTGGACGCCATCGGACGGCTTGCCGGGGGCGTGGCGCACGACTTCAACAACCTGCTGACCGCCATCATCGGCCCGGCGGAGCTCGCCGCGGAGGCGCTGCCGCCTGAGCACGGGGTGCAGGGCGACCTGCGTGACATTCGCGACGCGGCACAACGCGCGGGGGAGCTGACCAAACGCCTGCTGGTGTTCGGCCGCCAGCAGGTCCTTAACCCGGTCGTGCTGGATCTCAACGAAGTGGTCCAGTCGGCGGGACGGCTGCTCCAGCGGGTGATCCCGGAGTCGATCAAGCTCGAGCTGGCCCTGTCGTCGCGGGCGGGCAAAGTGAAGGTGGACCGCACCCAGCTGGAACAGGTGCTGATCAACCTCGCCGTCAACGCGCGCGATGCGATGCCCGACGGCGGACGGCTGACCATCGAGACCAGCCAGATCGAGCTGACCGAAGAGTTCGCCGACCGCCATCCAGAGACTTCGCCCGGCCCCTACGTCGTGCTGTCCATCTCGGATACGGGGGTGGGCATGGACGAGGAAACCCGGAGCCACCTCTTCGAGCCCTTTTTCACCACCAAGGAGATCGGCAAGGGCACCGGGCTCGGCCTTTCCACGGTGTACGGCATCGTGCGCCAGTCAGGCGGGCACGTCTGGGTTTACAGCGAGCCGGGCCGCGGCACCGTGGTGAAGACCTACTTCCTGGCTGCCGCGGGCGAGGTGCAAGCCGAGCCGCGCCCGGAGGCCGTCGCGGCTCCTCCGGTCGGAACCGGCACGATTCTCCTGGCCGAGGATGAGCCGGCCCTGCTGGCGCTGGGCACCCGGATTCTGGAGCGCCTGGGCTACAACGTGATACCGGCGGCGAGCGGGGAAAGCGCCCTGGGGAGGGCGCACGATTTCGGCGGCCACATCGACCTGCTGGTGAGCGACGTGGTCATGCCGGGGATGGACGGACTGGAACTCTGGCAGCGCCTTCGGCGGGAACGGCCCGACCTTCCCGCGCTGTTCCTGTCGGGCTGGGCCAGCGATGCCGTGGTGCGCCACGGGATTCTCGAGGGCGAGGTCCCGTTTCTGCAAAAGCCCTTCACCGCGGATCAGCTGGGCCGCAAGATCCGAGAGGTCCTCGGCGCGGGGTTCTCAGCCCAGTAGGCCGAACGCCACGCCGAACAGGGTGAACTGCACCACGAAGTACCCGCCGTTGATGATCCACAGACGGACGCTGCGGCCTTCAAAGAGGTAGTTGGTGGCGAACGACGCCGCGATCCAGCAGACGCCCACCAGGAACCCCCATCCGATGGCATACCCGAGCCCCGGGTTCGCCCCCAGGAACATCCCGAACACGTAGGCGGCAAGAAAGGCGAGGACGAACGTGGTGCCGTAGGTCTTGGCCGGGTTGAAATTCTGCTTGAGCTGCTCCTCGGTGAAGCGGTTCTCCGCCATCCACGCCTTGCCGAAGACCGGGCCATACCAGACGGCGCCGAGCACGAATCCGGCCACCGTCGCCACCAGGGTCGCGAGCAGGGACACGCTGGGCATAGGAGCCTCTTTGCTTGGGGATTAGGGAAGGTGCGCGATATTGCACCCGCGCCGCCCCCGGCGCAACCGGGAGTGGGTCAACGTTGGGGCGGCGCCGGGTCCCCTTGATTACCGAGAGAAACGGAGTTACCTCTTGATTGCCGAGGGGTAGCGGCTTCTGTCGCGGAGGGGGACGATGGCCGACCGGGATCGCAGCGACATGATCAAGGGCACCCTGGATATGCTCATCCTGAAGGTGCTGAGTTGGGAACCGATGCATGGCTGGGGAATCGGGGAGCGGATTCAGGGACTCTCGGCCGACACCCTCGCGGTGAACCAGGGCTCGCTCTACGCCTCCCTCCACCGGCTGACCCGGGAGGGATGGATCCGGTCCAGCTGGCGCACGACGGAGAACAACCGCAGGGCGCGCTATTACGAGCTGACGCGGGCAGGCGCGCGGCAGTTGGGGCTGGAGACCGCCCACTGGCGCCGGCTCTCCGGCGCGGTCGACGCCATCCTGGCCGCCGGATAGGAGCGCGCGATGCTGCGCCGCCTGAAGGACCTGGCGTTCCGCATCCGGACCCTGTTGTTCCCGGGCCTGATGGAGCGGGAGCTCGATGACGAGGTGGCGTTCCACCTTGAGATGGAAACCGCGAAGCACGTCCTGGCGGGTCTGGATCGCAGCGAGGCCCGTCGCCGGGCATTGCGGAGCTTCGGTGGGGTGGGCCGGCAGAAAGAGGCGGCCCGGGACTCGTGGGGCGTCGCCCTGCTCAACGATCTGGCGGCCGACCTGCGGCGCGGGGGGCGGCAGCTGCGCCGGGCGCCGGAGTTTGCCATCGCAGCGATCGCCACGCTGGCCCTGGGTATCGGCGCCACCACCGCGATCTTCAGCGTCGCCTGGCGGGTGCTCGGAGACGGGCCGCCGGTGGACGATCCCGGCAGCCTGGTCGCGGTCTACACCACCTGCCGGCGGGGCGATCCGCAATGCTCCTCCTCGTGGCCGGATTACCTCGACTACCGCGACCGCAGCCGGACGCTCGTGGACGCCGGCGCCTTCTCGCCGGTCCCCTTCAACTTCGGGGCGGAGCAGGGAGCCCGGCTGGTCACCGGCGAGGTGGTGAGCGGGAACCTCTTTTCCATGCTTGGCGTTCGGGCGCACCTTGGCCGGCTGATCGGTCCGGCGGACGACCGGCGGGGCGCGGCCGCACCGGTGGTGGTGGTGAGTCACGATCTCTGGCGCGGGCTGCTGGGCGCCGACTCCGGTGCGGTCGGTCGCACGGTCCGGCTCAACGGGGCCCCGTTTACGGTCATCGGCGTGGCCGGCCCGGGGTTTCGCGGACTCAGCCTCGCCTCGCCGGCGGATGCATGGGTCCCGGTTTTCACGGGGCCGCTGCTGGGCGCCTCGGTCGGGGCGGTCGGGGCCGGCGGGGCGGTCTTCGACAGCCGAGGCAATCGATGGCTCGGCACCATCGTCGGGCGGCGCGCGTCCGGGGTCACGCTGGCCCAGGTGCGCCAGGAGATGGACGCGCTGGCCCTCGCCCTGGGGGAGGCCTACCCGGACGATCGCGCGGCGGTCGGCGGGGTGCGCGGAATCACCGTGGACCCGGCGGAGGGCTACATCCTCCCGCTTGGCAGCGAGGCGGACCTCCGGCGCTTCCTCGGCTTGTTGCTCGCCGTCGTCGGCGCCACGCTCCTGCTGGCGGGGGTCAACGTGGCCAACCTCCTGCTCGCGCGGGCCTCGGCGCGCAGCCGGGAGCTCGGGGTCCAGCTGGCCATAGGGGCCCGGCGCGGCCGGCTGGTGCGGCAGCTGCTGACCGAGAGCCTGCTGCTGGGAGTGCTCGGTGGCGCGACGGGGCTCGCGGTCGCCTTTGGGGTGCTCCGCGGGCTCGGTGCCTATGAGCTGCCCGGCGGGGTCTCGATCGGCGCACTCGACGCGGGGCTGGATGCCGGGGTGCTCCTCTTCGCCGTCGTCACCTCCCTGCTCACGGCCGTCGGGTTCGGGTTGATCCCGGCCCTCCGCGCCACCCGGAAGGACCTGGTCAGCTTCATCAAGGGCGCATCAGCGCGGGTGAGCGACAGCCAGCGACTGCGGCGGGGACTGGTGGCCGTCCAGGTCGCGCTGTGCGTCGTGCTGCTGGTCGGCAGCGGCCTCTTTCTCCGCACCCTGCGCAACAGCCTGAACGAGCCACTGGGCTTCGAGCCGTCCGGCGCAGTCGCCGCGCGGTTCAACCTGACGCTGCTTCGCTATGACAGCGAGCAGACCCGGGCCTTCACGGCCGCACTGAGGGAGCGGGTCCGAGCCCTGCCGGGCGTGCGGGCGGCGGCGGTGGGAACCCTGGTGCCGTTCCAGCGCGGCGGGTTCCGCGGAATCTTCGCCGAGGTCCCGGGCTATGCCCGCGCCCCGGACGAGGAGATCCGATTCGACTGGGTGGTGGTGACCCCCGGGTACTTCGAGGCGCTGGGTACGCCGGTGCTGGCCGGCCGCCCGATCGGCCCGGAGGACGGAGCCGGCGGCAGGGGTGTCGCCGTGGTGAACCGCTTCGCGGCGGAGAAATACTGGGCGGGGGCCAGCCCGATCGGTCGCGGGATTCGCTTCGGGGACACCACCCTCACCGTCGTTGGCGTGGTCGACACCCCGACGTGGAGCGCCGTCGGTGAGCAGCCGACGCCGTTTGTGTTCATCTCGGTCGCGCAGTACCCGGAGGCCGCGTCGAGCGGCTTTCTTACCCTCGTGGCGCGCAGCGACGGACCGGAAACGGCCCTGCTGCCCGCGGTGCGCGGGGCGGTTCGCGCCATCGAACCGGGCCTCTCGCTCGCGATCCTCGAGCCGCTCGAGGGCCTGGTGGGGGCGGCCCTGATGCCGCAGCGCATCGGCGGCCTCTTGCTGACGCTGTTCGGCGGGCTGGCGCTGCTCCTCGCCGCGGTTGGGATTTACGGCGTCGTCGGGTACACCGTGACTCGGCAGGCGCGAGAAATCGGGATCCGCATGGCGGTTGGCGCCGACGGGCGCCAGATCCTGCTCGGAGTGACGCGCGGCCTCGCGTTCCCGATTCTTGCGGGCCTTCTGGTGGGCGTTGTGGCCGCCTTGCTGCTGGGCCGGACGGTGACGACGTTCATGTACGGCGTCCGGCCCGGGGATCCGGCCACCTTCCTCGTGATGGTCGGACTGCTCTCTGCCGTGGCCGCCCTCGCCACGATCATCCCCGCCCGCCGGGCCCTGCGGCTCGATCCCGTCGCCGTGCTGGGCGGGGATTAGCGCCCGGGCCCTACAGGGCCCACGGCCGGTATCCCGTGACCGTCCCCGCGATCACCCCGACGACGGCGTACACGACAATGGCGGCGATGATGCTGACCACGGTATACCCGATGGCGCGGTCCGCCGGCGCCTTCATCAGGATCGGGAGGCCGAGGTACAGAAGGTAGAGCGAGTAGAGGCCGACGATGCTGAGGGGGCTGAGCGCGGGCAGGAGCATGAACACGCCCGCGATCCACGCGGCGGTACTCGAGTAGACCGAGACCTTGAGGGCCTGGATCTGACTGCGCGTCCCGCCGAAGGAGGGCGCCAGCGCGTCCACAATCAGCCCCAGCACGAAGACGCCGACCAGGGTGAGCACGTACTGCACGATGGCCGCCACCAGGCCCCGGACAATGGGGACCCGGTACGACAGGCCAAGCACGTTGTATCCCAGCAGCGAGGTCCCCACGAATCCCGCGATGGCGGGAATCGCCGCCAGCGGTGCGGCATAGTCCACCAACAAGGATCCGGTCGTTGCCGGCTCCCCGTCGATCTTGGCCCACTCGTTCCGGGGGGAAAGCAGAATGCCCTTGGCGCGCGCGACCAGGTCCATGAGATCCTCCGGTTGAGGGCGGAACGGACAAACCTACCCCGTTGATCGCCCGGCGATAGTGTCCCCTTCCCGGGAAGCGTCCCCCGCCTGCCCGCGCCCGAGGTCCCTGTCAGGGTATCCCGCCCCCTCCGGTGTCCTTCTGTTCGAACGCGCCGCTTGCGGAGCCCCGGTTGGCGGGGTGCCGCGCGGCCACGACCAGGAGGCCTCATGTCGTTCCGATTCCGTATGCGATGGTTGATCGCCCTCGCGGTCGCGTCCATCCTCGCCGCGTGCGAGCAGGGACCGGCTACCGCGCCGATCGACGTCGAGCCGTCCGGGAGCCTTGAGCTGGCGTTGGAGCAGATGGCCGGCGAGGCCGAGCGCGACGGCCGCCCCGACCGGGCGGAGGCGTATCGCGGCGGCATCCGCGCGCTTCGCTTCGGCGTACGACCCAGCGAGATCGAAGTCAAGATCAAGAACGAGACCTATCGGTACCTCGCCATCGTGGTGGGCGTGGAGCGCAGCCGGGGGGATGGCGAGCGGGTCCTGGTTCGTTCGCTGCTGGCGTGGACCGGCCACCGGCCCAGCGCGATTCTCCAGGTAAGCAGCGCGAGCGACTTCGGACTGTTCGGCCATCCGGGGAGCGGGAGCGCCGTCGCGGAATCGCCCGGCGCGGCGCGTGGGATCTGGTCCGATCTGGTGAATCGTCAGCGCTGGGTGGCCACCTCGGGGTCGGCCGACCTGGAGCTGGCCGGGACCGGCGCGGTCTGTCCGGCGCCGACCGCGGCGGATCCCGCGGTCAAGTGCGTGCTCGCCTCGTGGGATGTGCGGATCAACGGCAGCTTCGAGCCCTACCCCGATGGAGGGGAGCACCTCCAGATCCACACCAACGAGGACGGCGTCAACGGCGTCGTACTCTCGTCCCGCGACTGAGGGGGGCTACGCTTGCCGCAGGGCATCGACGACCTGCTGCTTCGCGGCGCGCCGCGCGGGCAGCAGGCCGCCGATGACCCCCATCAGTACGGCAAAGATCATCCCATTGAGCAGCAGGGAAGGGGTCACCCGGAAGGCGAAGGCGACCTCGCTCCAGGTGTCCCAGTTGGTGGTGCTGGTCACCAGGCCATTGAGGGGGAGGGCCATCAGGCACCCGAGCACCCCGCCCAGGGTCGCGATCAGCACGGCCTCGAGCAGGAACGACCCGAGCACGCTGCGGGGCCGGAAGCCCAGGGTGAGCAGGACCCCGATCTCGGGGGCCCGCGAGGCCACGGCGGCATACATGGTGTTGATGGCCCCGAACACCGCGCCGATCGCCATGATCGACGCGAGGAACATGGCCACGAACTTGAGCACGCTGGTCAGGGATGCCGACTGATTGTCGTAGAACTGCCGTTCCCGAAACGCGTCGACGAACAGCCGTGAGTCGCCCTCCAGGGTTTCCTTGATGCCCTCGAAGGCCGACGGGTCCTGCATCCGGAAGGTCACCGTCTGGAAGACTTCGCCGCGGAGCACGGGCATCACCTGCTCGTTTTCGCCCCAGATTTCCGATTCGAACGCCGATCCCTCCGCGGTGAAGTGCCCCACGATGGTCCAGTCGGTATTCGCGAAAGTGAGGGTGTTGCCCACCCCCGAGCTGGGGAAGCGGCGCGCGTAGGCTGTCCCGACCACTACCTCGCGGGCGCCGGAGCGGAAGCGCCGCCCCTCCACGATGCGCAGGCCCTTGCGGACCGCGAAGGCCTCCTGGCCGACGCCGCGGACCACCACGTTGGCCATGCCGCCCTGGTTGGCCCGCTCCAGGGGCACCACCACGAAGACTTCGGGGCTGATGAGGGGCCCGCCGCTCTCGCCCCGCGCGATGAAGGGGTAGCCGCCGATCGTGCTCACGGTCTGGCGTCCGATGCCGCTGTACATCTCGGCGTTGGCGCCCTTGCGCAGCACGATCACGTTCTCCGGCGAGCCGGTGCTCACCACCGCGGCGCGGAATCCGTTGGCCAGCGCGTTCATCGCCACGAAGACCGCCACCACCAGCGCCATCCCCAGTGCGGTGGTGAGGGTGGAGACCGGGCGCTGGCGGAGGCTGCGGAGATTGTAGATGACCGGGATCTTCACGAGGCCCTCCTCAGCCGATCCGGCGCAGCGCGCCCGCGACCGACAGCCGGGCCGACTGCCAGGCCGGGATCGCGCCGCTCACCAGGCCCAGCCCGACCGCGAACAGAAGACCGAGCGCCAGGGTTTCTCCGGTCACGCCGAAGCCGGGAAAGAAGGCGTGAAGGGCCGTGCGGCCCCCGAAGGCCAGCTTGGCCAGCAGCAACCCGATGGCGCCGCCGGCCACGGCAATGCTGACGGATTCCGCGATCACCAGGGCCGAGATCAGGCCGTTGCCGAAGCCCACGGTCTTGAGGACGGCGACTTCGGCTTCCCGTTCGCGCGCGGCCATCATCATGGTGTTGGCGGCGACAAAGAGGATCGCGAAGAACACCGCCGTGCCGATCGCCCGGACCAGAAAGCCGATGTTGCCCCACATGGTGACGAAGCCCGCCTGAAAGGCCTGCTCGGTTTCGGTCTTGGTCGGCGCGGTGGAGTTCTTGAACTGGGCGTCGATCGCCGAGGCCACCGTGGCGGCTTCCCCCGGGCGCTCCAGCTGGAGCGTGAACCAGCCCGGGGTCACCCACTGGGATCGCTCGCGAAGGTAGTCGTAGTGGAAGTACATCGCTTCGTCGGAGAAGCTGGGGTTGGTCGGCGTGTAGGCCGCCCGGATGGTAAACTCCCAGTCGCCACTGAAGATGGTGCCCTTGAGGGTCACGGACTGGCCGATCTGCCAGCCGTACTTCTCCAGCAGACCGACCCCCACCAGCGCGGCCGTGCGTTCCCGCAGGAAGCTGTCCTTGTCGCCCGCGGTAATCTCGATCTCGGGGTACATGGGCAGCATGGTCTCGGCCTCGACGGCCATCTGCGCGAAGAAATCCTGGGGATCCTGGTAGTAGCCGCCGAACCAGTTGGCCCAGGTCACGCTCTGCACCCCTTCCTGGGCGGCCAGCCGGCCCGCGTAGGCCTCGGGGAGGGTGAACGTGATGCCGCTGGCGTTGGAGACGACGAGCCGGGCCTCGCTGCCCAGCTGCTTGGCCGCGTCCAGCGTGGTGATTACCGAGCGAAGCGTGCCGTAGAGAAAGAACGCCACGGCGACGCTCAGCACGGTGAGAATGGTCCGCTTCTTGTTGCGGAGCAGGTTGACCCGGACCAGCCGCAGCACGCTCATCGCGACAGCACCCCCTTGTCCAGGTGCATGATCGCCTGCGCGCGCTCGGCGGCATGCGCGTCGTGCGTCACCACCAGGATGGTCTTGTTGAACTCCTGGTTGAGCCGTGCCAGCAGGTTCAGGATCTCGGCGCCCGAGGCGGCGTCGAGGTCCCCGGTGGGCTCGTCGGCCAGGATGATCGTCGGATCGCTCACGATCGCGCGGGCGATGCCGACCCGTTGCTGCTGCCCGCCGGAGAGCTGGCCGGGAAAGTGAGCGGCCCGGTCGGTCAGCGCCACGACTTCCAGCGCGGTGGCGACATGATCCCGCCGCTGCTTTTTGGAGAGCGAGGTCAGCAGCAGAGGCAGCTCGACATTCTGCGCGGCGGTGAGCACCGGCAGCAGGTTGTAGAACTGGAAGACGAACCCGATATGAGTAGCCCGCCACGCCGCGAGCTGGCGGGCGCCCATCGCGCTGACGTTTTCGCCGCCCACGATCATGCTCCCCCGGTCGGCGGTGTCGAGGCCGGCGAGCAGATTGAGCAACGTCGACTTCCCGCTGCCCGAAGGGCCCATCAACGCGAGATACTCGCCTTCGAGGATTTCCAGGTTGACCCCCTCGAGCACCCGGATGGTCTCCGTGCCCCGGCGGTAGGACTTGGTAAGGTCTCTGATTTCGACCAGGACCCGGCGGTCGGTGCGGGGCGCCACGGTAGCGGGGCTGCTAAGGGCTGAGGACATTGACACGAGCTCCCTCTGAGAGTCCCTGCGGCGGATCGAGCACGACGCGCTCGCCGCCGGTCAGGCCGGAACGTACTTCGCGCCGCCCACCCGAGACAGGACCCGCCTGGATCGCCACCCGCGCGACGCGGCCTTCCCGTACGACCCAGACCACCGTGGTGTTTCCCTGGGTCCGCACCGCGGCGGCAGCGACGAATACCCTGGGCGCCCCCGCGGCCTCGGCCGAGGCCGTTTCCAGGAAATCGACCCGGGCTCCCATTTCCGGCAGGATCCGCGGATCGCGCTCGGTCAGCCGCACCTTGACCTGCACGGTCGCGCGCTGCCGGTCCGCGGTGGGCACGATCTGTCTCACCTCGGCCTGGAAGCTGGCCGAGGGATAGGCGTCGAGGACCACGCGGGCGGGCTGGGAATCGCGAATCTGCGCGATGTAGGCCTCGTTCACGTCGACTTCCACTTCCAGCGTTTCCAGATCCGCCATGGTGACCACGGCTCCGCGCGTAAGGCCGCCGCCCGTGGCCACCGGCGCCACCACCTCGCCCACTTCCGCATCCTTGCGCAGCACGGTCCCGTCAAACGGGGCCCTGATATAGGTGAATTCCAGATTGGCCCGGGCGTACGCCATGGCGGCACCGGCGGCCCGCACCACGGCCCGCTGGGAGGCGACCCTGGCATCGGCCGCGGCGAGCTGCGACTCCAGCTCCTCCGCCGCGCGGGTGGCTTCCAGGTTCTTCGCCACCAGGTCCCGCGCCCGGGCGAGGTCACGCGCCAACTGGCCGCGCGAGGCCTGGGCTTCGTGCAACGCGGCCACTGTGCGCAGGCTGTCGGCCTCCGCCTGGGCCAGGGCGGCTTCGTAGTCCGCATTCTCCAGCCGCGCCAGCACCTGGCCCCGCCGCACCCGGCTGCCTTCCTCGACATGCAGCGCCGCCAGCCGACCCGCGACGCGGGAGGAGACGGACGCTCTGGTGCGGGCCACGACATAGCCGTTGGCCGTGATCCCCACGCTGCCCCCGGCGGTGATCCGGCCGTTCCCGCTGCCTCCTCCCGCGACCTCCGCCAGGGCCACCCGGACATCGGTCGCCGCCGGGCCGCGCATCATCACGACGACAATGGTGATGAGAATCACGGCGACCCCGGCGAGCACCAGGGCAAATTTGAGGGCGCGGCGCTGTCCGGGGCCGGGCTGGTCCCGAAGGATGCGAAGTCGGCCCAGGTCGGCGGGGGATCCAGTCATGGGGGGAGAAAACTACAACCGGGCTTGACGAGGTGCACCCGCTGAAAAGCGTAGCATTGAAGCAACAGTCGCGGGTGGGGGGCTGCAATAGGCCCGCTTGTTGTGGCGTGGCAACGCCTGGTTGCGCACGCTCAACCCCTTTGGACATAGACTGTTACGCACCGCGATTAAGGTCCCACAGAAGCCCAACATGGGGAACGGAAGTTGCTGGAAAGGTTCACGTCACTGACTGGATTCTTGCCATCCACTTCGGCCAGCGGAGTTTCGCGCTGGCCGCAAGGCGCTGTCGGATTCCCCCGTTTGCGGGAGCGTCACATGGGTACTCTTTCCCGGAAATCCCTCGCTCCAGTGGTCGCGGTTGCCTGGCTCGCTCTGCACGCCGCCCCTGCCACGGCGCAGTTGGTCATCGATCCGTTCGGCGGTGGATTCGCCTTCGGTACCCTTTTCAGCGCCGATAACGCGGGCACTCCCTACTGGGCCAACGAATCCGCCGACCGGACCTTCGTCGGCGAGGCGTGCAACTTCGGGTTCTTCGCCACCGGCACGGTGTCACCGACCTGCGACAACGCCCTGGCCGGGTCCTTCGCCAACAGCGCTTCGTTCCTCGCGAATCCGTACAGCTGGTGGTATGGGTCGGTCCAGCCCTTCCATTTCGCTCCCGGTCCCTATCAGCTCACCTTGGTCGGCGGCTACCACGGGCTTACCAGCTCGATCTGGACCTACTATTGCATCGACGACGCCTGTTTTCTGGGCGACGATCTGGCCAGCTTCGGCGCCGGTGTGGTGGGTTCGAGCTACCAGGTGAGTTACGGCGGATTCGGTGCCACCAGTTGGGGCCTGTTCTATCAGAACGGTTTCAACACGTCAGGTGGCTGCGACACCGGCCTCTACTGCAGCGGTCTCAACGACGGAACCGCCCTGCCGGGTGCCGGGTCCGCGCCGCAGTTCTGGGCCATCGCCGAATCGGACGAGCACTGTGTCTGGGGGACCTTCTGCTATCTGGTCGGACTGGAGGACAATACGCTCGATTACCTGGACAACAACCTCCTGTATCGGGACGCGGACTACAACGACTACCTGATCACGGTCACCGCCACGCCGGAGCCGGCAACCATGTCGCTCCTGGCGCTGGGCCTCGTGGGCCTGAGCGCCGCCTCGGTGGCGCGCCGCCGCCGGCGCAACGGCTGATCGCCGAATCCCCAGGACGCAACCGCCCCGGCACTCCGAAGTGCCGGGGCCGTTGCGTTGTGGACCCTGAGCCGCTCGCGGAGCGGCTCAGTCGAGGGGCGACGTTGCGCCGAGGGAGAAGCTCACCGGCAGCCGCACCACCTGTCGCACCGCCCGGCCCCGCACCTTCGCCGGACTGAATCGCCATTGCAGCACGGCCTCCCGTGCCGCTTCCGCAAAGGCCGGTTGTGTCACCTCCAGCACCCGCCAGCTTTCCGGCTCCACCCGACCCGCGGCGTCCACCACGAATTCCGCCAGGACGCGTCCCTCGACGCCGGCGGCCCGAAGGATCACGGGGTAGCGCGGATCTCCTCCGGACACCCGGGTCGCCGCGACGTCCACCTCAGCCGCAAGCCAGGTTGCGGAGGTCCCCGAGCCAGAGGCGGAATCGACGATCAGAACCGGTCCGGGAACCTCGCGGCCGATACCGGTGTAGCGGCTTGCGTCGAACGGCTCCATGAGATCCACCGGCGGGATGGAGGTCGGGATGCTCACCGGGGCCTCCAGCGCCTCGAAAGTCGGCAGCGACGGCGCCTCGCTGATCAGGGGCTGTTCCACCCTCGACGCCGGCGGCACCTTCTGCACCGGCGCGACGTAGGTGACGTTCCGCGCCACGGGTCCTGAGTGGTCCTCCACGGGCCTTGCCATGGTGGCGGAGACGACCCCGGTGACCACCGCGGCATGCAGCAACAGGGACACGGTGGCCTGGCCCAACGCGCGGCGGCGTGGGCGGTTGGACTCCAGCATGGTCTCGAGCATCGGTCCTCCCATGTGGGGGTGCTACCCCAAGAGACGGACCGGGCATTACAGGGGCATGTCAGCCGCATGAGAATCCGGCGGCGGGTCGATGACGACTGCCTAGCCCTCCTCCTTGAGGACGATGACCGGGTCGACCCGGGTGCCGCGGCGGGCCGGGACCCAGGTGGCCACCAGGGCGACCGCCAGCAGGGTCAGCGTCATGGCGGTATAGACCGCCGGGTCGAGCGGTTTGACCTCGAACAGCAGCCGTCCCAGCAGGCCACTCAACAGCGCGGCGGCCACCAGGCCGAGCACCGTCCCCAGAGCGACCAGGCGGAACATGCGCGCGCCCATCCAGCGCACCACGTCGTCGCCGCGGGCGCCGAGCGCGATGCGGATGCCGATCTCGCGCCGCCGCCTGGCGACCGCGTACGACATCACACCGAACACGCCCAGCCCCGCCAGACCGAGGGCTGCCACGCCGAACCCCGCGAGGACCCGGCTCAAGGATACGCTCCGGCCCAGGGCCCGGCCCATGAAGTCCTCCATCGTTTGCACGGCATAGAACGGCGCGTCGGGGTCCATGGCGGCCACCGCGCGCCGAACCGGCTCGACCAGCCGGTCGGGCGGGACGTCGGTCCTGAGCGCGATCCGCATGGTCATCCCGCCGCGCCGGAACGTCTGGTGGAAGGGGACATACACCTGGATCCGTGACGGGGTCTGCAGCTCGTAGTGCCTCAGATTGGGCACCACGCCGACAATCTCCCGATAGACCGGCGGCCCGCCCTCGGCGCCCAGCTCCGTCTCGAACGTGATCCGCTTGCCGATGGGGTCCAGCCCCGGCCAGTACCGCTCGGCCATCGTCTCGTCGACGATCGCGACCAGGGGCGTGCCTTCGCGGTCCGTCGCGTTGAAGTTCCGGCCCCGGAGCAGGGGCACCTCGAACACGTCGAAATATTCCGGGGTGACCACGTTGTAGAGCACCGAAGCCCTGGTCTCACGCTCGACCGGCACGCCCTCGGGATGCAGGCCCAGCTCCCAGGAACGATTGGAGAGCGGTACCAGGAGCAGCAACGCGCCCTGTCTGACCCCGGGAAGAGCCCGCGTCCGCGCGAGGACCTCGTCGTAGTAGGCGAGCCAGCTCTGACGATCCGACGTCCTCCCGTCCGAAGGCGCGACCGCGCCGGTCAGCACTCCGGTCGCGTTGAACCCCTTCTCCACCCGCTGCAGCGCGTTCAGGCTCTTGAGCATCAATGCGGCGCCCACCAGAAGCACGAGGGACAGGCCCACTTCGGCCACGACCAGCGCCGAGCGCAGCCGAGCCTGTCCCGGGCCGCTGGCCCGCGCACCGGCGCGCATCGCATGATGCGGATCCGTGCGCGCGGCCCGGAGGGCCGGGGTCAGGCCGAAGGCAAGTCCGGCCACCAGGGACACCAGCAGGCTGAACAGCAGGACGCCCCCGTCCACCCCGATCTGCGCCGCCAGAATGGGCGGGATCTCCGCGGGCAGTCGCGGCACGACGGCGCGCAGCGCCACGAGCGCGAGCCCGGTGCCGATCGCTCCTCCGGCCGTGACAATGACCAGGGCCTCCGTGAGGAGCAGGCGGGCGACCGAGGCGCCGCGCGCTCCGAGCGCGGTGCGCACCGCCAGTTCGTGGCGCCGGTCCTCGCCCCGGGCCAGCATCAGGTTGCCGACGTTGGCGACCGCGACCAGCAACACGAATCCCACTGCGCCCATCAGGATCAGCAACGGCCGCCGGGCGTCGCCGACATAGAAGCCGTTGAGCGAACGGACCTCGGGCTGGGTGGCCGAGGTGGCGTATTGCTCGCGCAGCTCGCGACCCACCCGCGCCATGTCGCTCCGGGCCAGGGCCAGCGAAACCCCCGGCGCGAGACGGGCAATCGCCTGGGTGCCGAATCCGCTGTCACGATCGTCGAACGGCAGGCCCGGGATGCTCCCCATCGGGACGTACAGCTGTACCTCCGGGTCCGGGTAAGCGACCCCTTCGGGCAACACCCCGGTGATGACGTGAGGCCGCCCGTCGAGCACCAGCGTCTGCCCGATCGCGCTGGAATCGCCGCCCAGCCTCTGGCGCCAGAAGCCGTGACTCAGCACGACGGTGGCCTCCCCGCCCGGCGCCGTCTCTTCGGCGCCGGGCACCCGGCCCATCGCCGCCCGGATTCCCAGGGTGGCGAACAGGTCGCCCAGCACCGCCGTCGCGGAGACCTGCTCGGCCGGACCCCGGCCCGTCAGCACGAATCCCCACCCAGCCCACGCCCCGAACCGGTCAAAGCTGCGGTTGCGCCCGCGCCAGTCGCGGTAGTTCGGAATGGAAAGCGACACCAGAAAGCCGGTGCTGGCCCGATTGTCGAAGGTGACCAGCCGCTCGGGATCGGCGAAGGGAAGCGGCCGGAGCAACACCCCGTCGACCAGGCTGAACATCGTGGTGTTGGCGGCGACGGCCAGCCCGATCGTCCCGATGGCCACGGCCGCGAAGCCGGGCCGCCGGAGGAGGTTCCGGACAGCGATGCGAAGGTCGGAGCGAAGCGGGGCCATGTCCGGGACCTCCTCCGGATGCAGAAAAGGCGGGAAGCTTTGGGGAAACTACAGGTGTTTGGATACGGCCCGCGCCCGAATCGTTGCCGGCCCTGCTTGGCGGCCTGAAACCGGCTTTCCGGGGGTCAGGCCGCGGCCTATATTTCGCCCCCCTCGGTCAGGTAGCTCAGTTGGTAGAGCAGCGGACTGAAAATCCGCGTGTCGGGGGTTCGATTCCCTCCCTGACCATGTCGTGCCCTGGGTGGTGGTGTCTTGCGGGGACCCTCCCAACTCGGGGGTGGCGCACCAGCGAGACACGGGGCCGTCCGCGTCCAGCGGGCAGCCCCGTTCCTATCTCCCGAGAATGGACTCAGTTCCGGGAGGAGTACTCCGTCCCCACTTTCTGGGCCTTGACGCGCAGATCCTGCGCGAGCCGGATCTCCACCTGCTCATCGGCCCGTGGGAGCGGGCGTTGCATCGCCCTCGGGCGGGCGAGCCCTCAGTCAGGGACCAGCTGCCCCCGAATCTCCCCACTGGTATTGGTAATGGTGTGCACGTTGATATAGGCCATGCCGTCCCGGATCTTCTCGATCAATGTGGCGAAGGTCTCGCCCCCGAAGATGTCCGTCGCCGCGACGACGCCGGCGGACAGCTCGCCGTTGACGGGGCCCGGTACCAGGGCGATGACAAGCAGGTCCACTACCGGCGGCCCGGCCTCGTTCACGCCGCCAATGTGGATATGGGCGTCGGTGATGTCCGTCATGTTGGCGACGGTAATGGTGAAGTCGATCGTTTGGGCCGACTCGTCGATACTGATGCTCGCCGTGCCGGTCGCGGTAGTCGTCACCGGGTCCGGTCGCTCGGCGTTGCCGGTCAAACTCGCCATGAACTCCGTTTCCTCCTCCGGCGGCAGGAAATCGTTGTCGTCGTCATTGCAGCCTGTTCCAAGCAAGTAGACCACCGCGAGGGCGGCCAGCGGGATTCGTCGTTCCATTGCCATCTCCCCCTTGAGCGAGTAGCGGGGTCCCGAGGCGCCTGCCTCCGGTGCACCCCCCAGTAGAGGGGAGGACGCGCGACCCGTCCATTCCGGCTTCGGAATTCTTCTGGTTTCGGATACGGAGCTTCTCGTCCTCCCGGCGGGCGACCGATTGCCGGGCGGAATCGGCCTGAAACGCAACGAAGCCCCGTCGGTGAGGACAGGGCTTCGCTGCGGATCCCCGCAACTGCGTCAGGTCTGGTCGACACCCTCGCGATTCAGCGCGGCGCGCTCGGCGAAGGCGTCGGGATCCTCCTCGAATTCCTTCTGGCAGTCCTCGCTGCAGAAGTAGTACGTCGTCCCTTTGTGGACCGTGCTGGCCTCCGCCTCCTCAGGGTCGATCGCCATCCCGCAGACAGGATCGGTGACTATCATGGTCGACCTCTCGGTTGTTGTCCGTTTCGCGTGGGGGAGGGGTTCCCCCAATCGCTGTGGACGACCGTCACCCTGATGGGCGCCACATCCCCGCCCCGACGGTCTAGGCGCGCATGTTCCGAATCGCGTTCAAGACCGTGTCGTGCCGGGTTTTCATCATGTTGGAGAGGGCCGTGAAGCGCCGGCTCTCCCGGATGACCGTCTCCCGCAACGCGTCGACCTCCCGCTTGAACACGAGGGGGTCATGCTGCCGCTTGCCACTCGCGCGGCCGGTCGGCGCGTCCCTGGGGGTCACCACGCCCGCTTCCACGGCGAGGGTCTCGAGGCGCTCTCTGACGCTGCGGATCCATTGGGTCTGCGCCTCAAAGCTCCGGCGCTCCACCGGGGTCAGCTCTCCCGGAGGGAGTTCCGCGGCCGCCTTGCCGAGGACCTCGAGCACGGCAGGGATGGAGAGGGTTCGGGGTTCCGCCGCCCGCTGTGCCGGGAGCGGACTGACGGCGCCGGCCGTCGCGGCGAGCACGAGCCACCTGATCGCTTTCATGGGCATGGCCTCCCTTGAGGGCCGTCGTCGGCCCATCGCTCTTCAACATGCCGAGCGGTCCCCACAGCGGCAACCGCGAACTGTTGGGCGGCCGGCCCGGCCGGCCCGGCGGCCCGGCGGCCCCTTGCGCGGCCGCTTTTGGCGGTCGATCCTAGGACACCTCCTTCAGGATCGGCGCCGTGACACCTCGGATCGCCCTCGCCCCCTGGGCGGCGACCCTCCTGCTGCTGTCGGGCTGTGCCCCGCGCGCCGCCGTGGCCCCCGCGCCCGCATTTGCCAAGCGGGTCGAGGGCGGCAACGGAATGGTCGCGGCGTCGCATCCCGATGCCGCGGCGGCAGGGCGCGAAATCCTCCAGGCCGGCGGCAATGCCATCGATGCGGCCGTCGCGGTGGCGTTTGCGCTGGGGGTGGTCGATCCGTCCCAAACCGGCATCGGCGCCGGCGGCGGGCTGGTCTTCTGGAATCGGGAAGCCGGGCGCGCCGAAGCGATGAACTTCTACAGCAGGACGGGCAGCGATCCGGACTGGGGACGGGTCGATACGGCCGCGGCCCGCCGTCCAATCAACGGACGGGCGGCCGGGATCCCCGGGATGGTGGCTGGTCTGCTCGAGGCGCACGCGCAATGGGGGCGGCTGCCGCGGGCTCGGGCGATCGCCCCTGCCGTTCGGCTCGCGCGGGACGGCTTTGTGGTGTCGCCCCTGCTGGCGCGCACCACGGAATCGGCGAGAGCGAAGCTCGAGGCCGACAGCGCCGCGGCGGCCCTGTTCCTGCCCGGTGGTCAGGCGCTGCGTCCCGGCGATCGGCTGGTCCAGACCCAACTGGCCGCGACTCTCCAGGCCATCGCCGACAGCGGACCGTCCGCGTTCTATCGGGGTGGCCGCGCCGTGCGGGCCGTGACCAGGCTGCGGGGCCTGGGGAGCGCGGTCACGCTGGAGGACTGGCAGGGGTACCAGCCCGAGCGGCAGCGCCCGGTCTGCAGTCCATGGCTGCGCTTCACCCTGCTTACCCCGCCGCCATCGCTCGGCGGCGTGACGGTGCTCGAAGCCCTGAACCTGCTCGCCGCGGTTGGGGCCGATACGCTCGGGTCGCCCACCACGGATCCGCGAACCGCGCTGACGCTGCTGGGGGCGATGCGCGTTGCCGGGGCGGATCGCGGGCGCTGGCAGGGCGACCCGGCGCACTACGGAGTGCCGGCCAGGGGCCTGGCCAATCCCTCGTTCGCGCGCACGCGCGCCGGCCAGGTTGGCGCGCCGCCCGGCGGGGCGATCCCCGCGGGCGATCCCTGGCCCGCCGATGCGGAGCCGCCGGCGGGAGGGTGCGCCGGGCTGGAGCCGTGGGGCGCCAGTGTCCTGGGCCGGGACCGCGCGGTGTCCCGCGTCCCCCCCGAGCGCGAGGACGGGGAGGACGGCGCCTCGTTCACTTCCCACTTCAGCGTGGTCGACGCCGAGCGCAACGCGGTCGGCGTGACGTTCACGGTCGGCGTGCTCTTCGGCTCCGGAGTCTACGTCAACGGGTTCTTCCTCAACTCGGGGGCCAACAACTTCAACGCGTCGACCCGCGGACCCTCACGCTTCGGCAGTTCCACCATCGCGCCGACCATCATCCTCGAGGGTGGGGACGTCCGCATGGTGGTCGGCGCCGCCGGCTCGCAGTACATCCCGACCTCGGTCACCCAGGTCACCTTCCGTACGCTCGCGCTGGGGGAAGACCCGTGGCTGGCCATTGCCGGGCCGCGGGTCCAGCCCGGCCAGGGCGGCGTCGAGGTCGAGCCCGGCTTCGCGCCTGCGGTGTACGAAGCCCTGCGCGGGCGCGGGTACCGGGTGGTCACCCGCATCGGCGACCTGATGTTCGGCGGGGTGCACGCGATCGTCGCGACACCGCGTGGCACCCTGGTCGGCGTGGCCGATCCGCGGCGCGACGGGGCCGCGGCGGGATGGTAGGCCCGGCCCTCGGGGGCCATTCCTCAACCGACACTTCCGGCTGGAGATCATGCGTATCCATCTGCTGAACGCGGTTTGCCTCGTTCTGGTCCTGCCGCCGGCTGCCGCGCAACAGGCGCCGCCGCCAACCGTGCTCCGCGCCGCGCGCATGCTGGACCTGAGCGCGGGACGGATCGTGAACAACGCCGTCGTCGTGGTGGAAGGCGACCGGATCACGGCGGTCAATCCGACGTCCCCGCCGAGCAATGCCCGGACCGTCGACCTGGGGAACGTGACGCTGCTGCCGGGATTCATCGACGCCCACACGCACCTGGCGAGCGAGATCTCGGCCACCGCCTTTACCGAGCCGGTGCGACTCACCGAGGCCGATTTCGCGTTCAAGGCCGCGGCCAACGCCCTCCTCACCGTGCGGGCCGGGTTCACCACCGTGCGCGATTTCGGCGGCGACGTGACGGTGGCCCTCGGCAAGGCGGTGGCGGCCGGCACCATCGTCGGACCCCGCGTGGTTCCCTCGCGCAACGCCCTGGGGATCACCGGCGGCCACTGCGACGCGACCGGGTGGAAGCCGGGGGTGCTGGAGACCACGCCGGAGGACGGCATCGGCGACGGTCCTTGGGAGGTGGTGAAGGCCGTGCGCTACCAGATCAAACATGGGGCGCTGGTGATCAAGACCTGCGCCACCGCGGGCGTGCTCTCGATGGAAGGACCGGTGGGCGCACAGCAGTACAGTGAGGAGGAGCTGCGCGCGATGGTGGAGGAGGCGGCCCGGCACGGCATCAAGGTCGCCGCGCATGCGCACGGCGTCGAGGGCATCAAGGCCGCCGTCCGGGCCGGGGTGGCGTCGATCGAGCATGGCTCCCAGCTCGACGACGAGGCGATCGCGCTCATGAAACAGCACGGCACCTACCTGGTCCCCACGGCGTACTTGCGCGATCGCATCGATCTGGCGGTGCTGCCTCCGCTGGTGCGGCGCAAGGCGGAGGAGATCCTTCCGCAGGCGAAGGAGAGTATGGCGCGGGCGATCGCGGGCGGCGTCAGGATCGCGTTCGGGACCGACGCGGCGGTGTACCCCCACGGCGAGAACGCGAAGGAGTTCGCGGTCTACGTGGCCGCGGGGATGTCGCCGCTCGAGGCGCTACGCAGCGCGACGCTCAACGCCGCCGATCTGCTCGGCGTGACGGACCGGGGCAGCATCGCGGCGGGGAAGCTGGCCGATCTCGTCGCCGTGCCCGGCAATCCGCTCGAGGACATCACGGCCACCGAACGGGTCAGCTGGGTCATGCTGGGGGGCCGGGTGGTGGAGGGGACACCCTGAGCCCCACCCTCAAGTCACCTATCTTTTACATACCGTGATCGGTCAGGCCGCGGAGGAGGCTTTCATCCAGGCGCTCGAGGCCGGCGAGTTTCCGGTCGAGCCGCTCGAGGGGGAAGACATCGCTCGGACCCTTGCCCTGATCCGGCAGAACGCCGACCTGCGACTGGGGTTTGTGGATGCGACGATCGTGGCCATCGCGGAGCGGCTCGACATCCGGGAGATCCTGACCACGGATCGGCGTCACTTCGGGACGGTGCGTCCGCAGCACGCGAGGGCGTTCACGCTGGTGCCGTAATCCCGATATCCCGCGACGCGGGGAACCGACGCCAGCCGACTTGGGTTTGAGTCGGTGAAGCAGAAGGAGGCGATCATGTCCATCAGGCCCGTGAAACGCATCACCCAATCGACACCGACCATCGAAGGCGCCGGGGTCCGGCTGCGTCGCGCCTTCGGCTTCGGCGATACCACCGAGTTCGACCCGTTCCTGCTGCTGGACGACTTCCGCAACGAGCGCCCAGAGGATTACCTGAAGGGCTTTCCGTGGCACCCGCACCGCGGCATCGAAACCATCACCTACGTGCTGGCCGGCACGGTGGACCACGGCGACAGCCTGGGCAACAAGGGCTCGCTCGGCGCGGGCGACGTGCAGTGGATGACCGCGGGGCGTGGCATTCTGCATCAAGAGATGCCGCAGGGCGATCCGGAGGGCCGGATGCACGGGTTCCAGCTCTGGGCCAACCTGCCGTCCTCGCTCAAGATGACGTCGCCCCGCTATCAGGACGTGCTGGCGAAGGACATTCCCGAAGTGGTCGACGACGACGGGACCTCGGTCCGCGTGGTCTGCGGGGACTTCTGGGGCAAGCGCGGGCCGGTGGACGGGATCGCGGCGGACCCGCGCTACCTGGACGTCTGGGTCCCGCCGGGCACGCGGAAGACCCTTCCCGTGGAGATGGGCCGGCAGGGGTTCGCGTACGTCTTCGAAGGGAGCGGCACCTTCCGCGACTCCTCCGAGCCGTTCGGCGTCCTCACGGAGAAGGGGAGCCCCGAGGAGGAGTTCCACGTCCGGGAGACCACGGGCGACCGCTCGCTGGTGCTCTTCGACCGGGGCGACGAGGTGACCGTCCAGGCCGGCGAGGGCGGCATTCGCTTCCTGCTGGTGTCCGGCAAGCCGATCGAGGAGCCCGTGGCCTGGTACGGTCCGATCGTGATGAATACCCGGGCCGAGTTGCGTCAGGCGCTTGAGGAACTCGACGACGGGACGTTCATCAGGGACCAGGGATCGTAGGCTTGGCGCTCGGCGCGGTCGGGGCGGCGTCGCCCCAGACGTATCTCCCGAACCACTCCCAGTTATGGGTCAGCGCGGCGAGCTGCTCCTTGGGCTTGGTGATTCCGTGCCCGAATCCCTTGTAGACGATCAGCCGCGTGTCCACACCCTGGTCCTGCAATCCCTGGAACAACTCGTAGGCGTTCTGAATCGGCACCCGGCGATCGAACTCGCCGTGCTGGATCAAGGTCGGCGTCTTCGCCCGCCGGATGGAGGTCATCGGCGAGGTCCGGGCATACGCCTCCGCGTCCTCCCAGGGCGTGGCCTTCAGGTACTGGCGGGTGAACGGATGGATGTCCGTCGCCACGTAATAGGTGACCCAGTTGGAAATGCCCGCGCCCACCGAGATCGCCTTGAAGCGGTCGGTGTTGGTGGTGAGGAACGCCGAGATGTACCCGCCCTGGCTCCAGCCCATCGCACCCATCCGCGTCGTGTCGACGAAGCCCTGCCGCACCAGATGCTCCACCCCGCTCATCACGTCCCACATGTCGCCCACGCCCAGGTTCTGCACGTTGAGGCTGCGGAAGGCCTCGCCGTAGCCCGCGGATCCGCGGTAGTTGGGTCGCAGGACAAGCGCGCCACGCGCGATCCATTGCAGCATCGGGTAGGCGCCGGCGATCGGCGGTTGCGGAACGTCGATGCCGGTCGGGCCGCCGTGAATGACCACGAAAAGCGGATACCGGCGGGCGGGGTCGAATCCCTCCGGTTTGAACAGCACCCCCTCGATCTCGGCGCCGTCCCGGCTCTTCCAGCGCACCACCTCGGGGGACCCGACGTCCCAGCCCGCGATCTGAGTGGTGTATGAGGTGAGCGCGCGGGGCGCGAAGGGCGCGAGCGGGGTGAGGTAGACCTCGGCCAGGCGGGTCGTGCCCGTGCCGACGAAGGCGAGCGTCGTCCCGTCCTGAGAGAAGCTCGCCCCGCCGATCCGCGGCTCCGAGCCGGCCACCGCGCTGGTGGTTCCCCGGTCGGGGTCGATCCGGAAAAGGCGCCGGCCGGTGCGCTGCCACCCGACGAAGTAGATCCCCTTCGGCGTCCAGCTCACTCCCCCGATCTGCTCGTCGAAGTCCTGCGCCAGCCGGACGGCGGGCCCACCGCCCGCCGGGACTTTCATCAGCCGATTGTTGCGGTAGTAGTTGGAGGTGGTATCACCGCCGCTGTTGGTGTACAGCAGCCAGCGCCCATCCGGCGACCAGGTCGGCCCTCCATCGTTTCCCGGATCGGCCACCAGGGGACGGATCTCACGGCCTGCCACCGTCAGGATCGAGATATCGGTGCTGACCCAGGAGTTGATCAACGGATCTCGGCGATGATCGAACGCGATCCGCATCCCGTCCGGCGACCAGTCGAAGCTCCCCACCGTGAACGAGCTGCCCTCGGTGAGCCGTGTCGCCTCGGGGCGGGTTCCCGCCGCCAGCGCCGCCGGGTCCCAGGCGAGCAGCCAGAGGTGGCTCATCGACCAGTCCTCGTCCTCGGGAGCGAAGTCGCCGAACGTCTCCTTGCGCTGCTTGATCGCCTCGGACTCCGGTTCCTGCGCGACATAGGCGATGCGACCGCCATCCGGCGACCAGGCGAAGCTGCCCACTCCGTTGGCCGCATCGCTCAGCTGGACCGCTTCCCCGCCCGCCAGCGGGATCGCGTGGACCTGCTGCTTGTCGCCCCGGTCGGCCAGAAACCCGATCCAGCGGCCGTCCGGCGACCAGCGCGGAGAGCCGCTGTTGCCCTTGGGGGTCCGGGTGAGCTGGAAGGGTTCGCCGCCGTCGCGGGAGAGCCAGAGCTCGGTGTCGAACCGGTTGTCCTTCCACTCGGTCGTCCGCGCGGTGAACACCACGTGGCGGCCGTCGGGAGAGATCACCGCCGAGCCGGCGACCCGAAGTCCGATGACCTCCTCGAAGGCGGGAGCCGGCGCTTGCTGCGCCGGCAATGCGGCTGGCAGGCAGACCGCCGACAGCAGACCGGCGAGCGTGGGGCGGTGAAGGGGCATCGTGTCCTCCGAAGGGTGGCTGGCCGGATGCGGGTGAAGGTATGGCCGGGGGAAGGCGGCGTCCATTCCATGGGTTCGCGCGCCAGGGCCCGACGGTTGTTCCGCCCCCGGGCCGACAGTAGTATCGAGCATCAAAGTGCTACGACCCCGTCCTGGAAGAGAGATGCGATGCGACCGCTGACCGTTGCCGCCGCGCTGCTGCTGCTGCCCACCCCGCTCGTCCCCCAGGAGCGTCCCGTTCAGCCCCCGAGCCGACCGGCGGCCCGCGCCGATACGGGGGGCGCGGTACGCTTCCCCGCCGATTCGACCATCCAGCGCGAGGCCGTGGCCAGCATCAAGGGCCAGCGGGTGCCCTATCGGGTGACCGTGGGCACCCAGCCGGTCTGGAACGAGCAGGGGGCCGCGATCGCCGCGGTGTTCTTCACCTACTACGAGCGGAGCGACGTCGCCGACCGCTCCACCCGCCCCCTGGTCTTCTCCTTCAACGGCGGCCCCGGCTCGGCCTCGGTCTGGATGCACGTGGCCTACACCGGCCCCAAGCTGCTCCGGATCGACGCCGAGGGATTCCCGATCCAGCCCTACGGGGTGCAGGACAATCCGCACTCCATTCTGGACGTCGCCGACATCGTCTATGTGGATCCGGTGAATACCGGCTTCTCCCGCATGATCGGCGAACAGCGCCGGGAGCAGTTCTTCGGCGTCAACGAGGACATCGCGTATCTGTCGCGCTGGATCGACGCGTTCGTGGGTCGGCGTGGCCGCTGGACCAGCCCCAAGTACCTGATCGGCGAGAGCTACGGCACCACCCGCGTGGCCGGCCTGGCGCAGCGGCTCCAGGGCTCGCACTGGATGTATCTCAACGGCGTGATCCTGGTCTCGCCCACCAGTCTGGCCGTGGACCGGGACGGGCCCGTCGGCGCGGCGCTCAAACTGCCCTACTACACAGCGACGGCGTGGTTTCATCGCGCGCTGGCGCCCGAGCTGCAGAACCGGGACCTCGACGCCCTGCTGCCTGAGGCCGAGCGCTTTACGGTCGACGAGCTAATCCCCGCGCTCACCCGCGGCGGATCGCTCGACTCCGCGCGGCGCGCGACCCTGGTGCGGCAGTACGCGCGCTACGCCGGGCTCACCGAAGAGGTGGTCCGCCAGCATTCGCTGGCGGTGCCGACTTCGTTCTTCTGGAAGGAGCTGCTGCGGGGCCGCGGGCTCACCGTGGGACGGCTCGATTCGCGCTACCGCGGGCTCGACCGCGAAGACGCTGGGACCTCTCCGGACTTTGATCCAGCGCTCACCTCATGGAACCACGCCTTCGCCCCGGCGATCAACCACTACCTGCGCGATGGGCTGGGCTGGAGGACCGACCTGCAGTACTGGCTGTTCGGGCCGGTGAACCCCTGGAACCGGAACAACGACCAGACCGGCGCGAATCTCCAGCAGGCGATGGGGGCCAATCCTTTCCTGCACGTGATGGTGCAGTCGGGCTACTACGACGGCGGTACGCCCTATTTCGACGCCAAGTACACCATGTGGAACCTCGACCCGGCGGGGCGGTTCCAGGACCGGATGACGTTCAAGGGGTACCGGTCGGGGCACATGATGTACCTGCGGCAGGATGATCTCGCGACCTCCAACGAGGACATCCGGCAGTTCATCCTGCGCACCACGAGTCGCGGCGCGGCGGCGCGGCGGTAGGCAGGCCGTCGCTTCCGCAGGGCGCCTTGTCTCGACACGACATACCGGATATGATCGGGTATGCCATCAAAGCGGCGGAGCCCCTACGCCCGGATTGCCATCACCCTCCCCCGCGGCGTCCTGGCAGCGGCGGACCGGTTGGCGCGCCGGCTGGACCGCTCCCGCAGTTGGGTGGTGGCCGAAGCGGTCCGTCGTTTCGCGGAGGAGGGGTCCCAAGGCCCTTCGCCGGCCATGGTTCGCGACCAGCGCCTGGTTGACCAAGCCGGCTCCCCAAGCGGCCTGGGCTCTCTGCGCCAGGCCCAGCTCGAGGCAGACCTCCGGCTGACGCCGGAAGAGAGGGTCCGAACAGCCGAGGACACCGCCAGGGTCGGGCGGCGGCTCCAACCCTCCCGGGGCGCGCGACTTCTGCTGTTCACCCGTCCTGAGGACTACCTGCGGTGGAAGCAGCGCGCCGCGGCCGGAGCATGACCGCCTTGCAGACCGAGCTCGCACGGGTCTGCGACCGGCTCAACCGGGAAGGGGCCAAGTACGTGCTGATCGGCGCCAGGGCGATGCAGCTCTGGGGAACGACCCGCGCCACGCGTGACGTGGACGTCCTCATCGAGGCCACGCCGGAAAACGCCGGGCGGGTGCTGCGTGCCCTCGGGGAACTGGGCCTGGGCCTCGCCAGGGAATGGCTCGCCGAGGACGTCGCCAGCCACTTCGTCACTATCATCGGCGACGATCCGCGGGTGGACCTCTTCACCCTTGCCTGGAGCGTGCGCTACCCGGAGGCCCGGGCCGCCGCCACACTCTTCCAGGTCGAAGGCGTGGAGATCCCCACGGCCTCCATCGAACACCTGATCGCCTCCAAACGGACCGGCCGGCTTCAGGATGCCGCGGACATCGAGGTGCTCGAGGAGATCCGCCGGCTCCGCGGCGACCCGGGGTGAGCGTGCCAGCACACCGTCACGCCGCAGCCCCAGCGCACTCCTGCGGCAGTCCCGGTGTCGACGGCCTCGGGTCAATCCCTGGTCCCCGCAAGCTCGGCCAGCGCCCGCCGGACCTCGGCCAGCTCCGGTTCCTGGGCCGGTTCGGCGTCGCGGCGGAGCGCCAGGTACCGGGTGAAGTGCTCGATGGCCTGCTCCCGATCCCCGGCCAGGGCCGCCAGCCTGCCCGCCTGCCGGAGATACGCGGACAAGTAGCTCGGATATCCGAGCGCGACCCGGAAGCGGGTCGCCGCATCCGCCGCGCGCCGGTAATCGCCCTCGCCCTCGAGCAGCCGGGCCGCCATCAGGTTCTCCCAGGTCAGCTGCAGGTAAGGAACCGTGCTCAGGAGGCTATCCAGCGCGCGGATCAGCCGGCCGGCCTCCGGCCGCGCGGTGCCCTGGGCAAGGGCGGCTTCGAGGATCACCGAGCACACTCGCGCCGAGTCGGGCGGCAGTGGCGATTGTGACGGTCCGGCCAGCGGCGCGAGCCGCGCGATCGCGTCGCGTACGCCGTGCCACCGTCCGTCACCTACGTGGGCCAGTCCCGCGGCGCATCCGCCGGGCTCCGCCCGCTCCAGGGCCGCGCGAGCGGCTTTCCCCGCTTCCACTCCCCAGAACAGCTCCGCGAGCACCAGCTCCTCGGGCTCAACCGGGCCCATGCCCGGCAACATCCGCCGAGCTTCCTCCGGACGGCCGGCGTCGAGCGCCAGCCACCACCTGAGGCGAGCCAGGGCCTCCCGCTGCTCCCGCCCCCGGGCCGCCGGCTCCGCCTGTCTCAGCAAGGCCCGGAGCGGGGGCATCAGCTCGGGAAAGAGAGACACGTCGACGGTCAGAGAGCCGAGCCCGTACTGCACCGGCGTGCTGCCGTCGAGCTGGGCCAGCGCGTCCGCCGTCAGAGAGCTGTCCGCGAGCACGTGTCCGGCCAGCCAGGTGTCCTTGAAGCGGACCGCGGGATCGGGGACCGCCGCCCGATAGGCGGGCCAGAGGGTCCGTACCTCCGCGGTGTCGTCGCGCCGCGCCGCGAGCAGCATGAGATGCTGCAGCACGCCGCCCTGCCCGGGATCGAGCGCGAAGGCTCGACGAAAGGCCTGTTCGGCGAGCGCGAGCGGCTGGTCGATCCCCAGCAGGGCACCGACATGGAACAGGTGATCGCCCAGCAGGTACCATGACTCAAACCGGTCCGCGGCCACAATGGTCGCGTGCTCGCGGGCCCGCTGGACGTCGGCCAGGGCCGACAGCATGGAGCCGTTGGGTCCCACGATCGCTTCGATCAGCGCCTGGTCCTTGGCACGGAGCCATCGGCGATTCCGCCACGCGGCCTCCGTCGCGGAACGGGCGACGGCCTCGCTTGCGGTCCCCGACCATTCGTGCGCCATCAGGAGCCCGAGCCCCGCCAGGGCGAAGCTGGAATCGATGCCGAGCGCTTCGGTGAACCGGTCCACCGCGAGCGCATATTCTCCGTGCCGGTAGTGGCTCTGGCCGACGAGGTAGGCGCGGACGGCGTTCAGCGAGTTGGTGGTCAGACTGCCGCTCTGGTCGGCGGGCATTCCATCGAGCTGGGCCAAAACCCTGCCCAGCAGCCGCGGGACGTGCGCCAGCAGGCTGTCCGACGTGCCGGTCACCGAGGCATGGACCACCTCGCCTCGGCCCACGGGTGTGAGGGACGCCCGGAGCAGCACATCGCCCCCGGTTCCGATCAGGGATCCGCGGAGCACCCATCCAGCGCCCAGACTTCGGGCCAGGGCGATCGCGTCGCGGTCCGGCGGATCATCCCCCTCCGACCTTTCCCCGCTCCACTCCCCCCAGGCGCGGAACAGCGTGGCGGGCTCGACCGCGCGAAGTCCTCCCTGCTCGCCGGTGAGATAGAGCGCCATCAGGTCGACCACGCCCTCCCGGAGCTCTCCCAACGCACTCACGCTTCCCGACACCCGGAACGGCAGCACAGCCACCAGGTTCGGGTCGCCGCCACCCGCGCCAGGAGCGGAGGCGCGCCAGAGCCCCGCGGCCAGCAGAACGGCGGCCGCGATCGTTGCGACGATCCACCGGCGACCCGACACCGGGCCCACGCGGCGCCGCATCGGCCGGAGCCGCCGGAGCACCCGCTGGAGGGCGGTGGGCGGCCCCCCCGGCCTTGCCCGGTCAGCGACGAGCTCCTCGCTCACGGCCCGGGCCGACTGGGGCCTCCGGGCCGGGTCCCGCTCCAGACATTTCATGAGCAGGTCCGCCAGCCACACGGGCGTGTCGGGCCGGAGCCCGAGAAGGTCCGGCGCGCGCTGGGTGAGTTTGGCGGCGAGGATCTGCTGGGGGGTCGATCCGATAAACGGAGGCCGGCCGGCGAGCATTTCGTATCCCAGCACGCCCAGGGCGTAGAGGTCCGCCAGGTGGCTGATCTGCGGGTCTCCCGCAGCCTGCTCCGGCGCCATGTAGGTCGGGGTTCCCAGACTGGTTCCCGGCTGGGTCAGGAGCATTCCCTCGGGGCCGCCGGGGGTCCGCGCGGCTTCCGCCGCGCGCGCGATCCCGAAGTCGGTCACCAGCGCGTGGGGGCCGGCGAGCAGGACGTTTTCCGGCTTGATGTCGCGATGAATCACGCCCTGCTCGTGGGCGTAGCCGAGGCCAACGGCCACCTCGCGCAGCACGGTGAGCACCTCCGCCAGGGCCAGCGGTCCGCGGCGCAGCCGTTGGCGCAGGGTCTCTCCGGAGACGACCGGCATCACGTAATAGAGCCGTCCGTCCGCCTCTCCCGAATCGAAGAGGGGCACGATTCCTGGGTGCTGCAGCTGCCCCGCGATGCGGATCTCGCGCACAAAACGATCGCGGGCCAGGCCCTCGGTGATCGCGGGCAGCAGGACCTTGACGGCGACGTCGCGGTCGTGCTTGAGGTCGCGGGCCAGATAGACCGTCGCCGTCCCCCCGGTGCCCAGCTTGTGCTCGATCCGGTATCGCCCCGCGAGGACGCCGAGCCTCTCGCCTCCGGGGCTGACCGCGCCGGGGTCGGGGCGCTCGGGGGCTACCAGCACGCGGCCGCAGCGCAGATCCTCGACCAGCCGCTGCGTCTCGGGGGAGGGGGGCGACCCCCACTCGGCGACGAGCCGGCGGGCGAAACCGTCGTAGAGACTCAGCGCCCCGGCGTGGTCTCCGGCGCGGACGTGCAGGCTCAGAAGCTGCCGGAGGGCGCGTTCGTCGTCAGGGGTGAACTCGAGGGCCCGGCGGCCCCAGGAGATGGCCAGGGTCAGGGCCTCGTCGGCCTCGTGGAGCCGGGCCAACTCACGGGCTCCGCGCGCCGCCAGTTCCCGCAGCGACGCGCGCTCCTCCTCCATCCAACGCTCGAACCCGCCCGCGCCCTCGACGAAGAATCCCTGGAGGAAGTCCCCGCGGTAGAGGACCATGGCGTCGTCCCAGCGCCCCTGGTCCGCTGCGGCGCGGAAGGCGGGGACGTCGCACCAGAGGCGGGCCGGATCGACGCCGACGTCCTCGGCGCTCCGGCGCACCAGAACATTCGAACCCGCCGTCTGACGGAGAAAGCGAAGCGCCTGGTTGAGGGCGTCCCGGGCCCGGGCGTCGTCCAAATCGGGCCAGAACAGGGCCAGCAGCCGGTCCCGGCGGTGGACTCCGGCCGGGCTGGCGGCGGCCAGATATATGAGGAGAGCGAGCCGTTTGGGCTGGGCGAGGACTGGGGAAAGCTCGGACCCGTCGGGGCCCAGCAGGTCCACCACTCCGAAGGTGCGGAGGCGAATCACGGACCCCCCAGCCGTGGCGCGCGCGTTCGCCGCGCTGCCTGGTTCGAAATCGAGACGGCGCCGGTCGGTCGGCGCGGCCCGGCGAATGTACCCCGCGGCCAGCGGGGCGGCAATTTCCGCGCCGGAGCTCCTCGCTTCCACCCCTCGGCCCGCGTTGGGGCGCTCTCGGGCCGGATCAGGCCGGAGTCAGCGCCGCGTCAGCCCGGTGGAACACTGTGGCCAGGTACGCCGCTGTCAGGGATTCGGTTTCCCCGAAACCGTCCCTCAACGATTCGAGGTGATGCCGTGAGGCTGCCCATGCGTCGCGGAGCCGAACTGCTCTGGACCCCACTGCTCTTTCTCGCCGGCGGCTGCGGCGACGCCTCGGCGCCCACCGAACCCGCGCCGGGGCCATCCTGGCTGATCTCCGATGCGGTGCACGGTGGCGGGAATGCGCACTTCTTCTGGCTCCCCCCCATGGTGAGCCAGCCGCAGGCCGTCAATGGGGTCTTCGATGCCGGACAATCGCCCATCGTGCGGATCTGCGACTTGGCGGACTGCGGCGGGATGCTGATCGCCGAGTTCACAATGGCCACTGGCCCGGGATCCGAGACGGTGCGGGTCGAGCCCGCGGAAGAGCACTACATCGCCAACTGGCACACCAGCGACTCCCCCGTGACGCCGGGGCCTACGTACCGGATCGCGGTGCTGCTCGATGGAGTGACCCTTGGCTACGCGGACATCCAGCTGGGCGCCACGGGCAAGGACGTCAAGAACCTCACCACTGATGAGATCATCGGCCTCAAGGACGGGCGCACGCTGCCGATCACCTTCCGGATCGAGGAGGGGGCGGCTGTCGGCTTCCGCTTCGTGACCGTCGACGCGGGGGAGCGCCAGACCTGCGCCCTGGCCAACGACGGCACCGCCTGGTGCTGGGGCGACCACGGCTTCGGCCAGAGCGGCAGCGGCCTTCCGCTCGGCAACTTCTTCGCACCGCGTCTGGTGCTGGGCGGTCACACCTGGGCGAGCGTCCTGGTGGCGCAGGGCGAGTTCAGTTGCGGGGTGACCACCTCGGAGGATGGCTTCTGCTTCGGCCGCAACAACGAGATGCAGCTCGGCACCCTGACGCCTACCCAACCCTGCTTCGGCGGCCGAGTGTGCGTCCCGACACCGGCGCCGGTCGCCGGCGAACTCACCTGGGCCAGCCTGGAACCGGGCGGCCAGAGCTACACCTGCGGACTCACCACCGGCCTGGCGGCCTGGTGCTGGGGAACCAACAGTTTTGGCCTTGGCGACGCGGCCGTGACCACTCAGAGCAATACGCCGGTGGCGGTCGCGGGCGGCCTCAGCTTCATCGCGATCGCGACCGGCGGCGCCCACGCGTGCGGCGTGACGCCCGCTCATCAGATGTATTGCTGGGGCGTGTCGTTCCAGGGGCAGGGGGGGCGGGGCACGACCACTGTGGCGACGACCCCGGTGCCGGTCAGCGGAACGGAGCAGTACGTGTCGGTGGCGGCCTCGACCGACAACACCTGCGCGATCACGGTTTCGGCCACCGCGTTCTGCTGGGGCAACAACGGCAACGGCCAGGTCGGGGACGGCACGACCGTCACCCGACTGGTCCCCACCCCGGTGGCCGGAGGACTCCAATTCGAGTCCATCACGACGGGACGGCTAGGCACTCCGACGGGCCACACCTGCGGCATCACGCTCGACGGCGACGCCTGGTGCTGGGGCCGGAACGCGCTGGGCCAGCTGGGCGACGGCACGCTGGTGGACCGCTCGACCCCGGGTCTGGTGCCCGGTGGGCACAGGTGGCAGTCGCTTTCCGCGGGGACCACCCACACCTGCGGGGTGACGACGGCGGGAGCCGTGTATTGCTGGGGCGGGAACATCGGAGGCCAACTGGGCAATGTGGGCTTCGATTCGGACCCGCACCCGGTTCCGGCGCAGGTGCCGTTCCCGATGTGACCCGACTTCAGCGGTCAGTGCACAGGTCTCGTTCCAGTCAGTGTCACAAGGAGGAGAGCATGACAGTTCGTCGGTCGTTGATCCTGGTTGCTGTCGTCCTGACGGCAGCGTGCGGGAGGGGGGATCTCACGACGGGTGCAGGATCGCCCGATCTCCTGATCTCCGATGCCCTTCACGATGATGGCAACGAGCACTTCTTCTGGCTGCCGCCGATGGTGGGGCAGCCAGGGAGCTTCAACGGCCCGTTCGACGCAATGCAGTCGCCGGTCCTGCGGATCTGCGATCTCACCGACTGCTCCGGGCTCGTGATCGCCGAATACAGCATGACCACCGGTCCGGGGTCGGAGACCATCCGGCTGTCTGCTGCCGACGAACACTACATTGTCAACTGGCACACCAGCGATTTCGATGTCAGCCCGGGACCGACCTACCGTATCGTGGTGTCCACCAACGGCACCCTGCTTGGGTACGCGGACGTGCAGCTCGGCGCGACCGGCAAAGAGGTCAAGAACATCACCACCAACGAGACCATCGGCCTCCTCGACGGCCGGACCCTGCCGATCAAGTTCCGGATTGAGGAAGGCGCGGTGGGGCCGACGGCCACCTTCTTCGATGCGGCCGCGGATTTCGACGCCAGCCTCGACGGAGAGAACCCCAACGGCGTCTGGCGGTACGGCGAGTCGGCCGGCCTGCTCGCTCCGGTGACGCTCTTTCCCGACCTCCTTCAGCCCGCGACCGGGGTCAACTGCAACGCCGAGAACATGTGGCTGACCGCGGGCTCGCACGTTGGCTTCACACCGAGCGTGGCGAAGTCGATCGCGCCGTGCGCCGACGGCAATGTCGCTTTCGGCAGCGGACAGCTTCTGCTGCACGGGGGGCCTCCCGACCGCTACGCCCACATCGTGTTCACCGCCCCGCAAGCGGCGTCGTGCACCGTCGTGGCCAGCTTCATCGCACGGCAAAACAACGTCGCGTCGGATGTGCACGTCCTCGTCGTCGGCGCCTCGATATACTCGGACGTCGTGGCTGGCGGTCCGGGGACGACCAAAGCGTTCGCGGGCGAAGTGACTCTCAACGTCGGCGACGATGTGCACTTCGTCGTGGGGCTTGGCACGCCGACCCAGTCACTGCATCCGGGCAACGTCGAGCTGCAGGCGGAGATCGACTGCAGCGGCGCCCCGCTTCCCACCGGTGTGATCGAGGTCACAAAGAACGCCGACGCGCCGGGGAGTTTCGATTTCGCCGGGGACCTCGGCGGCTTCACGCTGAACGTCACCGGTCCCTCCACCGCTCAATTGTTCGGCGGTCTGAGCCCCACCCAGACGTATGACATCCAGGAGACGCCGAACCCCGGCTTCACCCTCCAGTCGGTCGGCTGCACCCTGGAGAGCGGCAGCCCGACGGGAAGCGCCGGTGCGACCGGTATCAGCGACGTGATCGTCCAGCCGGGCAAGTCCACCACCTGTGTGTTCACCAATGAGGCGATTCCAGCCCCAAGCCTGGCGTATGGGATCGATGGGAACACACTCAAGAGGATCGACCTCAGCACAACCACGGTCACCGGGACATTCGTCAAGGCGGGCTTCCAGGCCTTCGGTCTGGCGGTTCGCCCCGGCAGCGGGCACGTGTATGTCAGCGGCCGCCTTTCGCTGACTGGGCAAGCGGTCGTCCTGCTGATCAGCGCGGCCACCATGACCCAGGTCCAGGAGATCGATCTCGGGTACAGCGGATTCCCCGGCCATATCGCCGTGGCCCCGGGCGGCGGCTTTGCGTATGTCGTGGATGGCTCCGCGAGCCGTGTGACGCGACTGGACCTGACCACGAACACCGTCGCGGCCACCATCCCGGGAGGCGATCCGATCCGGGTCGCGGTCACCCCGGACGGAACCCGGGCCTTGGTCGCGCATCAGTTCTCCGGCCACGTCTCGGTCATCAACACGTCCACCAACGCCGAGATCGCGCAGATCGGCGGCTTCAGCACCGCCCGCGGCGTGGCCATCACCCCGGACGGAGGGCGCGCCTATGTGACGGACGCCAGCGCTCCCGCGTCGACGCTCCGGATTATCGACCTGACGACGTTGAGTCTGGTCGGGGCGGTGACAGTCGGACGCTTCTCGCGAGGTGTCGCGGTGAGTCCGGACGGCGCATCGGTATTTGTGGCTGACCAGGCCTCCCCCAACCCTGGGACGGTCTCGGTCGTCGAGACCGTGGGGAACACCGTTGCGCAGACCATCGCCGGGTTCACGAACCCGACGCAGCTCGCGTTCTCCAACGATGGCAGCCTAGTGTATGTCGTCAACGACGGGACCGCCTCCATCGCGATCATCGACGTGGCGACCGGGACCCTGGTCACCATGGTCCCGATCGATGTCGACGAGATCGTGATCGATCCGTAGGCCGCACCCTGAGTGGGCAAAGCCCGTGGTGATCGAGCCGGGGGCACAAGCCGCCGGCTCGTGACCCGAAACCCCGAGGCTCGCTGGCGCACACCGGATTCGCCGCGTATCCTAGGCGACTTCATCCGTCCCTCTCGCCTGAGGTGCCCGCATGAGCACGCGTCCCGCCGCGTCCGCCACCAGCCAGGATTCCACCTGGGGGACCCAGCCCGCCACGGGGATCTGGAACACCGCCGCCTGGCGTGAACTGGGGCGGAAGCCGCTGGAGCAGCGCGTAGGCCGAATCGCGCGGGAGGCGGATGTTCGTCGACAGGTTGCCGAACTCCGGCGCCTCGGTAAAGTCGGCGATGCCCGCCGTGTGACCGAGCAGGTGGCGCAGCGTCACCGTGTGGCCGCGCGTGTGGAAGTCGGAGAGCCACCGGGATCCGCTTCGTGACCGTCGACCTCTGCTTCGGCCGCAACAACGAGATGCAGCTCGGCACCGCGACGCCCACCCAACCTTGCTTCGGCGGCCGAGTATGCGTCCCGACGCCGGCGCCGGTGTCCGGCGGGCTCACCTGGGCCGGCATCGACCCGGGCTCGCAGGGCCTCACCTGCGGACTCACCACGGGGCAGGCCGCCTGGTGCTGGGGGACCAACGCCTTCGGGCTCGGCGACGCTCGCCCTGGGGCAACCGATCGGAGGTGCAGATCGCGGTTCGGTCCTGGATCAGCTACCGATCAGGCGATCGCTTGCCCATACCGGGTCGCGCCGTGGACACGAGCTAGACAATGGATCACCTCCTTGGTTGAGTGGGAGTGCGGGCGTGTCACTGCTTCACCTTCGCCTTGAGCTCCCGGAACCAGTGGTCCACCACCACCATCTGGCTCGGCGCCGCGGACGCGGAGTCCGATACGGGGCTCAGCATCAGGAACCGCTGGTCGTCGGGCGTGACAGCATAGGCACGGTAGGAGGGGCCGCGGGCGTACGCGGCGGCGGGGAAGAGGGCGCGCGGCGCACCGGCCGAGAACGCCTGGGTGGACCTCACGGGAGCCGCCATCATCTCGCCGGATCTGGCGCGGAAGAAGATCTCCCGCCCGCTGTGGCTCCAGAGCGGCTCGTCGCCTCCCGCGGCGGAGATCTGCCAGCGGCCGTCCTGGGCCTGGGGAAAGGGGCGCACGTAGATCTCGGATCGTCCCGTCTCGTCCGACTGATACGCGATCCAGCGGCCGTCGGGCGAGAGGGTCGCCGCCCGCTCGTCGAACTGCGAGGACGCCACGATGGGAATCAGCGTGGTATCTCCGCCAGGCCCGAGGGCAAAGAGGTCGCGACTCGGAATGGTCAGGCGGATCACCAGCAACTGCCCATCCGGCGACCAGAGCCCCTCCGCCAGCGCCTTGTCGGAACCCAGCAGCCGCTCGGCCTCCCCGCTCCCGTCGGCGCGCTTCCGATAGAGGGCCGCGTTGTTGTTCCCCGGGTCGACGATATACGTGATGCTTCGCCCGTCGGGGCTCCAGGTCGGGCGGTACTTGAGGAACTCCCCAAAGGTGAGCCGCGAGAGCGGGCCATGATCCAGGTGCTTGATCCAGATTTCGGAGGTCGGCTGACCCGCGATCGCCACCGCCAGACGGCTCCCATCGGGTGACAGGGTCATCCCGCCGTTGAACGGCCGGTCGAAGGTCCAGCCGGGATCGACGGGCGTGGCGACACCCTCCCGGGTGACCCAGACCGGCCGCACCGTCTCCTTGACGCTTCCCGGCACGCCGGCGAGGTACACCAGGGTGCCGGCATCCGAGACGTCGTAGTCCACAACGTATCCGGCGTCCGTCGCCAGACCGGTGATCACCGGCACCCCCGGTCCCGTCGTCACCATCCTGCGCTGGTCGAACGGCACCGCGATGAGCGACCCGTCCGCCCGGGCAATGAGCAGATCGCCGGTGCGGAGGTATCGCGCCCGCAGTCCGGGCTGCAGGACCCGGTAGGTGCCTTCCTTGAGGTCGAGGACGGCGATCTCGGTATCGTTGGGCCGGGTCGGGCCATACCAGATGGAAAACACCAGTCCCCGATTGTTGGGAAGCACGCTCGGGTTGGCGTGGGCGAACTCGCGCCGGGCGGTATCGAGACGGGTGCGGACCACCGGCGTCCCCCCGTTCACAGAAACACTCAGGATGCCCACGCCCGCCACACTCCCAAAGCCACCCGCCGAGTAGAGCAGCCCATCCGGCCCCCACGCCGTACCACCACCGCGGGCATTCTGCAGGGAATCGGCGACCACGGTTGGCGGGGCGCCATCCAGGGCGACCGTCTTCAGTACCCCGGGAGGGGTGAGGAACGCCACGCGTCGGCCGTCCACCGACCAGGAGGGGTTCACGGCGCCGTCGGTCCCGGGAAGTGGGCTGGCGTGGAGCTGGCCCCGGTCCCGGATCCAGAGTTGCCGCGGTCCACTTGTTCCACCACCGATATAGGCGATCCGGCTGCCGTCGGGGCTGATGGCCAGGCCAAGGGTCCCCACGGGCGCGACCGCTTCCCGGCCGGTCATCTGGACCGCGTAGCGACGGACCGGCTCCTGGCCTCCGGTCCGCGCCCGGGACCAGAGCTCGGCTCCCACGACGACGGTGAGACCCCACAGCACCCACCCTGCCAGGGCGAGCCGGGACCGCCCCGGGCCGGAGACGCCGGTCGCCCCCGCGATGGAGGTGGTTCTCGACCGGTACCCCGGGTCGGTCAGTGCGTCGATGAATTCCCTGGCCGAGGTGAACCGGTCGGCCGGCAGCTTCTCCAGGGCCTTCATGATTGCCGCCGCGACGTTCGGCGGCACACTCTTGCGCAGCTTGGTGACCGCGGCGACTTCCTCGGTCACGATCTTCATGATGATCTGCTGCGCCGAGGCCCCGGTGTGTGGCGGCGCCCCGGTCAGCATCTCGTAGAGGACGGCGGCGAGCGAATAGACGTCGCTCCGGGCGGTGATCTCCTTCTCGGCCGTGGCCTGTTCGGGCGACATGTAGTGGGGCGTGCCCAGGCTCAAGCCGGTTTCCGTCATCCGGCCGCCGGCCGCCGCGCTCACCGCCAGGGCGATCCCGAAGTCCGCCACCATCGGGCGCCCGGCGGCCAGCAGGATGTTCTCCGGCTTGATGTCGCGGTGGATCACGCCGTGCTGGTGGGCCTGCTGCAGCGCGTCGGCCACCTCGGTGGCGATCTGCACCGCCTCGTCCACGCCGAGCTGGGTTTCCCGGTTGAGCCTGGTTCGCAGTGTCTCGCCGTCGATGAACGGCATGACGTAGAACAGGAAGCCGTCCGCCGTCCCGGAGTCGAAGAGCGGAAGGATGTTGGGGTGCTGGAGGCTGGCGGTGGTGGTGATCTCCTGGACGAATCGCTCGGCGCCCAGGACGGCGGCGAGCTCCGGCTTCAGCACCTTCAGGGCGACGTGGCGCCTGTGCTTGCGATCCTCCGCCAGGTACACTGTGGCCATGCCGCCCTGGCCGAGCTCGCGCTCGATGCGGTAGCGGTCCGCGAGGGCCGCTGACAGGCGTTGTGGGATCTCGGACATGGTCGAGCCCCAATATAGGCCTCGGGGTCCCTGGCAGCGACCGCAACGACCATGGCCCCCAATGGCACTTGAGAGGTTGCAGGGCCCGCAATTCAAAGCCGCTAATCCCCGCCCCGGGGGCTGCCGAGAACGCTTCCTCGAACGAACGAACGGTGCCTCCCGCACGGTAGCGCCCGCCGGCACCGGCGCTATGTTCCCTCCCCGACCTTCCTCCCCCGGAGGTGCCTCCCGTGACGAAGCCCGCGCCAACACCCATCGCCACCGTTGACGCCCTCTGGGAGGCCCTGCCCCCCACCGGGACCTGGAACACCGCCGCCAACTGGAACCCCGCGATGGTGCCGACGGGCACCGCGACCTTCGCGACCTCCTCCCAGACCACGATCGGCTTCGACCAGGTGCAACCCGGCCAGCAGTCCCCGCCGGTCGGCGGCATCGCGTTCGCCGCCGGCGCGCCGTCCTATACATTGCTGCTCAACCAGCCCGCCCCCAACGACCCGGCCCTGACCATTAACGGCGCGGGCATCGCCAACAGCTCCGGCGGCACCCAGCAGATCGTCGTCGCCTCGAGCGCCGTGAAATACACCGAGCCTCAGCTCCGGTTCACGGGGTCGGCCAGCGCGGGCGGCCAGAACGTTGCCTACGAGGTGGGGCCGACCACGCCAAGCGCCGCGGGCGGTGGTGCGATCCAGTTCTGCGAGAATTCGACCGCGGGCTCGGCGTCGTTCACCATCAGGACCGGGGCCGGTACCCCACCCAAGCACAACAGCACGGTGGGCGGCGAAGTGGGGTTCAGCGACACGTCCAACGCGGGCACCGCCCGCTTCCTGGTATACGGCACGACCGGCTCGGACGGCGACACCTTCGGCAATGCGGCGTTCCACGACAGCTCCAGCGCGGCCGGCGCGGTCTTCACCAACGCGGGCGGGACGGTGTACCAGGGCGACGGCGGCAACACGCAGTTCTTTGACAACTCGACCGCCGCCAGCGGGCTCTACCATAACGAGGGCGGGACCGTCAAAGGCGCCTACGGGGGGGACGTGGCGTTCGACTCCACCGCGAACGGGCGCAACGGCCACTTCCACAACTACGCCGCGACCGCGGACGGCGGGTCCGGCGGGGTGACCAGCTTCAACAACAATCCACCCTATATGAACCCCAGCACCCTCGGCGCGTCGGCGGGGAGCGGGCTCTTCTTCAACTACGGCGCCAAGGCCAGCGGGCAGGGCGGCGGCCACACCTTCTTCACCGCGAAGTCCGGCTCGCCGACCGCGGCACAGGGGACGTTCGTGAACTACGGCAGCGCGGTGTCGGGCACCGCTTCGGCGGCAGGACATACGGTGCTCTCGATCACTCTCCCCCAGGAAACGCCGTACTGTCCGGATGCGGGCGACGCGACGTTCTGGAACTTCCCCGGCACGGCCCCGGGCGCGCCCGGGGGCAACACGCAGCTCACCGTGTACAGCGACAAGGGCGCGCCGATCAGCGGCAGCAAAGGTCCCACGGCCGGCAGCGCCACATTCATCAATCTGGGCGCCATCGCCTCGGGGGCAGGGGGTGGGCAGACCACGTTCGGCGGCACCTCGAGCGCGGAGCACGCGACCTTGATCGCGCTGGGCGGGGCCGCGGGCGGCGAAGGCGGGTGGATCACGTTCATGAGCGAGTCCTCCGGCGGCACGGCGTCGGTGTCCCTCTCCGGCAACGGCACACTCGACCTCAGCAGCCACGACGCACCCGGGGTCACGATCGGCAGCCTCTCGCTGGCGGGCGGCTGCATCCGGACCACGGTCGGGAGCGGAACCACGTGCCTGTCGGTCTCGGGCAACGTCTCGATCTCGGCATCGCCCGTGGCCTTCGCTTTCGTGGCGGGCAGCGGATTCGCGACAAACACGCCATACACCGTTCTCACCGCGCCCAACCTGTCGAGCTTGAGCGCGAGTCGGTTCAGCGGCAACGCCTTGCCCCAGGGTTCGCCCACGTTCGCGATCGTGGGCAACGAGCTCCAGGTCACGTTCGGCCCGTAAGCGCGCGGAGGCGGCCTCGCAAGACGTGGCCCCGGGCATCGTCGCGTGGGCCCGCGCCCGCATGCCGCCGCCCGGCGTGGTCCCGTCGCGCTGGCCAGACTGTAAAGAACACCACCGCCATGCCGCCTGCCCGAGCTCACCCTCGAGTCGATGGCGGCCGATGAGTCGTTGTTGGAGGCGGGAGAGGAGCGGATCCACGGGTCCGATCATAGTCCCCGGCGGGGGCCACAACCTCGGGCCTTACTCCCGGTACGCGCCCGGGATAGGTTCTCGCGATCCCAGCGCCATCAGAACATCCCCGTCAAGGAGAACCGAGTGGGTCACCTTCCCTACGTCCGCACCCTGGTCGCGGCCACCTGCACCTCGATCATGTGGATTCCTTCAGGACTCACAGCGCAGGAAGCTGCACCGGATTCACCACCCGTGATTCAGATCGGCATCGAAACCGTCCGCGCGGGCCGGGGTGCGCAGCACACCGAGCTTGAGGAACGCTGGGCGGCGACTTTCCGCGAGGCGAAGGTCCCGGTTTACTGGCTTGGGACGACCGCGGTCACAGGAGCCAACGAGTTCTGGTGGTTCACTCCCCTGTCATCCGTCGCCGAGTTGGAGGCGCAGGACAAGGCGGTCGCCGGCGCGCCGGGTCTGAGCAGCGCCAGCGACCTGCTGTCGAAGGCGGACGGCGAGAACGTGGAGAGCAACCGGACCCTGCTGGCCCGATATCGAGGCGAATTGAGCCGGCCCGGTGGGGTGCCGGTGCCCACCGCGCGGTATTTCCAGGTGTTGATGTTTCGGGTGCGGCCAGGGCACAACGCCGATTTCGAGACCGCCGCGAAGCTCTACAACACGGTGGTGACCGAGGCAAGCGGATCCGGCCACTGGGTGACGTATGAAATCATCTCCGGCATGCCCGGGCCGACCTTCCTTGTGTTCACCGCGATGAAGTCGCTCAGCGAGATGGATCCCGGTCCGGATATGGAGGCCTTGGCGAAGGCGATGACCCCCGCGCGGCAGAAGCAGTTCAACGACTTGTCCGCGGCCGGCATCATCTCCACAACGAGCCTGGTGTTCCAGTTTCAGCCCCGGATGAGCAACCTGCCGCCGGAGGTGACCGCGATGGACCCCACGTTCTGGAACGTGCATCCGTAGCGAACGCGCTCCAGCGGAAGACCGCTCCACCCCACAGCCCGGGCCACCCTGGTCCCGGGCTGTCTGGGGGTTGCGTCCGGCCCGGCGGACACCGATTCTCCGGGACTCCTGCGCATGACAGAGCTCCAGACCCGTCTGCAACACGCCCTCGGCGACGCCTACCACCTGGAGAAGGAACTGGGTGGCGGGGGGATGAGCCGCGTCTTCGTGGCCCGGGAGACCCGACTTGGCCGGCAGGTCGTCATCAAGGTCCTGCCCCCGGAGATGTCCGCCGGGGTGAACGTCGAGCGGTTCGAGCGGGAGATCCAGCTTGCCGCCCGGCTCCAGCACCCGCACGTGGTGGCCCTGCTCACCGCCGGGGCTGACGGGGACCTGCTCTACTATGTGATGCCCTTCATCAAGGGCGAATCGCTCCGGGCCAAGCTGGCCCGTGAGGGCGAGTTGCCCGTCGGCGAAGCCGCCCGCATTCTGCGCGACGTAGCCGACGCGCTGGCCTACGCCCACTCGGAAGGCGTGGTCCATCGCGACATCAAGCCTGACAACGTCCTGATTTCGGCCAACCACGCCCTGGTGGCCGACTTCGGTGTGGCCAAGGCAGTCACCGCCTCGTCCGGCGAAGTCAGCCTGACCTCGCTGGGCGTGGCCCTGGGCACCCCAGCCTACATGGCGCCGGAACAGGCGGCGGCCGAGCCGAACGTCGACCACCGGGCCGACATCTATGCCTTCGGCGCCCTGGCCTACGAGATGCTCACGGGCCGGCCGCCGTTCAACGCGCCCACGGCCCAGCAGGTGCTGGCGGCGCACGTGACCCAGGCGCCTGAGCCGGTGACGGCGCATCGGGCCACGGTGCCCGCCAGCATGGCCGAGTTGATCATGCGCTGCCTGGCCAAGAAGCCGGCCGACCGCTGGCAGCGAGCCGACGAGCTGCGCGCGCAACTCGAAGCCATCGTGACGCCGACCGGCGGCGGGATGACGCCGACGGCGACCCAACCGGTGCCGGCGATGGACTACGACGCGGCGGCGCGGCGGGCCCACCCGGTGCGCGTGGCCGGGATGTTCGCGCTCGTGGCGCTCGGGGTGCTGGCGATCGTCTACGCCATGGTCCAGGCGATCGGGCTGCCGGACTGGGTGATCTGGGGCGCGGCGGGGCTGCTCGCACTTGGCCTGCCGATCATGCTGCTCACCGGCCGCCAGGAGCGCCGCCGGGCGCAAGCCATGACCACCGGACTGCACGTGACGACGCCGGTCGGCCTGCCCCGACACCTCACGTTCCGCAAGGCTCTCTGGGGCGGCGGGATCGCATTCGGCGGGCTGACCGTGGTGGCCGGCGGCTACATGGCGATGCGCACGCTGGGCATCGGGCCGGTGGGCACGCTGGTGGCCTCGGGTGTGCTGGCCGAGGGCGAGACCATCGTGCTGGCCGACTTCGTGGACCGGACAGGCGACCCGTCCCTCGCGCGTACCGTGACCGAGGCGTTGCGCGTCGACCTGAGCCAGTCCGCCGCCCTCAACCTCATGTCCGCCACGGCGGTCCGCGATGCGCTGCAGCGGATGGAGCGGGATCCCGACGCCGGCATGAGCGTGGACGTGGCCCGCGAGATCGCCAACCGGGGCGGGCTCAAGGCGGTGCTCACCGGCGAAGTGAGTACGGTGGGCGGTGGCTACGTGCTGAGCGCGCAGCTCATTTCGGCCGAGACGGGCGACGTGCTGACCGCCCAGCGGGCCACGGCGTCCGACTCGACGCAGCTGATCGGGGCGATGGACAAGCTCTCGGCGTCGCTGCGCGAGCGGGTGGGCGAGTCGCTCAAGACCATTCGGGCGCGGGACCCGCTGCTCTGGGCCACCACCTCGTCGCTGCCGGCGCTCCGGCGCTACTCGGACGCCAATCGGGCGATCGAGGCGGGCGGCAACCAGCGGGGGATCGAACTGCTGCGCGAGGCGGTGCTGCTCGACAGCACGTTCGCCGAGGCCTGGCGCAAGCTGGCGATCGAGCTCAGCAACTCCAACATCAGTCGGCGGGAAGTGCTCGGGGCGATGACCAACGCCTACCGCTTCCGCGACCGCCTGCCCGAGACCACTCGGTACGTTGTGGAGGCCGGGTACCACGCCCAGGTCACCGGTGACCAGGAGGCCTCCATCCGGGCGTATTGGGCCGCGGTCGATGCCAACCCGGCCGCCACCGGTGCCCTCAACAACCTGGCGGTCACCTATTTCGAATTGCGTGAATTCGACCGCGCCAGAGAGGCGATCGCCGGGGCCTTGGCGATCGACTCGACGTACCCGCTCTATCACGTCAACACAGTTGCGGCGCTGCTGGATCTCGGACGGATCGACAGCGCTGCGGCCGCGCTCGCCCGAATGGAGACGGTGGCCCCGGGTCACGTCCTGACGCGGTACGCCGGTGCCGCCGTCGCGTTTCAGCGGCAGGACTGGGAAGGCGTCAACCGGTACGTGGCGGATGTTTCCGGCGGGACACCGGCGGACCCGTCGTACCTGCTGCAGCTCCGTGCCGCAGCCGCGGCGACACAGGGCCAGGTGGGGCGAGCGGCCCGTGACCTCGAGGAGGCCGAGTCTCGGGCCTCTGCGGCTGGCTTGGGCGGGTTGGCGCTGCTGATGGGCCTGAGCCGCGCGGATCTCACCGCGAGCTACCTCGACCCTGCCCGCGCCCGGGACCAGGTGCAGGACGCCTTGGCCCGGACACCGCTGGTCTCGATCGACACCCTCGACCGGCCCTATGGCTTCCTGGCCAGCGTGCTCGCCCAAGTGGGCGAGACGGCGGAGGCTCGGCGGATGCTGGCACAGTTAGACCGGGAGATTCCCGCGGGTCTGCTGTCGCGGCGCCAACGGTTGGCCCGCGATTCCGCATCGGCCTACCTGGCGCTGGCGGACGGGGACGGCGCCGAAGCGGTGCGCCTGTGGCGAGCGGTGACGTCGAACGGGGAATGCATTCCCTGCGGATTGCCCGAGCTGGCAGCTGCCTGGGAGCTGGCCGGGAACACCGATTCCGCGATCGCGGTCGCCGAGCGTTACCTCTCCGCGCCCAACTCTTTCCGCTCCAGTGTGGATCACGTGGGCCTTGGGCCCACCCTGTTCCGGCTGGGCGAGTGGTACGAGGCGAAGGGTGAGCGGGCCAAGGCGGTCGAGTATTACGGCCGCTTCACCGAGTTGTGGAAGGATGCCGACGCCGAGCTGCAGCCGCGGGTGCGCGAGGCGCGTGACCGCATCGCCAAGCTCTCGATGCGCTGAATCCGATGACGCCGTTGCCGCTGCCCGGGGAGGAACTGGTCGAGAAGGGCCTTCGCGACCTGGAGGGTAGCATCGAGACCGTCGAGGCGCTCCTGGTCTCGCTTGCCGCGCCGAGGCTTCGCGCGCTGGGGGTGCGAGTTTCCGCGCCGCTCGCCGATCCCGAGGAACGCCTCTACCGCAGGCTCACGATGGAACACGGCGACGGCGCGCATGCCCGCTACAACGCGCTGGTGCGGCGGCTCGTCAGCTACGAGCGCGCGGTCGCGTGCGCGAGCTAGCCGATCGGACGCGGATCGAGGCGTTCCTTGACGCACTCGCGCGTGAGGCGGCCAACGATACGACCATCTTCGTGGTGGGCGGCACCTCGGCGGTACTGGCCGGCTGGCGCGAGACAACCATCGACGTGGATCTGGTGATGCGTCCGGACTCGGACGCGATGCTGCGCGCGATCCCCGCCTTGAAGGAGCGGCTGCACCTGAACGTGGAACTCGCCTCACCGGATCAGTTCATCCCGGTCCCGCCGGGTTGGGAGGAGCGCAGCCCGGTGATCAGACGGATCGGACGGGTGACGGTCAGGCACTACGACTTTTGCGCGCAAGCCCTCGCCAAGCTGGAACGCGGGCACGCCCTGGACCTCTCGGACGTCCGGGCGATGCTTGACCGCGGGCTGGTGAGCGGCGCGGAGCTGCGCCGGGTGTTCGCGATCATTGAACCGCTACTGTACCGCTATCCAGCGATTGATCCACCGTCCTTCCGCCGCGCGGTGGACGAGGTCGTGCCAGCATGAGCACCGCGGAACGCCTGCGCGCCGCCGTGGCCGACCGGTACCGGGTCGAGCGCGAGCTGGGGGCCGGCGGGATGGCCACCGTCTTCCTGGCCGAGGACCTCAAACATCGCCGCAAGGTGGCGATCAAGGTGCTGCGGCCCGAGCTGGCCAGCGTCCTGGGCCCCGAGCGCTTCGTGCGCGAGATCGAGATCGCCGCCCGGCTGCAGCATCCCCACATCCTGGCCATGCACGACTCGGGGGAGGCCGAGGGCCTCCTTTATTACGTGATGCCGTTCGTGGAAGGCGAGTCGCTGGCGGCGCGCATCGCCCGCGAGGGCCCGCTTCCCACCGATCAGGCCCTGCGCATTTTGCGTGAAGTGGCCGACGCGCTGGCCTACGCCCATGGCCGCGGCCTGGTGCATCGCGATATCAAGCCCGACAACATCCTGCTCTCGGGCCACCACGCACTGGTCGCCGACTTCGGCATCGCCCGCGCGGTACACGATGCCGCGGGGGCAGACCGGCTCACGGCGACCGGCATGGCGCTCGGCACGCCGGCGTACATGGCCCCGGAGCAGGCGTCCGGAGAGGCCACGGATCATCGGGCCGATTTGTACGCCCTCGGCGCGGTGGCCTACGAGATGTTCGCGGGCGAGCCGCCGTTCCGGGGGCGCACCGCGCAGATGGTGATCGCCGCGCACCTGACCGAGGCCCCCGCGCCGCTCACCCGCCACCGCCCGGCGCTGCACCCCGGGCTGGCCGCGGCGGTGATGCGCTGCCTGGAGAAGCACCCGGCCGACCGGGTGCAGTCCGCCGCCGAGCTGCTCCAGTTGCTCGACTCGGTGGCCCTTCCGTCGGGCGGGTATGTCCCCACCGCCACGGGGGCGGAACCGGCCTCGCTGTCCCCGTCCACCCGCAGGGTCGCGCTGCTCTTCGCGGGCGTCTCGCTGGTGGTGCTGGCGCTGACGTACGGCCTGATGCTCGGTCTGGGACTGCCCGACTGGGTGGTGCCGGTGGCGGCCGGCCTGCTGCTGATCGGCCTGCCGGTGGTGCTGACCACGTCACGCCTGGAACGCCGCCGGCCGCCGGACGGGGCGCGGCACCGGCTGTTCACCTGGCGCAAGGCCCTGGGGGGCGGTGCGCTGGCCTTCGGCGGCCTGGCCGCGGTGGTCGGCGGGTATATGGCGATGCGCGCCCTCGGCATCGGACCGGTGGGGACCCTGGTGGCGAGCGGCCGGCTGAGCGACCACCCACGGATCATCCTCGCCGACTTCACCGACCGGACCAGCGACCCCACGCTCGCCGCCGCGGTCACGGAGGCCTTCCGGGTCGATCTGGGACAGTCGAACGCGGTGGAGCTGATCCAGGGCGATGCGCTGGACGAGGCCTTCGAGCGGATGGAGCGCAACCGGCCGGCGACCCTCTCCGAGGAACTGGCGCGGGAAGTCGCCACCCGAGAAGGCGTCCGGGCGGTGGTCGGCGGAGAGATCAACGTGGTCGGCGGCGCGTACGTCATCTCCGCGCGCATCGTCGACGCCGAATCGGGCGACGTGCTGGCGCCGCTCAGGGAGACCGCGCGGGATTCCACGGGCATCATCCCGGCCGTCGACAAGCTCTCGCGCCGGATGCGGGAGCGGATCGGCGAATCGCTGCGCGCCATCCGGGCCTCGCCTGCCCTGGAGCAGGTGACCACTGCGTCGCTGCCCGCGCTGCGCAAACACACCCAGGGCACGCGCGCGATCGACGCGGGCGATCTCGATGCGGGCATCGCCCGGTTCAAGGAAGCGATCGCCCTGGACACCGCGTTCGCGGCGGCCTATCGGGCCCTGGCCACGACGCTCAACAACCTGGGCCGCGACCGCGCGCTCTCGGCGGATGCGACGGACCGGGCGTTCCGCTTCCGCCACCGCCTGACCGAGCGCGAGCGGCTCTGGACCGAAGGGCACTACTACACGACCATCTTTGATCTGGAGCGCGCCCGCGCGGCGTACCTGGCCCTGCTGGAGATCGATCCGGACAGTGGCCGCGTGCTCAACAACCTCGGCGTCGCCAACATCCTCGATCGGCGGAGCGAGGCGGCGCTGGGCTTCTATGAACGCGCCCTGGCCGCCGCGCCCGATCAGCCGAACGCGAACTTCAACGTGGTCGCCACCAGCCTGGACCTGGGCCGGATCGACCGGGCCAATGAGGTGCGGGCCCGCTTCGATTCCCTCCGGCCGGGCCACCTGGTCGGCATGGCGCACCAGTGGATGATCGGGTGGGCGACTGGTGGGTACGACTCTGTGCAGGTCGCGCTGGAACGGCTGGTGGAGCAGGGTGGAGAGGCGACCAGCGCGATCGTCACGGAGGGACGCCTCTGGTTGGCGGGCCTCCACGGCCGGCCCTCCGCGCACGATATGGCGCTCGCCGAGAGCGAGCGCCGCGCGGCGGCCGGCAACCAGGTGCCGGAGCACTTGAAGGCCGTGGCTTGGGTCGCGACGTACCAGGCCGTGGTGCAGGAGCAGCCCACCGCGGCCGAAGCGCGGGTCGCGGCCGCGCTGGCGCGGTTCCCCCTGTCCGGGCTGGAGCCGTACGACCGTCCCTATGCCGAGCTGGCCACGTTCTACGCCCGCGCCGGGAAGCCGGCTCGCGGGCGGCAGCTGCTGGCGGAGTTCCGGCGCGAGGTGCCCGCCGCGCTGCACGCCTCGCTCCGGGTCGAGCACGCCCTGACGGAGGCCCATCTCACGCTCGCCGAGGGACGGGGGCAGCAGGCGGTGCAGGCCTTTCAGGCGGCGGACATCGGGATGTGCCGGGTCTGCGCGCTGCCGGGCCTGGCCAGCGCGTGGCAGGCCGCCGGCAACCAGGATTCGGCGATCGCGGCGCTGGAGCGTTACCTGGCGACGCCGGATGACGACCGCGCCTTGGTGGACCCGCTGGAGAAACCGGGCGCCCACGCCCGGCTGGGCGAGTTGTACGAACTGCGTGGCGATACCGCGCGGGCCATCGAGCACAACGCGCGGTTCCTGGAGCTCTGGCGCGACGCCGACCCGGCCTTCGCGCCGGTGCTCGAGCGGGTACGCGAACGCCAGCGCCGGCTCACCGCCGAAGGGCGCTGATTGGGCAAGCCTCGCCGACCCCACACATCGCGGCCACGCACGAGTTGCCGCGACATATCTGTTCAGATATACTGGAGCATGAACCCGGTTCGGACCCTGAGGGAGCGGGCGGCCGTAACCCAGGCTGCGCTCGCGCGCGCCGCGGGGACCTCCCAGCCGGCCATTGCCGCGTACGAGGCCGGCCGCAAGAGCCCGACCATGAGCACGATGGAGCGCCTGGCGGCTGCCGTCGGGCTGGAGGCCGCCGTCGACTTCGTTCCTCCGCTGACGCGCGAGGATCGGCGCTCGCTGGCCTTGCACCGCGCCATCGCCGCCCGTCTGGCCGCCGATTCCCCGCCGGTGCTGGCCCGGGCCCGGCGCAACCTCGAGCGCATGGCCGCCGCGGCTCCCCGGTCGCAACTGCTCCGCGAGTGGGGGGTGCTGCTGCGGCGCCCCGTGCCGGCATTGCTGCCGGTCCTCAGCGATCCAGCTCCCTGGGCGCGGGAGCTCCGCCAGGTGACGCCGTTCGCGGGCGTGCTGACCGCGGCCGAGCGGGCCGGGGTCTATCGATCGCTCGCCGGTGCGCCGGGGGGAGACCGGTGACGCGCGCTGCGTTCGAGCACTCGATCCGAGCGGCTGGCGCCGTGCTCGATGCCGGCGAGGTCCTGGTCATCGGGAGTCAGGCCCTGCACGCGAGCGTGAAGGGCAGGCTGCCGGCCGAGGCGCTGCGCTCGGTCGAGGTCAATGTGGCCGCCGTCAGGGGCGATCCCGATGGCCGGCTGGCCGACCTGATCGATGGGTCCATCGGTGAGGCGTCGATGTTCCACGAGACCTTCGGGTACTACGCCCAGGGTGTGGTCGAGTCGACCGCCGTGCTGCCGGCGGGGTGGCGCCGCCGGCTCGTCCGGTACCAGGCCCCGGGCACCGCGGGGGTCGTCGCCTGGTGCCTGGAACCGCATGATCTCTGGGTCTCGAAGGCTATTGCCGGCCGGCCCAAGGATATCGAATTCTGCCAGGCGCTCGTCAGGCGGGGCCTGGTGAAGGCTGGCACGCTCCGGGGGCGCCTGGCGAAGGCGCGGGACCTGGACGATCGCGTGAGGAGCGCCGTCATAGCCCGGATCCCCGCCTGATGACATCTCCGCGCACCTCCCGGTATCACCCAGGCAACGGGGCTGAACGGGCGGTTCAACACCCTGGTCTACGCCGCGATGATCGAATGAGGCTCCAAGCAGCGACCCCCGTCGCGCCTGGCTGGGCTCGACGGGGGTTGTCCGTGGACGGAGGGATCCGAAGCCTCCGCTCCCATCCGGAGGATCCGCTACCCTACGGCTTGGTCATCCCGTACCCCGTGACCGACAGTTCCAGGTTATGGCTCACCCTGATCCCGTACACCCCGTCGGTGGACGCCAACTTGTCCGGACCCACGATGTCGGCGCGGGCCACCGTCTTGACGCTCGTGCCGTTGATGACGCAGGAGGCGTTCCCGCCCCGCACGCTCCACCCCACGGTGTTGGTCGCTCCACCGCCCTCGGCGGCCTTCTTCACGGCCGCGTGCGGCGCGCGCGGCGAGACCGTGGTGACCTGGGCGCCCTTGTGGAACATCCGGATCATGTAGGTCCCGTCCCCGTACGCGATGCAGTAGAGCAGCTTCTCGGTATCGGATTCCAGGTCCGCGCCGCCGATGAAGACGCCGTAGGAGTGCGGATGCCCCGCGTCCATCTTGTGCTCGGTGAACGTGGCCTTCACGTCAAAGTCGCCCGAGGCCACATGCGCCGGGTTCCAGAAATTGCCCGCCGGCCCCACCGAGAGCCGGAAGCCCTGGCCTTCAGCGGTGAACTTCGAGTCGTTCACCGTCTTGCCCTGCGAGGCGGCCCGCCGGTCCACCCGGGCCTTCCAGCCCTCCACCTTGAGGCCGCCGTCCGCGACGCTGCGGTCGGCGTCCTGCGCCAGAGCGGGGGTGGCGACCAGCCCCGCTGCCAAAATCAACGTTGCAACACGCACGGTTCCTCCCCTGTTGAGCGTCCTGAGCTTTGGATGGGATAGTGGCACCGGCGGGCGGATAGCACAAGCCGGTTTGCGTTCGTCCCACGGTCCGGGTCCGTTTTGCAACGCGGCATCGGCGTGGACGCGGCCGATCGGGGCCCCAAACGACCGCTTCAGCGCACGGCGAGTGGGCTGGTGAGTGAACGCCTCGGACAACCATGGCCTGTTGTCAGGGGGGGCCACCAACCCCCGACCCGGCCTCCGGGGCCGCGCCCTCCGATAGGGTGACGAGAGGGGAAAGCGCCGGCAGCAGGAGACGCACGACCCTCAGCGGCAACCCACTGGTAAAGCGATACTGCGACGCCGCAGCTCCTTCGACGTACGCGGTGGCGACGCCGAACCATCGGTCGCCCAGAAAAAAGACGAAGGTCGCCGTGCGGCTCACCGTGCGGACGGCAAGCGGACGGCCGCCAGGCGCGAAGGTGCGGGACAGATTCTGTCCGGTGCCGGTCTTGCCGCCGAGCACCAGCGGTACACCGCCCGGCCCGACAATCGCGTTCCGGAGCCCTGAGGCGGTGCCGTGGGCGACCACATCGGCAAGCGCAAACCGTGCCGCCGCCGCCACCTCCGTCGTCATGACGCGCTCACCCGCCAGCGTATCTCTGCGAAGGATGACCTCGAAGGGTGTACCTTCGGCGAAGTGCAGCTGCTCGACCCGCACGACGGGCCGGCGGATCCCGCCGGAAAGCAGGATACCGACCAGTTCCGCGAGCGCGCCCGGCCGATCACCGGAACTGCCGATGGCGCTGCCGTACGAGGGGACGATGTCCTGGTACGGGTATCCCACCCGGCGCCAGGCGGCCAGAATGGGCTGGAAGGCTTCCCGCTCGAGGGTGACGCGGATCGCGCGGTCCTGCGCCCGTCGCACCGTGGGGGTCGAGCGATGGAGCCAGGCGTACGCTTCACGGACCGCATCCGTCGGATCGTCCAGCAGCGCCGGCAGGGTCAGCTCGGGGTTCTTGCGCAGCTCGGCCACCGCGAACAGCTCCAGCGGATGGACATTCACGAGGTAGGCGCGGTCGGCAAGACCAAGCCCGGCCGGCATGCCCCGTTCGAGGCGGCGGAGCACAGCGTCGGGGACGCCTCCGGGGAATCGCCGTTCCAGCGCAGCAGCGAGTTCATCCGTCGGGATCCCCGGCGCCAGCGCGCGCAGGAGCCGCCCAGCGCGCTCCGGGCTGGCGCGCACGCCGAGCAGGAGCCCCAGGCTCGAGTCCGGCGTCAGGCCGCGATGTCGGCGGTAGTACCGCGCCATCAACTCGCGGCTCTCGTGGTCGGCGAAGCGCTCCAGCACGGCACGCCGGCCGGGGTGGGCCGGGTCCTCGCGGAGCGAAGGGTCAACCCCCGGTATTCGCTGCTCGTAATACCGAACGATGTCCCGCATCAGCCGCACATAGACCAGGTTGATCGAGTGCCGGAACCCTTCGAGCACCGTCGGGGCCTCCCGATCGCGCGTATCATCGAAGTTCCCGAAGACATGCGTACCGCCGCCCGTGAAGAACGTTTCTGACGGGTTGGCGGAGTAGCGGCGCTGGAGCGCGTTGTCGAGCAGCCGCTCGAGGGTGATTTCGGGGTGCGCGGCGAGCGCCTGCCTTGCCCATCGGGTGATGGGATCGTCCGCCCGCCGGTCGGCGGCGGTCGTGTCCCTGGTCGTGTCCGCGCGGGCCGCGTGCAACTCGGCCACCAACTCGAGGTAGGTGACCAGGGTCCGGAGTTTCGCCGTGGAGCCCAGCTCCAGACGCGCGCCCAGATTCAGGTCGAAGGGCCGGTCGAGGTTGTCCACCTGGACCCGTACCGCGTTGCCCATCGGCGTGCGCTCGAACAGCACCAGGCTGTAGGCGACGACCCCCGGGTCCTCCGAGCCGAGTAGCCGCTCGGCATTCAGTCCTTCGGCGCGCACGAAATCGGGATTGCCCAGGCGGCGGAGCAGCTCGGTGGCGGCGGCCTGCGCCCCCGAGTCGATCGTGGTCGTTGCCCTCAGGTCATAGCGGTCGAGCTGGTAGAGGCCCGGGGCGCCAAGCAGCTCGGCCAGGTGGGTGCGGGCCGCGTTGGTCGCCTTGCGCTCCACGAAGGATATTGGTTCCCCCGCCGGCGGGGCCGTCGCGCGAAGCGCCACCTCGGTGGCGGCGGCTTCCTGCGCGAGTTGCGGCCGCACCACGGCCTCTGCTCCGACCAGTCTGAGGTGTGCATCAGTCAGCTCGGCCAATGCCCGGCGCCCCGCCTCGGTCTGGAGGTAGTGGGAGGGCCGGCGCTGGGCCAGCAGAAGCATCATGCCCGCGCGGAATGCCCGCGCCGCTTCCGGGCCGATGGAGCCGGCCGTCGCTGAGCGCAGCGCGTGGTCGGCGGAGTCGGGATCGATCCCGAACCAGACGTGGAGCCCGTCGCGGAGCCCGATGACCTCGCCATACCCGGTCTGGGCGCCCACCGGCAAGGCATTGAGATAGTCGGTCAGGATGGCGCGCCGGGCGTCACTGGTCAGGGGGCCGTCGAGGTAGGAGCGCAGCGTGGCGGATACCATCTGCCGGGCCTTGTCGCCGGGCGTTCGGGTCACGCCGTCCGGCGAATGGCGCAACTTCTCGAGCTGGGTGGCGAGCGTACTGGCCCCGAAGCGGCCGCTTCCACCCAGCACCTTGCCACCGGCGAAGTTGACGACGGCCGCCACGAAGCGGTCCCATTCAATGGCCGGGTTGCGGTAGGGGAATCGTTCGTCGAGCAGTTCGCGGTTCTCCAGGAAGAGCAGCGTTTCGCGGACCGGCTCGGGAACTGCATCGATGGACGTGTAGATGCTGCGAGGGAATCCGGCGGTCGCCAGGGCAGCACCATCCCGTCCCGTGAGGGAGAGGCCGGCGCGGGTCTTCTCCGGATAGGGCGGGAAGAGGCCCAGGCCGGCAATCGTATGGTACCGGTCCGAAACCCTGGATTGTGCAATGGTCTCGAACCCGCTGGCCTGCAGCCGTTCGATCATCGCCGGCAGACCGGTGTAGCCCAGCCGCCGGTCGAACGGTCCGTCGGTCGCGGCAGCCGGTTCAGGATTCGGGCCCGGCTCGAGACGGTAGCGGACCCCGGCGACGTATCCGGCCAGCAAACGGGCGCTCGCCCAGGAGCCAAGGCCCGAATAGACGACGGCGCCAACCAGGGCAAGGGGCAGCATGACGAGCGCGGCGCGTCGCAGCCACCGTCGCCTGGAAGGGTGCCGGGCAGCGGTCTCGGGCGTCGATTCCTCGGTCACGGTCTTCAGCACTTTCTTCGCGAAGGTTCTCCCAATCTAGCGGTTGATCCGCAGGGGCGTGGGTCGGAGCGATTGTGGGTTGACCGACTCCCGGGTGGGTGTCTTGTCCCCAATTCGCTTCCGGGCCTGGGGCGCTCACGCGGCTCGGCCCGGCGCGGCGATCCCTCACTCAGCGCGGTGGTCAAAGGGGGTGGGACAGACGCGCTACCTCTCCGGCCAGCTTGGTACGATCCCCGGCCAGGGACTCGCGGAAGATGGCGTCGCCGCATCTTCCTGGCGGACATCGCCGATTTCCGCGCCGGGAACACGGTGTACCGCGAGTTCTTTCCCTGCGGTCGCGGGGCCGGTGGCGACCCGACTGAGCGGCGCAAAACGCATGATCCCTGGGTGTGGCCCGGACGACACACCTTCGGGTAGATCACGCCCCCACAACGAGGTGCATGCCGGCTGCGCGGGGCTCCGGCCCGGCGCGTCACATGCATCAGGGGCCTCCGGGAGAAGTGAATTTCCGGACCACAAATTCGGGGGACGCAATGCGACTCGCACGGACGGTAGTTGTGGCCCTTTTCGTCATGGTTGCGGCGGGAGCGGGACGGACCGAGGCGCAGGGCCGGTCCCAGGAACGCCGAGACCAGGGCAAGCCGGCGGTCCAGAAGACCGCCGCGCCGGCGGTCGCGACCGAGATCGAGATCCGCATCCTCCGCGAGTACTTCGCAGGCCAGAAGGTGAAGCCCAAGCCGCTCCCGCCGGGCATCGCGAAAAACCTGGCGCGCGGCAAGCCGTTGCCGCCGGGTATCGCGAAGACGCGGCTGCCGGCCGACCTGGTGGCACGGCTGACCGTCCGCGAGGGGCACACCTGGCTGCTGGAAGGGAACGTGGTGATTCTGGTGGATCCCGTCGGTCTGATCGTGGACGTGCTCCGCGACATTTTCTGAAGCGCCGGCCGGTCCTCCCTGGCCGGCCGCGCGGTTTGGCAGTACTCTCGGGCATGGATCGTCGCGTCTTTCTCCGCCATGCCTCGGCCGCGGCGCTGGCCGCCCCCGCGCTCCGGCTGACGCGGACCCGGCCGGCCCCGCTCACGGTGAACGGCGAGCGGCTGAACGGCTGGTTCGCCCGCTTCAGCGAGGTCGGCCGCACCCCGGGCGGTATCAACCGCGTGGCCTACTCCGAGGCCGACCTGGCGGGCCGCGCCTTCACCATGGACCTGATGCGCCAGGCCGGCCTCAACCCGCGCATCGACCGTTTCGGCAACATCCTGGGTCGTCTCGAAGGCACCGAGGCGTCACTCAAGCCGATCATGATCGGCTCCCACGTGGATTCGGTCACCGATGGCGGCAACTACGATGGCGTCGTCGGCTCGTTCGGCGCGATCGAGGCCGCCCGGACCCTTCGTGAGCAGAATGTCCGCTTGCGCCATCCACTCGATGTCGCGATCTGGCAGAACGAGGAAGGCGGCACCATCGGCAGCAAGCTCCTCATCGGCGACCTGACCGACGCCGACCTCGACAAGGTCGCCCGTTCAGGCAGGACGATCCGCGAGGGCATCCGGGTCGTCGGAGGCGACCCGGCCCGGGCGCTCGCGGCCACGCACCAGCAGGGTGACCTGGCCTGCTACCTCGAGCTGCACATCGAACAGGGCGGGCTGCTGGATCAGGCAGGTCTTCAGATCGGCGTGGTGGAAGGGATCGTGGGACTGCGCTGGTTCGAGATCACCGTGGAGGGCTTCGCCAACCATGCCGGGACCACCCCCATGGATCAGCGCCGGGACGCGATGCTCGCTGCGGCGAAGTTCACCGTGGCCGTGAACGACGAAGTGCGAGGCGAGCCGGGCCGTCAGGTCGCCACGGTGGGCCGCGTGGTTCCCTCGCCCAACACGACCAACGTGATCCCGGGGCAAGTGGTGCTGACCGTAGACCTGCGCGACCTGGACCGGGACACCCTGACCCGCTTCACCGCGCGCTTCGAGCAACTGGGGCGCGAGATCGGCCAGGCGACCGGCACGCGCTTCACCTTCCGGCCGATCCTGCACAGCGAGCCGGCCCTGGCCGAGCCGCGGATCATGGAATGGATCGAGCGCAGGGCGCAGGCGCTGGGGCTGTCGCATCGGCGGATGCCGAGCGGCGCGGGCCACGACGCGCAGGAGATCGCGCGGATCGCGCCGATGGGAATGATCTTCGTGCCCAGCGTGGGCGGGATCAGCCACTCGCCCCGGGAGTTCACACGGCCCGAGGACATCACCAACGGGGCCAACGTGCTGCTCAATACGGTGGTCGCCGCCGACGAGTCCTGAATCCGCCCTCTCAGGCCCTCGGGTCCGGCTCGGCCCAGACCTGTCTGAAATAGGCCGGAAGGTCGACGATCAGCGGAGGGACCTCGGGCAACGGGGCCCAGTCGAGCCGGCGGAGCAGGATGGCGGGGCGCTCGTCCGCAGGATGCCAGTGCTCGACCAGCCGGGCGTCGTTGTCAACGATCCAGTAGTCCGCGACCCCGCGCTGCTGAAAGAAGCGGCGCTTGATGGTCCGGTCGTACCGGGCCGTGGAGGGCGAGAGCACCTCCGCGATCAGGAACGGCACGCCCTGCTCTGACCACTCCACCGGCTCCCGGCCCTCCACCAGCCCGACCACGTAAAGATCGGGCTGGGCCACCTCGCCGGTCCGGAAGTCCAGATCGGCCGGGGCCAGACCGGTGTAGCCCAGACGATGGGCGACGACGTACGGGTCCACCCGCTTGAAGAGCGCGATGACGGCCCGCTGATGGGATCCGCGCGGCGACGGGCTCACCAGCAGCTCGCCCTCGATGAGCTCGTAGCGGTTCCCGTCGTCAGGAAGGGCGAGCACCTCCTCGCGGGTCCAGCTTCTGAGGACGTCCGGCATGCCCATACGGTACGCTCGGCGGTTGGAGTCACACAAGTCGGCATGCCTCGGAGGTAGCGGCGGATGAACCGGCCGCCGCCACCGATTCCACGCCTGCCGAAGCGATTTGCCATTGTGAGCGAGCCGCACTAGCGTGCAGCCATCTGGCCGCGCCACGATCGAGAGGACCCAACGCGCTGCTCCGGATCGGCACCGACGGTTCGGTCACCGTGCTGTGCGGCTTCAGCGAGATGGGGCAGGGCGTCCTCATCGTGGTGCCCCAGCTCATCGCCGAGGAACTGGACGTCGAGTGGACCAAGGTCCGGGTCGAACAGGCCCCCGCCGGCGAGGCCTACTTCAACCCCATGTTCGGCATCCAGGGCACCGGCGGCAGCACCACCGTGTGAAGGTGCCCGGGATGCTGGTCAGCGTCGTGGCCCGATCGCCGGTATTCGGCGGCAAGGCAATACGCTGGGACGACGCGGCCGCGCTGCGTCCATGGCCTGGTTCCGCGGCACGGTGGCTGAGGGCGCGCCGGTGAGCTGGGTCAACCGCGTCGCCTGCCCGGCGATCCTGGCGCCGCCGCCGGGCGGCGTGGACGACAGCTAGGTCGAGGGGCTGGCCGATTCCCCAACGTCCTGGTCGAGGCCCACAACCCGCAGCTCGGCGCGCCCACCGGGTTCTGGCGTTCGGTCGGGTCGTCGCAGAACGCGTTCTTTTCGGAGTGTTTCATCGACGAGCTGGCCACGGCTGCCGCAGCCGACCCGTTCGAGGTCGGCCGGGGGCTGCTGGACAATGCCCCGCGTCACAAGCGGGTGCTGGAACTGGCCGCCCAGCAGGCGGGGTGGGACACGCCGTTGCCGGCCGGGCGCGAGGCATCGCGGTGGCGGAGTCGTTCGCCAGCTTCGTGGCGCAGGTGGCGGAGGTCTCGCTGGAGACCGAGGTGCCGCGGGTGCACCGGGTGGTGGTGAACGCGCTGGCGGCGCTCACCGGGCAGCGGATCCGGAAGCTCCCCTTTGTGCCCGCCGCCTGAGCGTGGCGGCGTGATCAGCGCCGAGGCGGAATATCACCGTCTCGGCGAGTACGGGGCGATCCTTCCCGAATCGTACCTTCGATAGCCGGCCTGCGGGGAGAGCCGGGGGTCGGAATGTCCGCTTCGGGCCAACCCACTGGACTGATTCCCACGAGCCTGGACGTATCGGCGTCCTCTGTCCCCCGCCGCCGCGGCGCTCCCCCGGGTGGGCCGCCCGGGTGTTGTCCCGAGGCACTTGAGCTCTGCTTGATCGGCCGCGCACCGTGAACAGCCGCGGACGCCGCCCCACTGTCAGGGACAGCGTTGGCGTCACCATCGTCTCCTGGGGCAGACTGGGCGGCCGTCGAGCAGTAGCTGACCATCGTGCGGCAACGATCCACGCTCCTTCAACCAGGTCCTCCGGAAGGGGGGCGCGATAGGGTGTACACGTTGCCATCGGTACTCCCCACATACGGTATTGCGGCCCGCCGCCGCCAGGCGTATGCTAGCACGCATGAAGCGACGGCCGTTCCTCGGGGCACTCGCGGCATCCGCGCTGCCATTGGTCACGAACGAGGACCCTTCGCGTCCGCAAGCGCGGGCTGCCCGGGCGCCGACGACAGTCACCCTTCTCGGCACCGGAACGCCGCACCCTTCGCTGGAGCGGCAGAGCTCCAGTTATCTCGTCGAGACCGGCGGCGACACCATCCTCCTCGACCACGGCACCGGATCACATCATCGGCTCCTCGAGAGCGGGCACCAAGCCGTGGATGTCACGCACGTGTTTTTCACGCACCTGCACTACGACCACTGCATGGACTATGCGCGCCTGGTGCTGCAGCGATGGGACCAGGGCGCGGACCGGATTCCCGATCTCGACGTCTATGGACCCGCCCCGATCCGCCGGATGACGGATCTGCTGTTTGGGCTCGACGGGGTATACGGACCCGACATCCGCGCGCGCATCGAGCATCAGAGCAGCATTGACACCTTCGCCGCGCGGGGGGGCACCCCGCCGCGGAAGCGGCCCACGCCGCGGGTCCGAGAAATCAAGGCCGGCGACGTGGTACAGGGTAAATCGTGGAAGCTGACGGCCGGTCACGCGGTGCATGTGCAGCCGTACCTCGAATGTCTGGCGTTTCGCCTGGACACGGAGGACGGGTCGCTCTGCTACTCCGGAGACAGCGGCGCCACGGATGCGATGGTGGAGCTGGCCCGGGGGTGCGACATCCTCATACACATGAATCACCTGTTCAGCGGCACCGCTCCGACGCCGGCGTTTCGCGATGCGGTAGGGCATCACAAAGGCAACGCGCGCGCGGCGCAGCGTGCAGGGGTGAAAACGCTGGTGCTGGTGCATGCCGTCCCGTCGATCGACCAGCCGCGCATTCGCGAACGGATCGTGCACGAGATTCGGCAGGAGTTTTCAGGCAACGTGGTCTGGGGTCACGATCTGATGCAGCTCACATTCACGAGCCCCGTCATCACGACCGGCGGGTATTAGGCCTGGGAGAAAGCTCCTCATGCACTTCGCCACCGCCATGGTCCCCGTCGCGCTCGTCGCGGTCTCGGGACTCCCGGGCGCCGCCGCCCAGGACCGAGTGCCTCCGCCGCTCACGGGTGCGGTGCGGGGTGGTGGAGCGCCTCAACCGCCGCTCCTCACCGACTTCCTGGCGTTCAGTGTCACACCGCCGCCGCCCGAGCTGGCCCTCGACCCGTTCTACAAGAAGTACGCGAATGCCCAGGGCATTCCGGTGGTGAGCTCGGAGAAGGTGCCCGACGCCGCGCTCCTCATGGCGCGCGACATCGTCACCTTCATGCTCTCGGACCGCCCCGACTTGCGCAAGGAATTGATCCGGAAGAAGTGGAAGGTCGCCGTCATGGCGCAGTCGGAGGTGACCTACGACATCCCGGAACACCGGAGGTACCGTGCGCTGCCGAAGGTCGATGACGAGCGGCTGACGCCGCAGCAGCGCGCCGGCTACCACAACCCTGGCGGAGTGGGCACCCTCACCGGCGAGCAGTACTGGAACTCGCGCGGGCGGGGGTTCGGCGGCGAGCCGGACGGCGAGAATACCACGTCTGTCGGTGAAGAGAATCTGCTGGGCTATGTGGGTACGCCGTACTTCGGGCAGCCGCTCCTGATGCACGAGTTCTCGCACGGGATCATGCGCGGCGCGATCTACACCGTCGATCCCGGATACCGGAGGGCGGTGGAGGACGCGTATGCCGCGGCGAAGCGCGACGGCCTGAAGTCGGCGCAGGGGTACAACGGCAACAACTTCAACGAGTACTGGGCCGGCGGCGTGGAGTACTACACCCACCACAACCCGGGATCGCGGGAAATCCTCCGGCAGACCGACCCGAAGCTCTATGAGCTGGTGAGCCAGGTCATGCCGGCTCACCGGGTGACCGGTAATGTGTACTACGGCCGGGCGCGGCTTCCGTGGTAGCCCCCGCAGCCTGCCCACTGGTGCGGGTCTCCACCCTCGTCACCCTCGTCGCGCTGAGCGGCCTGGCCTCGGCTCAGGCTCAGCAACGCCCCTCATTCGCCGGCGAGTGGGTCCTTGCCGACACCGCCGGTCAGCGCCAGTCGGTCTCGTCCCGGGGTGACGCCTCCTTCCGCACCGGCAGCATGGGAAGCGGATGGGGCTCGCCGCTCACGATCATCGAGGAGCCCACTCGGTTGATCGTCGAGTACCCGTACTTTTCAGCGTACGACCTCCAGCCCCCGATCCGCCTCATCTACCTGCTCGACGGCCAGGAATTCAGGAACAGCGTGATGATCGGACACGCGACGTCTCTGCTGCGTTCCCGAACTACCTGGCAAGGCGATACCCTGGTCATCACGACGGCGTATCCGGTGCCGGATCCCGGCGTGGACCAGGCCAGGTCGGAGATCCGCCAGGCACTGACCCTGGAATCGCCGGAACGACTGGTCGTTGAAACGACGCGGGCAGGACCTTCCGGGTCGGCCACCGCGGAGCGAAGCGTCTACAGCAGGCGCTAGGGCCGTCCGGGCGGGACGTAGGGGTCAGGCGCTCGGGCCGGGACATTCGGGAAACGCTCGACCGTCCTATGGAAATCCGCCACCAGGCGGTCGAACACGCCGATCGCCCACGGATTCACATCCTTGATATCCGATTCCTCCCGCGGGTCGGAACGCAGGTTGAAGAGCCGCATGAGCGGCGGCGCTGTGACCCGGGGCTCGGGCATGAAGGCGTAGTGGAATTTCCAATCCTTCCATTTGACGGCGCGCACCTGGGTGCCGGTGAAGTAAAGCACGTGATCGCGGCCCGATTCGGCCCGCGTGCCCTCGAGAAACGGGAGAATATTCACCCCATCGATGGGCCGGTCCTTGGGGACAATGTCGGCACCTGCGGCTGCGGCGATCGTCGGAAAGATGTCGAGCTCGTGCACGATCTCGTTGGACGCTCGGCCGCGTGGAATGCGAGCCGGCCAGCGGATCACGCAGGGCGTGCGGATGCCTCCCTCCATCACCGAGTTGTAGAAGCCGCGCCAGGGACCGGCGCTTCCGCGCCAGGGGCGCCGGCCCTCGGGACCGTTGTCGGTGCACCAGAAGACCAAGGTGTTGCGGGCCAGGCCGAGGCGGTCCAGGGCCGACAGGATGATCCCGACATTGTGGTCGACGTCCGCCATCGCGTCGCCGATGTCTCCGGCGCCGGTCTTGCCGGCAAAGTCGGGGTGAGCCAGGGTGGGGAAATGGACCTGGGTGATCGGGTAGAACAAGAAGAAGGGTCGGCCGGCTCGCGCGCTCCGTTCCATGAAATCGACGCCCTTGAGCGCCGCTTCTCGGTCGAGGGTCCGACGGGACTCGACGTCGAAGACCTTGACCTTCGTCGCCGGCCCACCGGCTTTCTGCTCCCAAATGTAGGGCGCCTCGGTCGTCGTCGGATTGAAGCCGGGCGACGTGGTGGTCTGTGCTTCGTTGCTGGTGTTGGGAATCCCGTACCACTCGTCGAATCCCTGGTCGATCGGCGTGCGTCCCTGGATCCAGTTGGCCCCGCCGAGGTGCCATTTGCCGAAGAGCGCGGTGGCGTAGCCCACCGGCTTCAGCGCTTCGGCGATGGTGATTTCCCACAGGGTGATCCCGGTCGGCTGCGTGGCAGCCGAGCGAATCGCGTAGCGGCCGGTGAGCAGGGCGGCGCGGGAGACGGTGCAGGAGAACTCGACGTTGAAGTTGTCGAGACGAATGCCCTGCGCCGCAATACTGTCGATGTTCGGGGTCGGAACACCTCGCACCCCGCCGTACGCTCCCACCTCGCCCCAGCCCAGGTTGTCGGGAAACATCAGCACGATGTTGGGGCGCGAAGGCGACTGGGCCGCGAGCGGCGTGGTGGCGGCAAGGAGCAGGAGCGCATGGCGGATCATCCAATTCCCTCCAGGCAGGGTCGCGGGTCTGACCAAAGATAGTTGAGATAGTTGCGGCGAGCAGCGGTGGTGCGGCCCTACTGGTTGCCGGATGACATCGAAGCGGCCGTCGCAGCGGCGGTGTAGGCCGGCGGTAAGATGGCCCATCCGCCGAGGGAGATCCCGGGCCGGTGGCGCCCTCGCCATCTACAGCCAGGGCGGCATCGACCACGGCTTCTGGCCGCGGTGGATGCGTGCGAATCACGCGCGCGAAGGAGCTGATCGCGCAGGCCGCTGCGATCGAGGGGCCGACCACGCCGCCGGATCGCGGCGGCAGGTCCGCAGGTGCCATACACCCGGCGGCTCAAGGTCCTGGTGGCGGCCCTGCTGGGCGATCGGGCCGGTGCGCGGGAGGTGTGCTGGCGCCGGTGAGCACGGCCCCGGCACCCGACCTCGACATGGCGCTCGACGATCCCATCGGCGACGACCTGCTCCGGCTGATGTTCATCGCCTGCCACCCGGTGCTCGCAACCGACGCGCGTATCGCGCCGACCCTCCGGCTGGTGGGCGGGCTCACCACCGAGGAAATCGCCCGCGGATTCCTGGCGTCGGTACCGACGATCCAGCAACGGATCGTGCGCGCCAAGCGCACCCGGTCTGGAACCCTGATGGTCGCGAACCGTACTTCCGTGCGCCGAGTGGCAGCCTGATCTCCGCGTCAGTCGTCGTCACGCCTTCGTTCCGGGTCAGCGGCACCCGCCTGCTGTTCGATGCGACTCGATACCAGGCGTGGCTGAGCCACGCGCACTACGCCGTCACCCCGGACAACAAGCGGGTCGTGTTCATCCCGTTCGCGACGTCTCAGGGGCCATCTGGCCGCCTGGCGATGGTGCGGAACCTGTTCACCGAGCTGGGGCCGCGCTTGACAGGCCAGTAAGGACGGCTCCCAAGGACGCTCGGGTTGTGATCATGCCCCCTAGCGGGGCGGGTTGGTCCCTCCGTCCGCGATGAACTGCGCCATCCGCTCCTCCAGGACCGGGAGGGGAACCGCGCCGAGGGCCAGAATGGCATCGTGGAACTTCCGCTGGTCGAACCTGGCGCCGAGCTGTTCCTCCGCCTCCCGGCGATGCCGGCGGATCTGGATCTCGCCCAGCTTGTAGGCGAGCGCCTGGGCCGGCCAGGCGATGTAGCGCTCCACCTCGGTGGTGATCTCGTGCTCCGACAGCGGCGCGCGCGCCCGCAGGTACTCCATCGCCCGTTCCCGCGACCAGCCGAACTGGTGAATGCCGGTGTCGATCACCAGCCGGCAGGCGCGCCACATCTCGTAGGTCAGGCGCCCGAAATCTTCGTACGGCGTCTCGTAGATCCCCATCACCGTGCCGAGCCACTCGGTGTAGAGTCCCCATCCTTCGGTGTAGCCGGAAAACGATGCCCCTCGGCGGAACGGGGGCCGCTCCGGGCCTTCCAGCGCGAGCGCGGCCTGGAAGCTGTGCCCGGGGGTACACTCGTGCAGCGTCAGGGGTGGAATGGTGTACAGCGGCCGGGCCGGGAGATTGTAGGTGTTCATGAGACAGGACTCGAGCCCGCCGCGACCGCCGGTGTAGATCGGCGCCAGGTTGTCCGGTACCGGCAGAATGCCGTGACGGTAGCGCGGCAGGAAACCGATCGTCTGGCTCAGCTTCCCGTCGGCCTTCTTCGAGATGTAGGCCGAGTAGGACAGCAGCTCGCGCGGCGTCTTCGCGTAAAACTGGGGGTCGGTTCGGAGAAACGTGAAGAACTCCGCCATGCTGCCCTTGAACCCGGCCCGCTGCTTCGTCGCCTCCATCTCGGCCTCGATCCGCGCCACCTCCGCGAGGCCGATGTCGTGGATCTGTCGGGCCGTGAGCTTCAAGGTGGTGAACTTCTCGATCATCGCCTGGTAGAAGGCATTGCCGTCGGGCAAGTCCGCCGCCGCAAGCGTGGTCCGCGTGTTCGGCAGATACTCCGTGCGCATCATGGTAAGCAGTCGTGCGTAGGCCGGCGCAACTATGTCCCGAATGACCGTCCGTGCCTCAGCCCGCATTGCGGCCTGGACGGCCGCGGGGATGCTCGCCGGCATCCGGGTGAACGCGGCATAGTGCGGGTTGGTGGTATCGGGCCGGACGTAGGGCTCGATCGTCTTGTCCCGGCCCGCCGTCGAGACCCGCGGAACGGTATAGCCGCGCGCGAGCCCCGCGCGGAGGTTGGCGATCTGCTCGTCGAAGTAGCGGGGCACGTCGCGCAGGCGGCCGAGGTAGTTGCGATAGGTGTCGGCCGCGGCAAAGCCCTGCCGGGGAGTGAACTCGGTCCAGAAGAAGGTGTCGCTGTTGAAGGGCGCTTCGTAGGTGCGATATCTGACGTCGGTCGCGAGCGCCGTCACCGTCGCGCGAAACACCTGCGCGTTGATTTTGCCTTCCGCCGAGAGCGAGTCGAAGGGGATGCTGTCGAGCGTCGCCAGCGCACGGGTCCAGTAGGCAAGCCGGGCCTGCTGCGACGCGGCGTCCACCCGCGGAAAGTGATCCGTGGCGGCCGCGTCGCCCGGCTGGTCGGTCCGGGCCATCTCGCGTAGGCGCCAGGTCCACTCCTCGGTGTACAGCGCGGCCAGTCGCGCGTCCGGCGACGGCGCCTGAGCGTGAGCCAGGCCGGCAGAGAGCGAAAGGACGGTGAGGCACAAGTGAATGCGGGACGTGCGCGGCATGCCGTATCCTCCCCCTGGTGCGGCCAAACATAGCATTTTGAGTCGGGTCCCGGGCGTCGCTGGCCCGAGGAGGCATCTTTGCGACGGCGGCTCCCCCCCCTGGTTCCTCCAGAAATATCCGGATCAGCGCCCGGGTCGATGATCCCGGCACCCGGGCGCGCGCGCCAGCCGGCGGTGTCCACCAAGCGGAACCCCTTGCCGGGCCTAGGATGTCCGGCATCGTCATACATGAGCGCTCTCTGCAGCCTTTTCTTGTTGAACTAAACCGCTGCGCGGTAGGGTGGTAGGGGGGAGTTCCTTCCAGTAGGGCCGCTCCAAATCAGTGATGGCTCTCAGCGGGTACTCGCCCGCGCCGTCGTGGGGTGCAGGTTCCTGAGGTTCCTCGGAGCCTGTCCCCTTCACGACGGAGGACGTCATGACCGACCTGCGCCAGCGGATGACTGCCGATCTCCGCATCCGGAACTACTCCCCCCGCACCATTGACTGTTACACCCGCTGCGTGGCGGCTTTCGCCCGGCACTTCGGGCGATCGCCGGCCGACCTGGGGCCTGAACAGATCCGCGCGTATCAAACGCATCTGGTGGACACGAAGCACGCCTCCTGGACCGGGTTCAATCAAGCGGTGTGTGCGCTCCGGTTTCTCTACGGCACCACGCTCGGGCGGCCGGGTCTGATCGAGGGCATCCCCTTCCCCCGGCAGCCGAAGACGCTCCCGATCGTCCTGAGCCGTGCGGAACTCACGCGGTTTTTTGCCGCGATCCCGAATCTGAAACACCGCACCGTGCTGATGACCATGTACGCCGCGGGGCTGCGGCTGTGGGAAGCGCTGCACCTGCACGTCGCCGATGTGGACAGCGCCCGCCAGTGTCTGCGGGTCGAGCAGGGGAAAGGCCAGAAGGATCGCTACACCCTGCTACCGCCCACCCTGCTCCAGCAGCTGCGCACGTATTGGCAAGCCACCCGCCCGGCGTCGGCGTGGCTCTTCCCCGGCCGGCGGGTGGCGACCCCGCTCGACGCCACCGCCGTGCAGCGTCAGTGCGGCCCCGCCGCGGGACGGGCGGGCC
>Ga0299906_10000026_pt1 | contig 147826 bp, 130 predicted proteins | sample RVTome_14_FD_200259 | JGI IMG/M metagenome (GOLD analysis project Ga0299906, IMG submission 200259) | Soil microbial communities from uranium-contaminated site in the Upper Colorado River Basin, Wyoming, United States - RVT145D125 (version 2) ...
TTGAGTGTGTCGCTGTTCGAAAAAACCCCAATATTACAAGCGCTTTCTTCGATTGATTACGAAGATGAAACCATTGATGACGATAACCAATTGAATTTATTTGTATAACGTTGGGACAGTAGTGAATTTAAATGATAAATCCGTGAAGGATCATTTCTTTCGCAAAAATTTGTTTAAATGTCAGGAATTTGCTTATCCTTTTTCTGAAAAGAAAGTAACTTTCAGAAAAAAGCAAGACTCCTCGCGGGTTTAAAACAAATTTGAACAAATCTAGGGACTCTACTTCCAAATTTAAGGAAAAGACCCTTTTTACCGATAAACCATTTGTCAAACCTAAAAACCTCTAACCCATTAATATCCAATGAAATAAAGACATTTCAGCTCATTTAAAGAAAAAGAAATTAATCTGGGCACCGAAAATGCACCCTAAAAACCACAAAAATATTATTTATGAAAAAGGCAAACCATCCGAAAGGGTGGGACGCAAAGCCGCGAGGCCTCGGTAGAAATGCTCCAACGTTTCTACAGGGCAAGTCGGGTTGCCATAGGTGTTATGCTTTTAAAAAAGTGATGCGCTTATTGCAACCCATTCTAATCTAGAATGGGTTTTTTTTATTAAAATTGCTTTAAAACATTTTAACTCTTGACAAGAATAAAAAAGGGGTGTAACTTGCAACATTATTATAATGGAGCTTTAAATTATTTTTTACCTTTGCTCAGAGCAAACCCATCGAAAGATGGGGGCGCAGAGTAACGGGGCTAAATCCAAAAGTTAGGATATGCCTGCCGAGCCGCCAAAGGAAATTTCCTTGGCGGTTTTTTTATGAGATGGGAGGGACATTCAGTTATGAAATGCCAAAAATTAAAACCCAATCCTTCTTTAGTCACCTGTTCCTTTTTAATTTTATTTTTTTCTTTCGCCCCAATAGCGAATGCAGGTGAGGCTACTTTATCCTGGAATTCTAATAATGAACCCGATTTAGCCGGTTACAAAGTTTATTATGGTACCTCCTCAGGCCAGTACGGTACTCCAAGCGATGTGGGAACTCAAACCACACATACCTTATCTGGAATACCAGCCGGCGAATATTTTTTTGCGGTCACCGCTTATGACACCTCAGGAAATCAAAGTGGTTTCTCTCAAGAAGTAAGTAAAACGATTCTTGATGGTGGAGGATCCCAACCCGTAGCAAATTCCGGAACAAGCGCCGGTGGGTGCGGTTTCCTAAAAAACTCAAATGCATCCAGTAAGAAACCCACTGATTTTGCCATGTTCCTTGTACCGATCGGGTTAGTTTTGCGATTGTTTTTTAATAAATTTTTACAAAAAGGAGATTTTGTCGTTGTAAGAAGATAGTTCTTTTACATACCTAAGCGTATATAACCTTTGCTCAGAGCAAACCCATCGAAAGATGGGGGCGCAGAGCGCTGGAGCTAATTCCGATTCAGGATATGCTCGCCGAGCCGCCAAAGGATCAATTTTGGCGGCTTTTTTTGTGCCATATCATGTAAGGGATGGAGATTATGAAAAAAAACAAATATAATTTTGGAATTCTAACGAAATCTTTATTAACTCTTTTTCTAATTGGAAACACCCCGGGAGTTTTTGCGGGTGAAGCCCTCCTTTCCTGGAATCCTAATACAGAATCTGATTTGGCAGGATACAAAGTCTACTATGGGGTTGCATCAAATACCTACGGCTCTCCTATAGATGTTGGGAACCAAACCTCTTACACCATTACCGGATTGGGGAACGGAACCTATTATTTTGCGATAACTGCGTACGATACATCTCTCAATGAAAGCGGTTTTTCTTTGGAAGTCAGCCACCTTATATCGGACAATGCCCCACCGGTCATATCTTCCATTGCCGTCCCCAGTATAAGCAATAGTAATGCAGTAATAACATGGACAACCAATGAGTCTGCGACCTCCCAGGTAGATTATGGGACCACCACAAGTTATGGATCCTCTTCAGCATTGAATTTGAACCCCGTTACAAACCATAGCCGGACCTTGAATAATTTGGACCCCTCAACTACCTATCATTATAGAGTGGTGAGTGAGGATGCTTCTGGAAATATTGCCATCTCTGCAGACAACACCTTCACCACTTCGGCAACCCCTGATACCACAGCTCCTGTCCTCTCAAACATTTTCTCCAGTAATATCGGTTCCAATTCGGCAGTGATTACCTGGAATTCGGATGAAAACGCCACTTCCCAAGTTGAATTTGGATCGACCACAAGCTATGGGTCTACCTCTGCGTTGAACTCAAACCTGACGACAAACCATAGCCGAACGCTTAATGGCCTGAGTTCCTCCGTCACCTATCACTACAGGGTCAAAAGTATAGATGCCGCAGGGAACACTGCCCTCTCTGGAGACCAGATCTTTTCCACAACCACCGCACCCGATACGACTGCACCCGTGATCTCTAATATTTCCTCCAGTGGCCTTACAACCTCCAGCCTTATCATCACCTGGACCACCGATGAAGCCGCAACTTCCCAGGTGGAGTATGGAACATCTTCAAACTATGGATTGAGCACTTCCATTATCTCTACCCTCCTCACCAACCATAGCCATATTCTTACAGGGCTTCAACCCAATACCACCTACCACTTTAGGGTTAAAAATGCAGATGCCTCAGGAAATATATCCATATCAGGGAATAATATGTCTTCCACCTCCACTGAAAATACCCCTCCAAGTGGAATTTTTAATTTTTCGGGGGTCGGAGGAAATCAACAAATAACTTTAAAGTGGACCAATCCATCTGATTCCGATTTTGGAGGGGTCCAAATTTATTATAGGACTGATCGTTTTCCTGAAAATTTGAATTCAGTTACCGAGGAATGGGGAAATACCTCTACCAGTAACCATCCCAATACCATTGAGGACACCTATATTGACCTTAATTCAACGAACTTCTCACTGGATTCTCAACTTAAAACATATACCTGGCCACAGGACCAGAATGCCAACTCTATTCTTCTGAAATGGGATCTCTCAACTATTCCAAGTAACGTGACCATTGAAAATGCTACATTGTCCCTCTACCTGGAAGGTAGTGGGGGCGATAGCTCTTATGATATTTCCACCCACAGAATTATTAATAAGAACACCGCAATCAACCAAGTCAATGGCCTTACCTTTGACGGTACGAATGGATGGACTGCAAACAATTGTTGCAATAATGGAATCCCTTTGGCCCAGGCCGATATACTCAGCGCGGAGGATACTCAGTCAATTTCAACAACGCCCGGTTACAAAACCTGGACGGTAACCCAAATGGTTCAAGAATGGGTCAATAATCCCTCAGGGAATTTTGGAATGTTGGTCAATTCGGACCCTGTTGCATCCGCTAATAGCAACCGAATATTCAGTTCAAGCGAGACTAGCCAGCAAAATCAACGGCCAAAGCTGATCATTACCTTTTCACAGGCCCCCTCGGGTAACGGCAGCCCCGGTATTGTAACCGATGGCATTTTGTTGGGAGATTTCGCCGGCCAGCCAAATGCAGCCATCAGCACAATTCATGCCGGCTTGCTGAACGGGCTGACGTATTATTACTCGGCTTACTCCTACGATACTCAAGGGAATTTGCAGACAACCCCGGTTAAGGTGCAGTTAAAACCAGAGACTGGACTAACTAATAACTCTGGATCCACGGCAGGTGGATGTGGATTTACAAGTAGTACACCCCCTTCAAAGGGAGGCCCAGTGGACATGGCAATGTTTATTATTCCGGGGTTACTTGGTTTGAGGTCTCTTATGAAAAGGAGACAACTTAGGCTAAAAATTGGATATCAATTTTTAACATAATTAAACAATAAGGTTTCACTTCCTCTTGACCAAAAGTATAAGTTGGGGTAGTCTAAATGACTGAAATTTTAGCTAAAATGCTCAAGCCATGGAAACAAAAACTTTTCTGTCTGGAATATTTTTGATAATTTCCATAGGTCTACCATGGTGGGGGTGTGATGAGAAAAAAGACAAAAATATAAATTGTTTAAATGGTGTAATATTGTCTTGGAATCCCAATACGGAACCCGATTTAGGGGGATATAAAATTTACTATGGAACAAAATCTCGAAAATATGAAACGCCAATTGATGTGGGAAACTCAACGGTTTATACACTTAGCGGATTGGAAAAAGGTATAAAATATTATTTTGCAGTAACAGCTTACGACTTATCCGGGAACGAGAGCGGGTTTTCGGAGGAGAGATCAAAAATAATACAACTAGGAGGAGAATCAAATGAAAAACATAATTAAAGGAAAAAATAAGCGAGGGAAATTTAATTTTACCGCTCTCAAACTTTTCTTCTCTCTAATAGGATTTCTACTTCTGATTCCAAGTTTATCCTTTGCTGCCCCCGTTATTTTTTATACCGATATCACCAGTGGCCCTAATACGGGAGGAGAGAACAATAACGGGATCTATCTGTCCATTTTTGGAAAGGGTTTCGGAACAGTTAAGGGAACATCAACCGTTAAAATTAATGGAACCGAGGTTGCGACATACAAGCAATGGGGAGCACAATCACGCGTCTTTGATTCTCACGGGATCCGAGTTATCACCGTCCAACCGGGTGCTAATGTAAGTGGAGGGCCAATTGTTGTAACGGTCAATGGTGAAGTTTCAAATAACGATCACACTTTTACTGTTCGATCTGGGGATATTTTCTTCACTGACTGGAATAACGGGAACGACGCAAACGATGGGAGTTTTGGAAATCCGAAAAAATCCGCACAAGCGGTGTTTGATGATAGAGCCAATTTCGGACCTGGAGATACAATTATTTTGATGGGTGGAAATTATGAACAGAAACAAGATGGCCGTGATTATTTTATGATATTTGAGGATTATCCAATAGGTTCTGAAAACAACCCGACGACGGTCATGGGTTATCCAGGGCAAGACGTATTTATAGATATGCGTACTGCCAATCCCAGTGGAGGGTATGCGCTGTTTGGAGCTTACACGGTTTCCTCCCAAAACGAAGGACTTGTTCTTTCAAATTTTCGTGGTGATAGTGGAGGAGACAGTGCATTGATTATGAGAGAAACGGCTTATGTAAGATTGGTAAATGCTGAAATAGAAGGTATGTCTAAAACTGGAAGCGGAACAGGAATGATTAGCAGTCATGGCGATTACTGGAAAATATTCGGAAATGAGATCCATAACAGCGGAGAGAATAAATTTTACCATGCAATTTATTGGAGCGATCAGGGGCACGACAATGAGATTGCTTGGAATTATGTTCACAATATCCGTGGCGGTAGGGGTCTGCAGACTTACGATGCTGGACCTGGTCCGTTTTATAATTATACGATTCATGATAATATATGGCATGACATTGATAGAGATGCAATGGGATTTGGAGGGCCAAGCACAACTGGTTTTAAAATCTACAATAACATTATCTATCGAACTGGACTAGGAACTGCACCGTATGGTGGAGGGGATGGAGGCAATGGCGGTTCAAGTGGAATCCGTTTTGGAACCTCGGGTACGGTAGCAGAGGTGTATAATAATACCCTGTTTGACAATCATTCATTCTCTGGGGCATTTTTTCTGGAATCATTTTCGAGTTTAACAATTAAAAACAATGTAATATTTGCCAACACCTGTAATAGAAATGATAGTTCGGGAAAAGACCCGGCTGACCCGGCTGGATGCACCGATAGCAACGGGCAATATTTCTATAACGATTTCGGTAAGGATACAAGTAAAATAACGGCAAGCAACAATGTTTGGTATTCATCTATTCAACCTCCAAGACAAGCTGCTCCGTCATGGGATACTAATCCAATAATACTCAACCCGCAATTTGTTGATCCAACCCAACCCGCCAGAAACTTCCACCTCCAACCAAGCAGCCCGGTCATCAACGTGGGGGCGCCTACTTCGATTACGAGGGATTTTGATGGAACAATAAGACCCCAAGGAAATGCTTTCGATATTGGCGCTTATGAATTTTGTGCATCCAACTGCCCTGTGGTTGATACTATTCCCCCAGGAATCCCGACAGGGTTCAATGTTACTGTAAAATAAACTTGTTGTTTTATAAGGGCTGGTCGATATCTAAATAAATAAAAAATCCTTTAATGCTCAAATTGAGCTATAAAAGGCGTTTTCCCATACTTCGGAATTGTTTAACATCGCTCGATTTAGGAAAGGAAAAATAGGAAGTCTGGGTCTTTTCCGGCTCCTGGAATACAACCCTTCCTTGCTTAATATTTTCCAATATTTCGATCAGGTAAAGGGCACCTAAAGTTTTAGTCCGTTTGATGAGCATATCAAGCGATTCATGTGGGTTGATCTCAAATTCCCTTTGTAATAAAAATTTCCCTCGATCCACCTCCTGATCCATTGTATGGATGGTAATTGCCGAAAATTTTTCGTTATGATACATTGCCCAAAAATTTGGGAGCATTCCTCTATATTTTGGAAGTTTCGCATTATGTATATTAATGCACCCCCATTTAGGAACATTCAGTATTGCTTCTTTAAATATTTGGGGGGCAGCAACAGATACAATCACATCAACCTTCATATCATTTAATCGTTTTATCATCTCTGAATCGTTAATATTTTTGCAGCGAATAACTTTTATTTTATAATAATTGCAAAGGTGCTCAATATTAAAAAACGTTTTAAAGTAGATTTTCCCTAACAATGCTCCCAACATCTTATTTTTTGCGTACCGTAACCCTATCCGAAAAAAGTCAACCGGCCCATAAAAACCATACATCTGCTTTATCAATTTGGTGATACTCTTTCCCATTGTTCTACATATAATCAAACCTTGAATTTCATAAAGGTTCTTATAGTTATTGAAAAAAGTTTCAAAGAATATCCTGATATAAAAAGGATCCTCCTGGGTGACAAAAACGATCTTCATGCTTTCCTCACTGTTTCCCAAACACTCTTTTTCTCCCCCTTTAAAATATTAAAAAGGCCCATTAAACAAGCAATATTCACCACACAAAAATAAAGAGGCATGGAAAGAATCCTAACTTTTCCTCCCTTTTTGTCAATAAACCATCCCGCAAGCGCCAATAGATATAAACTGAATTGCATGTAGAAAGTGGTATTGTAAAACCAGGGACCCAATAAAAACCAATTCAAGATAAATAATGCAATCATCAAAAGGGGAACCAACCAGCGCAGAACCTTATGTGAGATTAATTGGAACGAAACAAACCCATATTTAAAGGGGTTTAACAAGGCTCGCATATGGAGAATGCCATTCATCCCCCGAGTAATCACTCTGATTCTCATTTTAAATTCCTCAGAGGACCCCTCCGTTGTCGTCTCAAATGCAATTGCTTCTTTTTCAAATGCGATTCGATACCCTTTTTCAAGAATTTTTAAGGGTTCCACCAAATCGCTAATGATATCTCTTTTCAACGGTTCATAAAGATCCCTTCGGACGGAATAAATACAACCACAGCAACCCGTTATGGTTTTAATGCGGGTTTGGCAAGATTTAATGAAATTCTCATATTTCCAAAAAAATATAGTTGCTATCCCCATTGCCGACCCCTTTTTGGTAATATAATTATACCTCCCGCTGACAGCCCCAATGGTGGGATCCGCATAATTTCGAACAATTTTCCGGATGGCATCTCTTCTATATTCCGTTGTTGCATCTGAAAAAACAATAATCTCTCCCTTTGCATTTATAACGGCTTGGTTTTGGGTTTCGGTTTTACCAACCCTTCCCTCCACCCGGAGCAATCTAATATTTTCATACTTCCTACGGTATTCATTTACAATCTGATCGGTTCGGTCCGTTGAACCATCCGAAGCAACTAAAATTTCTATTTTAGAAGGAGGATATTCCAAATCTTCTGCGTTTTCGAGTTTTTTGCCAATATCTTTCTCTTCATTATAGGCTGTAATCAAAAGGGTTACCGTGGGTTCATATTTATCATTTTTCTTAACAGGATTTCGAACAAAAATTGAAAACAGGAAAATTGAGAGTGTATACCCCACATAGACATAAAGGATCAGACCCAAGGTAATCCAAAAAAATAAGGAAGCCATAATCATACCCTCTTAAGCTTTTTTACAAATCATAAGGGAAAAATTCCGAAAGGTGGGGAAGCATTCTTTGAATAAAATCCCGGTGAAGTGATTTTTGTTTTTCAAACTCTTCAGGCATGAAATAAAAGGAAGAAATTTTAACTAAAGCAGCATCAGTTCTTTTATTCAATATTGCGTTTAATGCATATTTAACTCTCCCTGATCTCTTCCCCACCACACCATAAGAATCAAGGAAAAAAGCATATGAAACCAGTGCAAAGCGATTATTTTTTTTAAAACTTGCCTGGTTAATTCTTAATGAATGTTTTCCCGAATGGACAATCTTTGTGGAGGTGTGGACCAAACCCCAATTTTTATCCGGTAAAATGTTTTGTCCCCCAAATATATTATTCCCATGTCTAAATTTACCCCAATAACCAATATATAAAGATAATATATTTTTTTTCTCGTCTTGAAAATTTCTTAAAAAGATTACACCATCAGGAATGATTACAATATTTTCAAAGGTTTCTTCTTGACCAGTCTGGGTCCAATTTCCCAATGCTTCAGGAAAAAGTCCAAAACTTGCCCTCAACGGGGTTCCCTCTCCCAAAGGGAAAAATTCAACATAAAGGGCAGTGATGCCTAATAAAAAAATTACAATAATCCACTTTTGAATCACAAAAGTTACCTTTAAAAATTTTTCTATTGTTTACTGGCCCTTTAAGGAAAATTTAAGCGGGACGTAAAAAAAACATTTTTTTATTACCCGATCAATGGCGAAGAAACCAACAATGCCAATTAAAATAACAAAAGTCCACGCATAGCCATGAAACCCATCTGCGATATCATTATTAAAATAATAGGAAATAAACCCGATGGCCGAAATTCTTAGAATATTTGCGGCGATCGCAAGCGGTATTGCCAAAAGAATAAAAAGGGTTCGAATATAATTGGAATGGTACCCTAAATAAGCAAACACCGAACTAATGGCAAGAAAGGATATGATGGTCTGCATTCCACTACATGCTTCTACGATTTCTAAAGAAAGTGATGATAGATGAATCACATGTCCTTCTAAAAAAACTGGGATCTGGGCCAAACCTAATATGAAACTTGAACTTCCCGCAATAAAAAACTTTAGTTGATTTGCGACAAAATAATTAATGAAATATGGAATGGGTAACATAAAAACCAAATAGGAAATGGGGAATAAAAGTGCCTTTAACATGGTAAATCCATAAAGTACGTAAATTATTCCTAATAGAATTGTTACCATCCCAATTCCTTCGATAAAAATCTGGTCAAGAAATTTTCCCCATATAAAAAGCGACAAACCACTAAAAAGATACAAAACGCTAAGGGAACTTGTTTTATTATTTTCATATTCATAAAGAAGGGAAGCAATTTTTTCCCGATGGATCCAAATTAGGTATACCGATACGATTGGAATCAAAAATCCATGAGAGAACTCCGGATCACTTCTCCACTCAAAAAATAGTGCCCCCCCCAGAGGATAAAATAACCAAATTAAAAGAATTGTCATTAACAAGTAGAACAAAACCTTAAATTTATTAAGATTAATGGAGTTACTCATAATTTTTTAGAAAAAAACCTATCTAAAGTTTTAATAAGTTTCTCTGAATCAACTTTCCAATTATATTTCATTTCCACAGCTTTTTTCCCGTTTATTCCATAACCAACTCTGGACTCGTCCCGCAGTAATTGAATTATTTTTTCACCTAAATCATTACTATCACCGTTTTTAAAAATAACGCCGCACTTTTCTTCTTGAACGATCCTTTGAAGGGGGAGGCAATCGGAAACCACAACGGGCTTGCCCATGGCCATGTAATCAAAAATTTTATTTGGAATCGTAGTATCCGTATGCTCACTCCGTGAATGAGGGATCGTGCAAACACTGCTTTTTTTAATTATATTTGGAATGAGAGAAAAATTAACCCACCCTTCAAAATGAACAGAATCCTTTATTCCCATTTTTTCCGCACAGTTTATTAAATTCCGTTTCTCTGTTCCATCCCCAACAACCCGCAAAATCGCATTTGGAAACTCTTTTAATACTTTAAGCATCGCCTGGATCAAAATCTTTACCCCTCGATGTTTATCAATTTTCCCAACATACAAAATGCATGGGTTCAATTCGTCTCCATTAAAATTATCTCCTTGAATCTTTTCTTTTTTATCCAGAAACAAATTTAAATTAGGTGTGTTCAAAATGCATGAAATCCTATCCTCCGAAAAACCCATTTTAATCAATCGAGTCTTTTGTTCTTCCGCAACAACAAGAATATGTTTCATGAACTTTAAAGCAAAATGTTCATAGGTTCGGGGTAACCACCCATTCAAAAAGAGAAAAGGCTTATATCTGGGGTTACCATAGGCAATCAGAGCCGCGGGATAATTCTCAGCCATGTCTAGGACAACAGGCTTTTTTAAAAATTTACCCAGGACCCCCACCATAAGGGCCAAGGGAAGATCTCGAACAACGATCAAATCCACCGAATAGTGGGTAAGGACTTTATAGGTTTTGTAAATCCAAAAAGGGTTAAAAAATATAGGATAGGACAACCATCTAAACCTTACATCCAAAAATTCTGACAATTTAAAATAGACACGGTGGATTTCCCCATAGGAAAAAGACTCCATTAACGGCAAATTCTTTTTCCCTCGAGAGATCACATGGATCTCATGGCCCCGCTCACCTAACCGGTTTATCATCTTTTCCAAACGAATATCCCAAGGATATATACAATGCCAAAGGAATGCTATAATTTCAAATTGTCCGTTATTTCTCTTCTCTTGATTTTTGAGAGGACTCATCTTTGGTCAATTTCCATAGTCTATGATAAAGGTCATTTCCAATAAGACTCTTTATGGCATTTTTCATTGTGTACTCTACTTCCTTTTTTATAATATACTTTTTTTCCAATTTGACCATTTTCTCAAAAGTAGGAAAATCGGTATTTTCTGAAACGATTAATCTCCCTAAAATAGGAAATTTGCCGCTTCTCCATTTTACCCTTGGCAAAGATACACATACTGCTTTGTAACCCATCTTTTTGGAAATTTCCAAAACAGATTCAGTGAACCGGCCACCGGGACAGGAAAAAAAAGATACCTTCTTCCCGGTAATATCTTGTAAAATATCTTTTGATTTTTCCAGTTCTTCGTAGATCTGATCTGGTGCTAAATCATTCAGAAATCTGTGGGTATGAGTATGAGATTGAATAGACATTTGATTCTTTGCCATTTCCTTAATATGGTTTTCTTCGAGTAAATCCTTTCCTTTCCCAATGAATTGTGTGGCAATAAAAAATTCCCCAGAAAACCCATAGCTTTTTAATAAAGGAAGAGCTAAGGTATAGTTACTCAGTTGTGTATCATCAAAAGTGATGACTATTTTTTTTTCAGGACCAAATCCATCCTTTTTTATAATTTGGAATAATTCTTCTAAAAGAATCGTTTGATACCCGCTAGATTTTAAAAAATCAAGTTGCCTTAAAAATTTATCCTTTGAAACGGCATAAGGGTGTACACTAATTTCTTTTTGCACAATCTCATGATACATTAAAATAGGAATAATCATTTAGTTTTCAATCATAAATTGATAATCTTAATTTATTTAGCTAATTTTTCTTCTAACATAAGAGCATCAGCGAAAAACTTTGTCGCCCAATTCGGAAATGCAAATCGCTGGTACCCGCCCCAGATCGGGTGGGATCCTGCAATCGCCCCTCTTATTCTGGGATCTTGAATGGACAATAGCTGTCGCTCCTTTAGAAAATTATTAATTTTCCTTGCCCCAACAAAAAATTTTTTATCTCCAATTATTTCAAAAAGCCGGAGGAAAATAATGGATATTTGGGCATTCCCTGTTAAACAAGAGAATTTAGACCCAGTTTCCCAGTTAGGGCCAAAAGTGGCCGAAAAAGAACCGTCAGAATTCATGGAATGAAGTAATTGGGAAGCCGACGTAATAGCGCGATTTATATATTGTTCTTCCTTTAAAATTTCTCCTGTTTCAAGAATCCCTCGTATCGTATAGGCAATGGTATGGGTATAGGGATAGGTATGGGTGGCCAGTTTGAAACCGGTTTTATCAAACCATCCATTGGTATTTTGATTTTTAAGGACCCATTCAATATTCTTCTGCGAAGCCTCCTTGTAAACTGGTTTTTTTGTTAGGATAAACATTTGAGCCAATGCCCAAGCTACGCGGGAATAATATGAGTGGGGAATATTGTTATATGTATAAGTACTCCAGGACCCATCCTTATCCTGGACACTGACTAACCAATCACTTGCTTTCTGTGCTGCTTCAAGATATTTTTCATCCTTCCCATGGGTATATAATCGGATTAATCCAAAAACAATCTGCCCGGTATCAAAAACAAATTTCCCTAACCGGGACCCCCAAGGCCCTCCAAAAAATGAACCATCCTTGTTTTGGATGGAAATCTCCCAATCCCCCATTCTAAAGGCTCGATCCAAATATTCATTGGAACCCGTCAACCGGGCATAATTTAAAAACGTCGGAATGATATACCCTGTTGTTTCCGGGTATGATGGAGACCATCCAAAAATTAAAGAATACCTTAGGGAAACGCCATCGTCATCGGTGGCATCTTGAGCAGTGGACAACCAATCGATCGCAGCCTTAATTCGGCCAAAATTAAATAAATTTCTCTCGGTTTTTCTAATACCTTGTTCAATTAAAAAACATGTTATAAGGCCTTTAAGATTCATTTTTTGTTTTTGGTTTAAATGAGGGAATTTGGGTTAATTGGAACCTGGGTTTGATTTCAGCAATTGTTGGTAACTCTTCTCGTAATTTTCTGCCATTATTCGCGAGGAAAATTCTTTAAATACTTTTCCATAACCCCTTTCTGAAAATAATTGGGCTTGTTCTTTATCGGAAATGAGAAATTTTATTGAATCCGCTAATTCAACCACATTTCCAGGGTCCACTAACAGCCCATTAAATTTATCCTCGATGAGCTGAGGAATTGCCCCTACTCTTGTAGATACAATCGGTTTTTTAGAGGCCATGGCTTCAAGCAAAACCATTGGTAATCCTTCATATAGGGATGTAATAACAAAAACGTCCATAATCTTATAAAGTGTTGCCACATCCTTCCTTAATCCTGCAAAAAATGTATTTTCGGCAATTCCCAATGATAAACTTAAACCATGCAAATTCTCCTTTTCAGGACCTTCACCTATTATGAGGAAACATGTCTTTGGGTACTCATGAACGACGATCTTTGCAGCACGTATAAAGTTTTCAAACCCTTTTTCAGGAGATAACCTTCCCACACATCCCACAATTGTACATTCCTTTGGAACCCCAAGTTGATTTCGGAGGAGGTTTTTATCCACCCAGGCCTGAGATTCATATTCGTTAAGATTAACCCCATTATTTATTATTTGGATTTTATTTTGTTTAATTCCGTATTTCACCAGTTCTTCCTTCACTAACGGCGATACGGCTATTATTGAATCAAAAAATCGCAACAAATATTTGTCTATACGAGAATACCACTTAAGCTTTTGGTTGAAGGTGTTCCAATTATGACATGTCGCTAATCGATGCACCTTTAACCAATATGATGCCAACAGGGCATAAAAATCCGATTTATAATCATGGGAATGAATAATATCAACCTTTTGCTCTAGGAGAAACTTGCGAATCTCACGTATACTCCTTATATCCAATCTTCCCTCACAAGGGAAAATCACGTTTTCAATTCCTTTTTCGTGAGCCCTTTCAGCAATTTCTGTATGAGGATTTTTAGAATTTCTTAGGACGCCAATAATGGGTTTAAATCCAAGAACAGGGCCTTCTTGGGCAAGGGACAACAGGATAGTCTCACCGCCAAATATACCTAAGCTGCTGCATAAGTGCAAAACCTTGTATGCCATAAAATTAACAAGAGAAATTAATTTAACCCCTTGTTGCTTCGTAGGGTAGGTGGGCTTTCCCAAATAGTAAATTATTTTTGGTAGGTAACTGGCCTGTTTTTTTCAATATGATTCCTAATAAATGCCTCCAGTCTATCCCTTATTTCGACTTTCTCATTTATTAAGTTAATCTTCTCACCGTAATCCTCTTTCCAATTATACAGCTCAAAAATTGACTCCCCATAATTGGCTATCATTTTCCATTCCCCATTAATTGCGCAGGCATAATTTCGGCTTTGCTCGCTTATAATAAATTTCGTTTTATAATCACTTTCTCTATTGTACATAAGCGGCATTAGGCTGTTCCCATCAAAATCATAGTTTACCTGTATATCCAAAACATCCAATACCGTAGGAACCAAATCCATAAGGCTGACAGGATAAGAACAAATTTGGCTTTTAATTTCTAAATCCTGAGGAAACTTAATAAACAGGGGAACATTAATCATTTCGTTACAAAATATATCCGGATGACCATAGTATCCCCTGGTACCAAATAGATCGCCATGATCTCCTGTAATAATAATCATCGATCGACTATCATCGTTTTCGTTCAGCAACTCCCCAATTTGAGAATCCAGGTACTTCATTTTCTCTTTGTAAACCGCAAGCATTTTCTCCTTTTCACTTGGATTTATTTTCTCAGGGGAAATAGTAGCCTTTTTCCACACACTTCCTGCCTCCATTCTATTTTTGAATTGCCATCCCGATCTGGAAATATATGGACCGTGTATATCCATATAATGCAAGCTAACAAAATACGGTAATTTGTCTTTTTTAAAGTTTTGCCGGATCTGGAAATTTAACTCTTCTCCTGAACTATAAGGATCCCTCAGGAGGGTTTTCAGTAAAAGGAGGGCCTCTAGCAAAGGCCCATGCATATTCTTGAATAAGATGCCATCATCCCTAAATACATTAAACCCTTTTTCAAATTTCCTCCAACTCGACGTGCATGGATTGGCAGTAAAACCATACGTGGAATATCCATTTTTTTGAAGTATTTGCGACAACATCGTCCTTTTTGGAGAAACAGATTTATACCAATCTCCATATCGACACGGGCAACATCCCGAAAGGATTGCAAGAGCTGACACCGCTGTTCGAACACCAGCCGAATAGGCTGAGGTAAAAGTAACGCACTCTTTTGAAAAAGCATCCAGGTTGGGGGTCAAATTTTCAATTCGGGCCCCCTCATTGAAACATCCAACAAAATTTCGATTCCAAGAGTCAACAATAACCAATACGATATTATACTTCGGCACTTCCTTATCCTCTATTCGTACGACTTAAAACAGTTTGAGTAATTCTATAACCCGATTCAATTCCAGAAATCGGCTTGATGGCTCCTCAGTCAAGATAGTTTAAGAATTAATCGGTTTATTTATTGGCTTCTTTGCAATGACCACCAACCAAGCTCCTAACAGTGCATCTAATGTAGATGTCTCCTTCATCATATAAAATTTCTTATAATGCTTTGGAGAAAAAAAAGAAAATATTTTTGGTCCAATAACCAGAGGTGAAAGTAAGAGTGCTCCTAACGAGAAATGTGTTGACCGAACGCTTTCACATTGAAGCCCAACGCTTTTTATGGCACTCAGTACATTAGCAAGCGTCATCGGATAACGAAAGGAAGCCGCAGGATCTTCTGCATCGGGTACGCAAACATGGGGGGGGCCAATAACATTCCAGGTGACAGATCCTGTCATCATATACAATAGGCGCCGCCGGATATCGGCATTATTTGGAAATGAAATGATTAGATTTCCCCCTGGTTTTACAACACGGGCCAGTTCCCGTACTGCACGTCCCCTTGCCCATACACGTTGAAGTCCATTGAGGCATGCCACTGCATCAAAAGTATTATCGCCATAAGGAAGCCGATCGTTCAGATCGGCAAATTCACAAGAGATCTCAGATAATTTAAATTGGCTCGGAAAGATATCACAGCAAGACACGTTGAAACCTTGCTCAACAAGTAACTGGGCAAAAGGACCTTCTCCCGTTGGGCAATCAAGTAACTTTTTCGCCCCTGATTCACCAAGCACTTCCAAAGCGATTTCAAACACCTTAGAAGGAGATCCTATTGCTTTAGGTTTATTCATCCTCTATTTTCCCCCAAATTTTATACGGTGGCTGTGCTGTTCAATTCCACCATTGATTGTTTTTTATTTGCTATGATGTTTCCCCGTACCACAAGGGCCCACACGACCCAATAAAAAGCACCCAACATTGCATAGGTCCACCGGTCCCCAAAAATATTGACAATGAAACAGGCAACCACTGTAGCAGAAAAACCCAACCCCAATCCTTTTAGGAAATTATCCTCCGCCATTAAATAGAGTTTCCATCCTCCTTTAAAGGCCAGATAGAAAAGATAAAGGAAAAGGGCAATTCCAATAATTCCCATTTCCACCAAAAACTCAACGTATCGGTTATGGGGGTCTCCTTTACTGGATAGGTACCCCCGGTTTCCCCTAAATCCCAAAACGGCCACCGTTTCATATCCATATCCAAGGGGATTTTTAATAAAGAGATCAACTCCATGCTTCCATCTTCCCAATCTACCAGCCGCGGATGATTCGAGTCCAACCTCCTCATCTTGTGTCATATTGACTCTCTCTATAGCGGATTGGGGAATTAAATAAGTCAAGATAATAGCCATGAGGGAAACAAAAACGATGGCCTTTATGTTTCGGGTGGCAACAGAGATAAAGAGAAAGGCAATACCAAACGCTAGATAGGCCCCTCTTGAAAAGGAATAAACCATGCAATAGATGTTCAATCCTAACACTCCAATCAAGGGCCACTTCCAAGGTCCAACCTTGGAGATTAATAAGAGTCCTAGGATTATAAAAGAATACTCGGCCCAGAATGCCCCGATTTCATTTGGACCGAGATAGGTAAAGACTCCGCTCCATCTTCTCTCCTCCCTGAAATGGCCACCGGTATGTCCAAAATTCCGGTAAAAATGAAAGCTAACAAGAAACATGGAGATAATGATTACAGAGATGAGATTAATCATCTGCCGTTTGTTATAAATTATCTTGAAGGTAACGATAAAAAGGACAGGAAGGATCATATGATTCTTCCAATTAATAAATCTCACATCCTCACCTGAAATGGGAAGATCTAGGCCATTGATGAAGGAACCGATCCACAGAAAAACATAGGTCAAAAACATATAAAATAAAATCGGTTTCATAGGGATTAAGAAATTCAAATCCCTCTCTTCTTGTTTCTCAGGCCTCAATAGACAAAGCAGAAGCAAGGTAACAAGATAGATGTCAACAATATCCTTCCCCAATGGAAAAACTTGTATTTTCTCAATGAGAACCTGCATCGGAATAAGAGCAACGATAAAATATAGCCCAATTTCCCGCTTGTAAAATAACATGATGAAATAAGTCACAACGGAAGATATATAAATAACAAGAGGTAAATAACTTGATAGCCCAAACTTGATCATCCCAAACCCATTCTGTCAGCCTTCACAAGATAGTTCAATCTCTGTCTTTCTCTTAAATCCAGGGTAAACAAATAGGAGGAAACAAAAAAAACCCCTATAATCATCACTGCGAGGAAACCAAACATGGGAATGGAATCTACAATATCCTTTTTCAGGAGGTAGTATATCAACAGGACTGGAATAAGGCTAAAAACATTCTTTAAAAGGTATTTCGTATAATACTCCCAGAGGTCTATTCTATATACCCTGCAGGTAAATATTGGAATCAAGGTTAGATTTACGATGCATAGTGGAATTGTGTAGGCATATGCCAATCCGACGAGACCATGGGTTTGTATTAAAAAAAAACTGAGAATGAATATAGATGCAGACTCTAAAACTGTAAAAAAGGACAACACTTTGTGCTTTCCCGTAGCCTTAAGAAGGCTGTGGGTTGTGGATTGAGAAAGCTGGGAAAGGGCCCCTATGGACAAAATCATCAGAATCGTCCCGCTTACCGGAGCGTATTCATCACCGATCCACAATGCTATGAAAGAATCCCCATAAAACATAAAAATGAAGATAACTGGAATTGCGATAATTAAGGATATTCGGGTAAAACTCAAATAATATTCCTGAATCTTCTGTTCATTGTCTTTAGCATCCAACTGGCTAAACCGGGGAATTAAAACCTTAGATATGGCCAGTATGAAATTTTGTAAATAGATAATAAGATTATTCGAAATGGCAAAAAAAGTAATTGCGTTAGGAGACATAAAGATTGCAATCACAATCGACCAAATAGAAAGATTTATTTTCTTGCAAATATTAATTATAAAAATATAAAAGGAAAAATTCATAATTTTAACCAGTGCATTTTTCCTAACAGAACCTAAATGGATTCTCAAATTGGGAGCTGATCTTAAGGAGTAGACTGATAGGGTCAGCCCTCTTACCACATTGAAAAATGTTTGATTCAATACAATAGCCATTAGCTGGTATCCGTTTAATAAAAGAATTACCGCTGCAATTGAGCGAGCAATAAATATAATAGTTGTTATGATATTGACTTCAAAAAATTTTTGTTCTGCACTTAAAATAGCGGAAAAGGCATAAAAAACAAATTCTAGGGCTAGATTTAGACCGGCAATAACAAAAATTACCATGTAAATGCGGTTATCCATGAAGCTAAACAAGCTCCCTAAAAAAGGTGCGATGGAAAGAATCAATAAAGAGGTGCCTACACACAAGATTAAAAAAATAAACAGTCCAGAATTAAATATTTCATTGGCAGATTTGTGGTCACTTAACTCGAAATATTTCGATAAATACCTCACGTTGGCGGTGTTTAACCCAAGATTTAGCAACTCCATATAACCGATTAGGGATAAAATAAGTACCCATATTCCATATTGAGAATCCCCCAGTTTGTGGATGAAAAAGGGGGTAAGGAAGAACCGGATAGCCGTTATTGTCGAATACATTCCCCAGGTTGAAAATATATTTTTAATTACTCGACTTCCCATTGATCCCTTTCCAGTCGCCATGTCCCTGAACTTTCCCGCCTATTCTAAAGGGTATTCCGTTTATAAACCTTGCTTCTATTTTCTCGATTGTCATTAAATACGAGATCAAACTCTTGTTCGATAAAGGAAATTATTTCAGGACCTACATAAGAATCTGATTTATAATCTAAAATGACCCAAACTGGACTTTCTGCGTCATCAATAAGTTGCTGAAGCTTGCCAATTGTGTCGATGAGGGGTTTCCCATAGTAAGGTTCATAGGGTTTTTCAAAGGAGGTAAATCCTTCTTCCCCCTCACCACCGATCTTTTTCTGGCGAAGATAAAAAAATTGATAGTCAGGACCTAAAAAGAATAGACCATACTCGAGGGTTGTTAAAATTATTGGATCATTCGGTTCCACGTGTGAACTCAGATAGTGGTATGAAGGAGCCAGGTTCTGGTTAACCCGCAAATCGTGGTAACCGAAGGCCTGCCCTACATATCCCAAAAACGCTCCCGAGGTGTTAATCTTATTTAAGACCACAATTCCCATTGCCATGACCACAAAGATGCTCAGGGTTGTTAGCAGCAGATATCGTCTGTTAATGAAAACGCTAGCCAAATCTTTGTGTAAGACCCCGTAGCTTTTAACCAACCGCTGACCTTCGAGTTCTTTCTTGCACCATAAGGTAAGTGTCCCAATCATCTGAGAGCACGCCAAGATATAAAGGGGAACCCATCCAACAATGATCCTGTGTTGAACGCGATAGGTTAGGAAAGATCCAATGATCAATGCCGGCAAAAGGACCACCAGGGGATAATGAAGGCGAAGATCTCCCTTACCGATTATCCAAACAGCCATTATTAAGAAGAATGGCATAGAAAAGGGTAATAGCTTGTCCAATGCCCGCCAAGGATAAATCAGGTTTCCGATGATCTCCTTTATAGGCATGCCTGCGTGAATCAGAATAGGTTGCCCAACACCTGAATGGGCAGTAAAGGATTCGTAAGTCCCAGGAATCTCATAGATCTTGACAAACCAAAAAAACAGACCCCAAATGACAAGTCCAACGTATAACGGGGTCTCCTTCCACCAACCCGGAATTCGATAAACGAGAAAAGTAAAGGCGAAGATCGGGCCAACCAAGACTCCTGCCTCCGAACTCAGCATAGTTGCAGCCATAAAAAAGATCGCCAACCACTTTGATACCACCCTACCCTTGATAAAACCCATATAAAAAAAGTACATGCTTAATGTATAGAAAGCTGCATAGGTAATATACATTCGCCCCGACAACGAAAATTGACTAAACAGAGAAGAAACAGACAGGATCAAAGCAGCCAAAATTGCAATCTGAGGGTTGGAAATTTCTTTTCCAAGAAGGTAAATGATAAAAATAGTCAATAGACCAAACAGAATTGAATTCAATCTCATCGAAAAATAGTCAATACCGAAAATGCCGATCGGTATCGATAGAAGGTAGTGGTGAAAGGGAGCACGCGTATAAAGAGAATTGGAGGGAAGATACGGTAACCCTGTCCTGGAAATCGAATCAGCCACCACGGAACTTAATATCTCATCGGTATACGTAACGTAATCCCCCACGTAATTGAACTTCCAGAAAGCTGACAAAAATAGAATTAAAAAAAGAAGGAGCGGATATTTTATTCGAAACAAAAAAGGCCCAAAAGATGAACTCATAAACTACAGATACCCCAAACTTTCTAGATTTTTCTTAGTTAATTCATCCACTGAAGATTGTTTTTCGTGTTCTATTTTTTGATTCATCGCTTGCCATTTTAAAAGTTTTTTCTTTAGCTCTGCCGCAATAATCTTTTCCTCACCAATCTTATTGAAACGTTCATCTTTGTCGCGCCCAATATCGTACAGCTCTTCTTTTCCACTCTCACTTTTAATAAATTTATGATCGCCTTGCCTAATCATTACCATAGGGTCTTTAAATCGCCGAACCACCTCACTTGAGTCCGGATTTCCAACCCGCTTCATGATGAAGCTTGGAATTCTCCCTTCCCATTCCGCAATAATAAACTCATGAAAAATTTCCTTGGTTCCTCCCAAGCTCACCCCTTGGACTTTCTCTGATAACTGTTGATCTAAACCCAATACGTCAATTACCGTAGGGAAAACATCCACTAACTGCACAAGGCTTGACATCCACTTTCCATTATCTGAGCGTCCAGGATATTTAATTATTAAAGGGATATGGATTATTGGCTCGTATAGGCTAGAAACATGGGAATAAAGATTGTGTTCCCCGAAGTGTTCGCCATGATCCGCGGTTAGGATAATCATGGTCTCATCATAGATTCCTTCCCGCTTCAAGAAATCTGTGAGTTCGCCTATTTTTTGGTCCAAATAGTTTATCTCTGCATCATATAGCGCTTTCAATGCTTCAATTTCATTGGAATTCAGTGTCATTTCATCTACAAAATAAATAAGGGGATTATTAGCAACCAGGCCCACCTTCTTCAGATCGATATTTTGGAGAGAAATGTCTTTCCAATATCGCGCTTTAAAGGCAGATGGGGGATCAAGGGGGTTGTGAGGTTCTATGTAATGGAGAAACATATAGAAAGGATTATCCCGACTATCCAGGAACGATCGAAAAGCCAGTTGATTGGTTCGATGTGCACCATGGTCGCTAACACCCATGATACCGGCACCCTTTCTCAATAAAAAATTGATTCCCCTTTGAACCAGTGACGTTGAGGGTTGCCCCTTCCAAATTTCTTGATAAACCTGGTGCCCCTTTTCGAGTCCGACGAGTTCTCCCACCTGGGAGTTATTAATAAAACCAAAAGTCTTATAACCACACCCCAACAGAACCTGAGCAAGGGTCGGAATGTCACGCCTCAAACGATTTTCACCAACAGCCCCATGACTCGAGGGGTATAAACCTGTTAGCAGAGAGGCATGGGCCGGAGGAGTCCACACGGCAGTCGAATATGCTTTCTCATAAACGACCCCTTCCCTCCCTAGCTGATCGATGTTAGGGGATGTGGGCCGCTTGTAACCGTAGCAAGTAAGATGGTCGGCTCGTAACGTATCGATAGATATCAACAAAACATTTGGACCTTTCACCGTAATTTTCCCTCCAAAATTTGTATGTAGAAATCCTCCATCTTTTTTACCATTTGTTCCAATGAAAAATTATCCTGGACCCTTTTTTTACCTTTTTCTCCCATTGCCATTCGAAGGCTAGGATTCTGATAGAGCTGTAATATGGCATTGGCCAACTGGACCGGGTCATTGGGTGGAATTAAGATTCCTGTATCCCCCATCACAACCGCTTCCGCGTTCCCACCCACATCAGTGGCAATTATTGGCTTTCCCATAACCATTCCCTCCAAAATAGCATTTGAAAATCCTTCGTTACTTCTAGGCACAAGACAGACAAGATCCATTAATGCAATGTATCGTTCAACATTTAGAACCGATCCCATAAATTTTACTCGACCTTCCAAGCCTTTAGTCTTGCATAACGCTTTAAAATTTGCCTCAAGCGGGCCATTTCCAAGGATCAAGACGGCCCATTCTGGAATCTGATTCCGAATTTTATCAATAGCAGCAAAAAAAACATCGTAAGCCTTTTCAAATCGGAAATAGGAAATGATTCCGATCACAAATGCTTTTGGAGATATCCCAAGGTTGTTTCGCAAATTGAGGATGTCATTCATCTTCACCACTGGGAATTGGTCTAAATCAACACCATTATATATCGTTGTCATTTTTCTCATTGGAATACCCTCGGTTTTGTGCATTGCTTTTCCAACTGAATCACATACCATGTTGAAATGATCAACAAATCGGTTCATAAATTTGCATAAAAGAACCTGGTGAGCTTTCTTGAGATCTCCCATATCTCTACGGCTTGAAACGATTCTCTTTACTCCCCCAATCTTTGATATGAAGACTCCGTAGGTATCAGATTTAAAATGATAACTCTGAACAATATCAATATGGTAGTGTTTAATAAGACGAAGAAGTTTTAATGCCTGATAAATCGCATGAGGTCCATAAATTCTGCCAACCCGGATGTATTCAACCGGAACACCTACGCTCCTAATCCTTTCCACAAAGGGACATTCCTCCATATCAAAAGAGCAGATAATGCTATTGAACCGATTCCGATTGAGATGTTTGACCAGATTAGCAATATGCGTTTCCGTTCCACCACCGTTCTTGTATGTATCTACGAGAAAGAGAATATTAATTTTTCCACTCTTCTTTGAAACCATAATCAGATCTAAATCGTTCCCAAATTCCCGTTGAGGCGTAAAGCCAAAACTTTCACAGAATTCATGATCTGGGTAAAGCAGGTCTCAAAGATAACATCTTTTTCCAAATCAGGATCAGGAACTTCCATTAAGTTATCTTCCGAGAAACACCCTAGAAGAAACGTTTTTTCCATCGAATCTGGATAACGCTGATTCATCATAACCAGGTGCTTAATTTCCATCACCAGAATGATATCGGCTTTTCGGACCATTGCATCACTGATCAAAACAGCACGATGAGATTTCACATTCAAACCAATCTCTTTTGCTTTCTTAATCATATTTGGATGTGCATTTCGGCCAGAAACAGTATCGAGTCCGGCAGAATCAATGAAAATTGACTCTCTGTTTCTGTCTAGGGCTTGTTCAAGATACCTTGCAGCAAACGGACTTCGGATCACATTACCTGTACAGACAAAAAGGATTTTTTTAATTTGATCTACTTTTTCAAAGAGGGTCTTGGGGTCCTTTTTTATCTTTTTCATGCGTCGAAGCTCTCTCATATAAATGATCCTCTTTTTTGCAAAAGCAACCAGGCTCCCCCAAATATTATAAATATCCTGAAAACCGGGCATAGGATCGGTAAAACTGAACGTATCAGAGCACTCCGTTGGATTCAGAAACCTAAAGGTATCTATTAAAATACGGCTATAGGTTGGGTATTTTATAATTGGATTCTCTGTTTTTTTTCTAAACAAGACGGTTTTTAACCATTCCAACTCTTTTTCGATGTTTCGACAACGTTTTTCTGTTTTATAGGTCCTGGGAAAATTCCTCCGTTGACTAACCATAAATTCATATAAATAATAGGGAAAGTCTGCTCCGGCTGCCACGGCAAGCGGTAGTGAACCCCAAAACCTTCCGTTAATTTCTAACAAATACAGGGCTCGGGTCTTGCAATCCCTTTTGAATTCAATCATGGCAATTCCACTCCAGGAAAGGCTTCTCATCAGCCTGGAAACGTATTCTTCTACCTCAGGGACAATGGGTTCACTGATGCGGTAAGAACTTGGCCCCCCGCTCAAAGGTACTTCATGGAGCCTTCGGTATTGAAAGGCTGTTTTTATCTTTCCTTCTTCTGCGAGAACAGCCATCCCAACACCTTCTCCGGTTACGTATTGCTGAATAACCACAGGATTCCATTCGAGCAAAGAAGTGGCTTTTTTTTCTAATTCTCCGAAATCAAAGGCGTAGCTAACTGAAAGATCTTTGCCAAAATCTTCGGATATCCAGGACTTTGAGCTGTCCGGTTTAATGACAACAGGAAAAGATAATTCCTCTTCAATTTTTCTCAAATCCTGAACATTTTTCAGCGTCCATGTGTACGGAACTGGAATCCCGATTGCTTTAGCGAGCTCTCCCGTTCGACTTTTGGAAAGAACGATGGCCAGTTTATCATTAGGTGCCATCGCAACGGGAACAATGGCTTCCACTTGATTCCGTATCTTCATGATAGGGCATATCGTAAGATCCGTCACAGGGATAATGAGTTCATAAGCATCTTTATGAACATGATCCAATAGTGTTTTTGTAAAACCGGATACGTCAAACAAAGGATCTGGATAAATAAAATGATCGGAGCAGTATTTGGATTTCGCTGCCAGCGATTTAGGTCTACTTGATCCAACAGACACCGGTATCCCTCTTTTGCCTAGTGAACGGACAATGGCAAGTGCGGATGGCCATTCTCCATCGAGAACCAAAACTTTTTTCTCTAAAAATGTTTTCGGCATAGGATCAGGTTGCTAAGCGAACCACTTTTCTAAAAAGGCTTCCCATCCTCTCCAATTCATAATCCAGATAATTGCTATAAATATAAAAAGATTGAACTCTTCCGGTTTCATTTGAAAACCGCTTTTTATATTCTTCACTCCCAATGGTAAAATCAAATGCATCCATTCGCTCTTGAATAGCATAATCCAACAACTCTTTTAAAAGTACCTGCCCGGGGGAATATTTTAAAAAAACCTGATTAAAAGAGGGGGTATACCAGGTTAATATTCCATTAAAATTAAATCCAAAGTGGTAAGCTAAAGGAATTCCCCCCGAACGTATCACCGAAAAAAGCAACCAGTTGTTGCTGCCAAGATTTTCCACAAGCCTTAAAAAGAAACGTCTTGATTTTTCATTTAGGAATTGACTAGGAGTACGAGAAGACTTCCAGCGTGAGATATGCTGCTCGAAAAAAGAATTCAAATGTGTCTCAATTTTAGCTGGGTCAAATAAATGGTCAACCTCATAACTCCCTTGTTTTCTGAAATGATTTTGTCTCCTCCTAAGGCTCTTCTTTCTAAGCACCCGTTTTACCTCATTGTCATAGTTATTGATCACCAGTTTGTGGGAATTAGAATACTTCACAAAAAACTTACCGCGCATGTGTCTGGAACAGGCTCCTATGAGTATCTTGCTTAAAACGGAGTTTTCAGTAATCCCTGTAAGCTTAAGACAATCCCAACGATTTCTATTTTCAAAAAGGAATTCAATCATCAAGGGAATTATATTCTCACAACTTTCGTTTGTGATAAAGTTACAATAATCCGAAGTGCCAGAACCTATGAATTCAACAATTCTTTTTCGAGCAAGGATAGTATCCTGGCAAGTAATCATCAAAGGGGCAATTCCCACAACTTCCCCATCTTCCTTTGCAACAATTACAAAAAGTTCACGGTCATCCCCAAATACCTCCCACCAGGCTTGATGCCACTCGTAGGTTTGGAAGATTGTGTTTAATCCGCTCTTTTGTGCCAATCTATTCCAAATCAATTTTTCAGGATTGATCTGATCAAACCGATTGATTAAACAAATTTCCATTTAGGGGATCAAGCTTGAATTTTTAAAGTGGTAGGATAATCCTGAAACGAGGCATTTAAATCGCGCAGGACTGATATCGGCACCGATAGAAACTCTTTTTAGTTCGAACAAATCTTCAGATCGATCATTTAGACCCGGAATGGTCGTCAATGCACAATCTACTTGGGATTTTTTCAATTGTTCTTTTACATAGTCCGTAAAGTCGATCTTCCTTCCATTGGGGTAAGCAAAAAATTGGCAACTTTTTCCGCAATGATGCTCAATCGTTTCACAAGACTCCTTGATTTCCTTCACGGCATCTGAGGGGTCCATTTGACTTAAGATATTATGGGTAGCCGTATGGGAGCCGAATTCAATCAAACCATAATTACTTAAAAATTTTATATCATCCCAAGACATCAGATCAAAATCTGAATCTCTTGAAATCGAATGAATTTTCAAATGATCGATTATTTCTTCTAAAATGAGGTCCTTTTCATGGCGTGGTAACATTTTTAAGTATTCAGCAATTTCTTGATTTGCCATTTCCTTTTCAATGGGTAAACGAAGAGAATAATATGGCAGGCCCCATTTGGTTAGATCAATCCCCTGCTTAGAAGTGTGTTTAATAGCAAGGTATAAACGATCGGGCCAACAATGGACTTGGTCTGACACACACCTTGTCGCCAAAAAAATTACCGCTGGGATATGGTACTGGCTTAATATGGGATAAGCAATCGTATAGTTATTGCGATATCCATCATCAAAAGTGACCACGGCTGTGTAATCCGGAAGGGGTTTCCCATTTCGCATTTTTTCGATTAGCTCTGAAAGTTTTAAGACCGAATAATTCTTTTTAAGATATGAAATTTGAAACCTAAATTTTTTCTCAGGAAGCTGAGTCCAACAAAAAGGCTCAAGGGACTGTCTCACAACCCCGTGATACATCAAAATTAAAATTTTTTTCCTGTTTAGCCATCTGAAGTATCGCGTCAACCCAAAAATGTCACAAAAATAAAAAAATACTTCTTTAAGGATCTTCCTCATAAAAAAATCTCATCTAAACGCAGAGCTAGTCCCACTTACTTGCTTCCATGGTCATCCACACCCCATTCAACACCACAAATCGTGTAAGACTCTCCTTCTCTCCTCCAATTTTTAATTATCTGAGACAAACGTTTGGTTAATCGATGTAGGGCCAGACGGTAGGCCGGAGATAATAGCCATTGATTTCGCATACTGTGAGAAAGACTTAGTATTTCCCCTAATGCTTGTCGAATTTCAAGAAGGCTGACAAGCGGTATATCTTGTTTTCGAATCTTCGTTCCATAGCTTGACAAAAACAGACTTTGTAAACTCCTGATGGTTCCAACCCTAACTAAGGGATTCCAACAGTAGTTATCCAAGGCATGTAACATGGTGATGACATCTCGATAAATCGGTCCTTTCCTAAAATCTGCAAAATCCAGCACCGTCACGTTACGGTCTCCAACCAGAATATTCGACGGAATAAAGTCCGAATGCATTCCAGATATGGGTATGTCATAACACACCTCTGAAGCCACCCGTTCCACGTGCTCTCTTACCTGATCGGATATCTGCCCACTAAGGAAACCCCTTTCTCGTGCATTTGTCACTTGTGCATGGATATCGATTACCGTTTCAGAATGACTGTAAGGACGCCCATTAATCCGATTGGACTCTTTCTGGAAATGGCTTAACCATCTGCCAGAAAATTGACAATACTGCTCGATTTGTGTAATTGACCTAAATCCAAAATGAAAACGGGTGCCATGTTTAAGGATATGGCTGAAGGCCTGGCCGGAGAATTCCTCAGTAACAATGGCTTGCAGATCCTCAAAACAAGCGATGGGAAAGATAACATCGAACTCCACTAATCGATGATTTTGTTCATTTAGAGCCTTGAGAACCCTATATTCTCTAGCCATTTTTTCATAACCCAGTTTCTGATCTGGGAATTGAAAGATCTTGACGAAGTAATTACGGCCAGTGCTTCCATTGCATAGGTTAACCTTCAGTACAAGGGATCGGGGCCTGCAGATGGTATTCAATCTTTCAATAGTGGGAATCGAGTCTAAACCGAATATCTCTTTGTAATTCTTCCTAATACGTTCGAATACGGCGTCAACGATTTTTTGAAAATCTTTTTTAGTCTTCCTGGTGGCTTGCTTTTCCACCTTACTCAAGGATACGCTCGATGGCATAGTCCTTTACTTTCCTTGCATGAGTAAAAATGATTATTTCACCCAGAAGACCAATAGAAAATAACTGAACTCCCAAAACGATAAGCAATACACCGAGGACTAGAATAGGTCGGTCAGCGATGGCGCCGTGTCCTAGGATCCGGTCTGCTCCCAAGTAAACAATGATCATTCCTCCAATTCCCACCAGACCCGATCCCAGCAACCCAAAGAACCGCAAGGGTTTTTTCGTGAATTTGAATAGAAAGAATAGTGTTAGGATATCCAGTAGCCTTCTGATATAGATTCCGGGTTTAAAAATCCTCCGCTTTTTATCATAGGCGCTTTGCTTTACGCAAACCTCTGCCACCCGAAATCCTCTCTCGTAACTCAATAAGGGTAGAAATCGATGGAGGTCTCCGTAAAGAGGGACTTCTTCGACAACTTTTCTCTTTATCGCTCGAAGTCCGCAACTCAGGTCATGATAGGTTCTCCCCGTCAGTAACTGGGTTAGCCGATGAAAGATCCAAGATTGTATCCGGTTGAAAAAGGAATCAATACGAGGAAATCTCCTGGAAATGGCAAGATCATAATTTTCTTGAAAAACCTTATTCAAAATTCGATCGATTTCTTCGGGTTCAACTTGAAAATAGGAGGATATTGTCATTATAACGGGTGCCCTTGAAACCTCAAAACCCACCGATAACGCTGTTGCTTCTCCAAAAGATCGACTTAAGGAAACGATTTTGATATTTTGATACGTTTTTTTCAAATCATTCAATACACCGATAACATTCAAATAGGATCCATCCACAACAAAAATAAATTCAAAGGCTTTTCCATATGCTGAAAGCTTTCGTGCGTATTGGACGTAAATTTCTCGAAGATCGTCAATCCGTTCAGTAACAGGGACCACGACCGAAATATCGATTGCAACATCCGATGTTTTTTCACTATCCAATTCTTTTATTTCCTTGTTTATCATTCTTTGTTGTTCCATATTTATCTATTGAACCACCATGGTTGGCTTAATACCCCTTTCAGGCCAATTATCCCCCATTTTCACCGAAAGTTCTCCTATAATTCCCATCGCAAAGAGATGGGCACTTAAGGATAACAGAAGAAAACTGACCGTTGATAAAATCAACCAACCGTCGATTTGTTCACCCAGAAACATGCCCATTCCTAAAAAGACTGCGATGAAGGCTAAAAGGGTGAAGGGTACGCTTAAGAAACCAAACCAAAGCGCCGGACGAGAAGAAAAACTTATAATCATTTTTACGGTAATAATATCGAGAACCACCCTCCAGGTTCTCCCAATCCCATATTTGCTCTTTCCAAAATGTCGTGGATGGTGATTGACCACAATCTCTGAAATTCTCGCTCCGGTTAGTGTCGACATGGCAGGGATAAATCGGTGCATCTCATTATAAAGCGTTACATTTTTAATCACAGAACCGCGGAAAGCTTTTAAGGAACAGCCATTATCATGGATTTTTACTCCCGTTACGCTACTAATAATCCAATTGGCAATCATTGAGGGTAATAAGCGGCTCCAAAATTTATCCTGCCGCCTTTTCCGCCAACCGCAGACGACGTCATATCCTTCTTCAATCTTATCCAGGAGCCGGGGAATATCAGAGGGGTCGTTCTGGAGATCTCCATCCATACTCACAATGATCTTTCCCCGCGCCAATTCGAACCCTGCTGCCATGGCAGAGGTTTGCCCGTAATTCTTTCTGAACTTGATGATCCGAATCCTTTGATCTTTAAGCTGCATTTCGGTTAGCAATCTAAATGTCTTATCCTGGCTTCCATCATCGATAAATACGATTTCATATTGGAGGGCTAACCCATCACAAATATTTTTTATGGAAGAATACAACTCTAAAATCGATTCCTCTTCATTCATTACTGGAATCACAATTGAAAGGTCTATTTTCCAATCAAGGTCCGATGCCGTTTTTTCAAGTTTTTGAAACCGCATATTTTCTAAGATCTTATTTGGTTTAGGTAGATACAGTCCGGAATCTTTGGATAATAATACCAAGAAACGTACCGATTCCGTTATTGATCACGTCCATCAGCGATGAAATTCTAACCAACGAGTAATACTGGAGGTACTCCATGCAAAGGGAAAAAAAAACCCCTAAAATTAAAACCGACACCATTTTAATCCCTGAATCATTATTTGCAAATACCGTTGCAGCATAAGCCAAATAACCCAATGGAATAAAGAGAACAATATTGATAAGTATATCCGTTAACTGCTTCCATGAGAGGTTAAAGTTTTGGAAAGGATGCATAAGGAATACCTGATTGGTAATCTCTGGTCCGGTAAGAATTTGAGTTTGAATGAACGGTTTCACCCCACTCTTATCCATGATGACCTCTCCCTTTCTTTGATCAAACAAATATAACGTAGTAATTCCATCCATGACTCGACCTGAAGGACCATTTCCGGGAATTCCTTTTAAAGATTCTGCACGATAATTTTGAACCACCTCTTGTTCTGATAAGGCTCGATTGTATAGAGCGACTAAAAATATCTTTCCGACCCATGGGCGATTGCCTGTCCCTTCATTCCCAATCAATAAAGGGAAAGTCGGATTCCAATTGGAGAAATCACCACTCAGGGCAGTCGATGAATCACGAAGCTGCCCATCCACATAAATTTTTTCTTTAAAAAAGTCATATGTAACGGCAATATGCTGAGGATGATTGGAATCCAATACATCTTCCACTCTCCATTCGGGATTTTTCCCATTGAGATTCGTCTTTGTTGTTCTTAATCTAACAATAAGATCTCTTCCTTCCTGGCCTATGGTAAAATTTCTTCTAACCTTATTAGCGGAATAGCTTATAATTCGAGCGGGTCCTTTTTGATTTAAATGCTTGGTCGTTATCCAAAACTCTAAGGTTATCCCCGAACCTGTCTTCATTGCGTTATATAACTTCTCCGCGGATGAGGAGGATCTAATCCCTGCCGTCCCTCTAATTTCCATCCCTCTTGACTGCTCAAGCCATTGAATCTCACTTTTCAAGATGGGAAGGTGGAGATCAAAAGGGGATAATAATAAAACAAAAAGTACAACAAGGTATAAAGTTGAGAGTGTGAAATACTTGACTCGTTGTTCTCTCATCTCGTTTGGTTAGTTTTTTTCATGCTGAGTCAACACAATTAATCCCCTCTTTCCAGGTCTCCTTTATTTCATAACGCGAACTGTTTTTTTGAGTTCCTGAAGTGTAATATTTGCACTCCGCTCCCAATTAAAAAAGGTCGACCGATCCAAACTTTTTTTCCTTAACCCTATCCTGAAATCTTCGTTGGTTAACACGTTAACCATTTTTTGCGAAAAATCCTCTGGTTTTTTTGGATCTGCAAGGACTGCGGCACCTCCACCAATCTCCGGACAAGCCCCGGTCTTTGATGCAATAACAGGACAACCACAGCTCATGGCTTCGACCATTGCCATTGCATAACTTTCATAAAAAGATGGAATAACAAATAGACTGGCAAGATTATAAAGTTTAGGAATTTCTTTGTGAGGGACAAACCCAATAAAATGAACCCCTTCTAGCTCATCCCGGGTCCAACCCGTATGGAGAAGATATTCTTTCACATTTCGACCTGCGATTACGAGCTTGTGGGGATATTCATGACGCGATAGAAGGTATGCTCGGATAATTGTCTCAACATTCTTTCCTCCATAATAGGTTGGATTTTCATTTCCCACATGATCCACTCGAGTAACCCCAAGGATAAATCTTTCCGGAAGCTGATATTTTTCTCGAAAAGATTCAAGCAAGCCTGGTTCATGGATCGGCCGAAAATATTCCCGCGGAGCAGGATATGTAACAACTGCTTTATTGAACGATAATCCTATATATTTTCGATTCTCCTCAATTATAAAATTGGAGATTGCAAACAAGACAGATGCTTTTCGACAATACAAGGGGAGCATTGTTTTAATATAGGCAATGTCCCACCATTCATAATGCTCAGGCCACGCCCACCAGGCGGGCTCATGAATTCCCATTGCCACAGGACAATGACTGATTAGGGGGACACTAAATTTTTCGTTATATATAATATCGGCTCCTTCCCTCCACGCCCGATAGGGAACGGCAATCTGATCCCAGAGGAACTTTTGGGGAGCATGAACAAGAATTTCCTTAGTATTTCGATAGGAAGAAAAGCGCCCAAACCACTTTGAGGACCTATATAAAAGCAGGTAAGTGTTCTCCTGGTCTATTTCCAACATATTCTCGATTAGGCCTTCTATAATTGCCCGGTGTCCACTATCTTGATCCATTGCACGCATCATTATCGCTATTTTCATTGAATAACCATTTTCAACTAAATCCACCTACTGTGTTTCAGGATAGTATGCGGAATGACGAGCCTTAACGTTAGGCCTCTTTAAGAGAAGACTAAAAAAAGTTTTTGGCAAGGCTTGATTTTGCCCTGATACGATTAGATTTTTGTTGGGTTTTCTTCTCAGGTTCATCTTTTTAATTTGATGCATGCTGGACTTTAACAATTCAATTGGGAGGTAGATAAAGGCCAATAGCTTTTTATTAAAGGCAATAGATGAAAACTCATACCCATATTCTCTCATGAGAAAACCAGTTAATTTTTGAATGATGAATATCTTTGACCGTGACAATACTTTTTCCCCCTTCCGGATAGATTGGGTGTTTACCCTTTTTAAAGTTCCCTTTTTCCAAGGTTCATTTTTAAAATAATTAGTAGATGTCTTATAGAATTCCAACATGGTTTCGGAATATTCCTCTCCCACAAACCTGCATAATCTTTCCATCTCCTCTTTAGGGTGTTGAGTTAAATCCTCATACCGAACTTCAATATAGGATTCTTCTCTATTGGAAAAATGATTACCCAAAACAATATCACTTGCCCAAGAAAGAGCATGTATAATGATATCCTTTGAGGCATCTGGCATTTTCAAACTGGAGGCCACAACATCCCTGGGGTCCCGGATAATATGAATAACCTTGGCATTAGGAAATATTCTAAAAAGTTGATCAATATGCCTCACATTCCCTGGTGTTTTTTCCCCAAACCTGGTTGCCCCCTTTATTTTTGCGTACTCCTCGAGAAGAATCCTATAGAATCCCTCATAAGTTCTCGACTTGATCACTAGCATTCTATCTTTAACCCCCGAAAGAATTTCCTCAATACCCGGCAAAAACTGGAACGCTCGAATTCTTCTCACAAAAGAAAAAAATTTTTCCAAATCTTCATCCCTACTCATTGAAGGTATGAATCGCTTGATTTGCAAAATTTGGTCAAAATAATGAATCTCCCCAAAAATAGCAATTTTGGGATGGGCATTGATTATGAGCTGCAACATGGTTGTGCCTGACCTTGCGGCTCCTACGACAAAAATTGGAAAACAGTCTTGAAAGCCTTCTTGAATATTTTTATTATTATTCATTGATAAGGAAAATCTTTTAATTTCTAAAAAAGAATCCTGATTTAAAGCATGGTGGTTTCTCATTACAAGCAGGGTAAGAAAACGCTACACGTTCTCTTCCGTAACCTGTCGAGGAGGACGAAAACTGCCGCTCCCAAGGACGTAGGCCAACCACCAAGGAATCCAGGATAATATTTGGACCACCCGACCGATAAGCGTAATGGCAAGGGCTTCTGCGGGAGGAACTCCAACCATTGACATGAATACCATAAAAGTAGCATCAAAGACCCCTAGCCCATTGATGGCAATCGGAATCCTTGTAATCAAAAGAGTTAAAGGTACAATTCCAGCAATATAAACAAGACCGATGTCAACACCAATCGCCTTGGCAATTAGCCACGCATGAAGGATTGGAAGAAACTGCTCGCCAAATGTTAGTGAAGAAAATTTAAAAAGGGTTGTTTTATCATTTTGATATTCCCGATAGATCATGTGAAACTTGGTAATCTTTTTTAAGAGCCACGATTCCCTGAAGGACCCCAAAATTCTCTCCCTAATAAAATCAAAAACGGTTTGGCTAAAAGACATCGCAAAACCAAAGGTTGATAATAGAAGAAATAATCCTCCCACCCACCATACCGACTGGAATCGATCATCAAGAGCCCCTGATATCGTAAGAATCGAAAACCCTATCAAGCCGACCAAGAGTGCAGAGAGAAAACCGATCATCCGTTCAATAATAATTGAAGCAATAACCTCATTGGATTTTAATCCAATTCGTGTCGTGCTATAAGCTCTAATTGCATCTGCACCCACTGTGGCAGGAAGAAAAATACCCCAAACCATCGATGCGCAATAAATATTCATTCCCTTAACGAAAGGAAGAAAAATACCCCTTCCCTTTAATAACAATTTCCACTTAAAAGTCATAATGGCTCGATCAATCGTATTCACCCCGAATACCAATAAAAGGTAGATTGGATTGGGTGTCATAATCATCCGCCCGAGTTCGCTTACTCCCCCTAATTTCCATAGGATTAACACGAACAAAGTAATTGTTACCGCAGCTTTTAAAAATAATTTCATCCTTTAATTACTAAAACCCTCCAATAAAACCAATATAAATGTCTAGGCTGGTCCACGAAATTTTAGGAGATGCTCTCCGAGTCTTAATGCCAGTGCTGCAATGGTTAAAGTTGGATTTGCCGCCCCGACGGTTACAAATACACTACTCCCCACAATAAACAGATTTTTAACATCATGGGCTCTAAGGTTTTTATCAACAACGCTGGTCCTCGGGTCATTTCCCATCCTACAGGTCCCACTGTGGTGCCCCCCGTATCCAAGCCGGTGTACTTCCTGTTTTTCAGCCCCTAATGCCTCAAACATACTCTTTGTAATTTTATCAACCTTTTTAAAGGTTTCCCGCTCATAGTCGGAAATTGAATAAAAAATCTTCGGACAGGGGTTCCCAAAAAAATCCTTCTTTTCATAATCCAGCTCCACACGGTTCTTCTCTGAAGGCAACGGTTCAACCATTGACCCAAATCCAAAGTACTTTCCAAATTCTTGCTTCAACTCATTTTTTATTTCTCTTTCAAGGTCCAATCCCCAATGCCCCCCGTATCGAATAATATCTTTTGCAATATTCCTCGGTCTTGGTCCACTATCGATTCCAGCAATCGTAAAAGCCGCCTCATGATCCCTGGTAGGTTTCTCATAAAACTGCTGTGTGCCAACGGTGTAAAAGCCCTTCCGAAAGGGATAGAATTGCGCTTTGACCCGCCCCTGTTGATAGCGACCGGTATGATCCATGAAGTACCTTCCCACTTTTCCGCTGGAATTCGAAAAACCATCCGGAAAATCAAGAGATTTAGAAAGCAAGAGCAACCGCGGCGATTCAACTCCGTGAGCAGCCAAAATATAAATCCCGGCAATACACTGATGTTCCTTTTTATCCGGGGTTGCGAAGACAACCCTTTTTACCCCGCCCGATCCATTACTTTCAAAACGAACCACATTGGCATTGGGAACCACGTTAACCTTTCCGGTTTGTTCAGCCAACTCAATATGAATATCTCCGCTATACCGCGCTCGAATAGGGCATGCACTGCAAACGGAATACGTCATACAAGCAGGTCGCCCGCGATAATTAACTGAGGTTCTCGCCTGAGGAATGGTCCGGAATTGAATCCCCAAAGCCTTACAAGCTTTGGTCCACTCTTTCTCCGCATATCCAGCAGGAAAACCCGGAAGAGGATACGGTTTTGAGCGAGGAGGCCCAAATGGATTATCATCATCTCCGGAAACTCCTAATTCTTCCTCGGCCTGACAATAATAAGGTTCAAGATCTTCGTACGTAATGGGCCAGTCCTCTGCGATGCCGTACCTCGATCTCATTTCAAAATCACTCTCATGAAGTCGAGTCGCATACCCTTGCCAATGCAGCGTACTCCCCCCTACGGCCTTAACCCTGTATTTATTTAGAGGATACTCTACTTCACCACCATTGGTATAAATATCCCTTTCCGGAATATCTGATCGCCATGGGTTATCCCCGTTGAGGAAACGGTCCATATAATGATGACGGTCGGCAACATCATGCCGCGGCCCTGCCTCCAATACGATTACTTTTATACCAGCTAAGCCCAATTTATAAGCTACAAGGGCACCGGCGATCCCACCACCAATAATACACACATCGTAGGAATTGTAATTCAAGTTCTTAATCATCTTTTTTCAAAAACTCTATTTCCAGCTTAGGCTCCCAGGTCCCACATATTCCCGGGGATTCCCTGGAACACCCGGGTAATTGGTGTATCCAGCCAATTTCCACCCCGCTTCTCCGGAATAAAAACGAACCAGAAGATCCCGCACTACAAAATCACGAAAATGGCGTTCAGGTTTGGATAGAAACAAACGTTCAACATTCGATTTAATCTTCCCGAAAAGATTGGAAAGATCTTTTTGCCTTCCTCCTTCATATTTCCACAAAATGGATTCCAAAACCACACTTCTTTCCCTTAGCGAAATATTCGCAAAGCCTAATTTTCCCCTCCGCAACTTTGTCAATTGATCCAACATATTAAGCCCAGATTGATACTCCTTTAACAAACCTTTCTTTTGTTCGGTCGCATCATTGACCAGTTTGACCATATTTTCCTGGCTAATCCACAACCTTTGGGGAACCAGTACTTCAAGTAAGGCCAACATGGTCCTCATATCCTGATCAGACAATCGGCCGGGAGGGTGGTTTCGATTCAAGTTGGGGTTAATGGCCTTCTTCACATATCGCAATGCAGGATAAGAAAAAATACCTATAAGGGTCAGCACACCCGCCGTAACCATGAAAATCCGTCTGCTCATTATTTTTTCTTTGATTGAAGGGCGAGAATTCATCTTGCTCTCTCTCATCTGAAAAAATTTAATTTCCGTTCATCATGGAATTTACTGACCTCATTATAAAGGAGCATATTTTCTGATTTCTTAAATTTCAGCCTCAATCTTTTCATGGTTTCGAGCTGATTGAATCAGCTCTTCCGAGAGGTCCTGGACGGAGGTATGTTCGATAAAAATCCGGTACCATACCTCACTATTCAGGAGAAGCCAAAGTCGATTTCCATGGTCTTTATTTCCAATCAGATGTTCCCCCAAAAAGCTATTAATCGAAGGTTGGTGGAATATACCGTTCTTGGCCATATGTGAATTTTCAAGGAATTTTTTGAACAAGAATGGATATTCATTTTTTAACATGTAGGGAAGCGCTGAGGAAAAACCTTGCTTAGGGCGATTCAGAAGGGGCTCTGGCAAATACCGTTTAGCGAGCTGCATCTGGATATATCTAAGAGAGCGTCCCCTCACCTTAAGTCTTATGGGAAGCCTTGCAGCGAATTCTGCAATTTCGTGATCCATAAAAGGACTTCTTGCCTCCAGTCCATGCGCCATTGTCATTCGATCCAAAATCATCACCGAGTGGTCTGGAAGCCGAATTTGGCTATCTGCAGAAAGCATCCGATCTAGAATATCAGAGTCTGGGGCCCGATCAAAAGCCTCTCTGATGGCAAAACCGGGGTCAAATGGAAAGTTATTGATCTCTTTTACCGAACCATAAAGGTCATTGAGCTGCACGCGATCAAAATAAAAATAACCAAGGCTTTTCGCATAGCGTGTCCCACCTTCCAAAAAGGATAGTTTGTGCAACCATTTAAGCTGGTGCCCAAGGCTTTTATACCAATTTCCATCGGAAATGTATGGGAGGAGTTTTCCAATTATATTTTTTCGAATCATACTGGGAATTTGAGCATAATAACCGGCAAATCGATTTCCATAATAACGGTCATAACCTCCAAAAAGTTCATCCCCCCCATCGCCCCCAAGAACCACCTTCACATGCTCTCGCGCCATTTTAGCGATTAGGTCCGTACACACAGATAAAGAATCAGATGGCTCATCTAATTGCCATACCAGGCGTGGAAGACTTTTCACCAGGGAAGGAATCATAACTTTTTCATGATGTCGAGTGCCATACTGATTGGCAACCAATTTGGCAAGAGGGGCCTCGTCAAACGAACCAAAAGGAAGACTGACCGAAAATGTTTCAATAGGTTCGGAGGTCACATGTTTCATCACCATCGCAACAATTAGGGTTGAGTCTAATCCCCCGCTTAAAAAAGCCCCTACAGGTACATCGCTCACCATGTGATATTTTAAACACTTGATCATTCTTTCCTCAAGATCGTCCACTAAATCGTCATCAGAACCCGATAATTTAGGTTCATACTCTAAATCCCAGTAGCGTTCGATCTTTAATCCAGTTTCCTCTTCAAAGGTTAGGAAGTGAGCTGGGGGAAGTTTTCGAATGGAACGAAACATAGAACGGGGGGGAGCTATAATACGTAAACTAAGATACTGGTCAAGGGAGCCAAGATCCATTTCGGCCAAAGAACGATCGACCGCGAGAAGAGCCTTTATTTCTGAGGCAAAGAGAAATTCCTCTTCCCGTTGGACATAAAAAAAGGGTTTTTGGCCCAATCTATCACGGGCAGCAAATAATCTCTTTGATTGATTATCCCAAATTACAAATGCAAACATCCCTCGAAGATATTTAACACATCGCTCCCCATACTCTTCATATAAATGCAAAATAGTTTCGGTATCAGTATCCGTATGAAATCGATGGCCCCTTCCAATCAGATCCGATCGAAGATCACGATAGTTATAGATTTCGCCATTAAAGACAATCCATTTTGTTCGGTCTTCATTCGAAATAGGTTGTTTTCCGGTATGGAGGTCAATAATGCTTAATCGACGGTGTCCGAGACCTACTTCGTTATTCATATAAAAACCTATATCATCTGGTCCCCGGTGGGAGAGGGATTGGGCCATTATTTTAATTTCGCTCTGATTGACCTCACCTTGAAAGCTCACCTTTCCACAAATCCCGCACATCAGTTACCACCTCCTTTTACAGCAACTCTTTTCTCAAATTTTGTATAGCAGGATTTCAAAAAATGAGACAAAAAGATTAAGGAGAAAATCACAACGAGTTCAATCCCAATGGCAAGTAGGTTGTAGGGTTGAAGGATCGTTGCAATCCATTCATGGGTTCCCACAGAAGTAGAATGGGCATGACTGACGCCTAATAAAATTTGGAATGGAGCCTGATAAGTCTCTCCACTGATAGGCCAAAATAGGGGAATTCCGTAAGGCGGCCGTTTATCCGGACCAAACATGTCTAAAAGGAGATGCGAAGCGTATGCAAATGATAGTATCCATCCGGATGGGATGATCAACTTTGTCTTTTTAAGATTGATAACCATTGATATCAAGAATCCAGAGGTTAAAGCGAAGATCAGGCTATGCGAAATCCCCTGATGGTAAAGCGCTGGTTTCCCTTGAATAATCCCAGGAATGAAATCCAAATCGGGAGCAACTGCAAGGAAAAGGCATAGGGATAAAAATAAGGGTCTGTTAAAAAACTGGTTTCCAGATGCTATCTTATAAATGAGGTAACCTGCCAAGGCATGTCCAATAGGCGTTGCCATTTTTCACCCATTATAAAACATCGAAAAAGTTCAAACCTTTGGATAAGGTTCTTCCAAATTCAATTTGCTAAGGTTTTTCGTTCAGCCTCACGCAGTTGGACCCTTTTTTCAGCTGAGGGATTCATTACAGTAAATGATCCGATTGCCAAAACATCCAGATGCCCAATTTTGAAGGCACGAATCGCATCTTCCGGTGTACACACAATGGGCTCTTCGTGGATATTAAAACTCGTATTTACCACGCTGGATTTTCCGGTAAGCTCCTTGAAATTTTGGATAATACGATAGTAACTTGGATTATCGGTTTGGCTAACAAGTTGGGGCCTCGCCGTACCGTCTACATGTACCACACCTGGGCATTGGTTTTTCATTTCCTCGGTACATTGAAAGGTAATCGTCATAAAACGGGCGGTTTCTCGGGCCCCATCCAGGTTGTGGTAAAATTTATCTGCATCCTCTGCAAGGGTTGACGGCGCAAAGGGCATAAACTCGGTTCGTTTTAGGTTTTTATTAAGCCAATCATTAACTGAATGATCATCAGGTTTATATAAAATCGATCGATTCCCGAGCGCTCGAGGGCCGTATTCCATCCTACCGTTTACTCTCGCGACTACAAATCCCTTACTTATCAGCCTTGCAATTTCGGGTTCCACTTCCTGGTGAAATGAATATGATACCCCTGCTTTTTCCAATGCCTCTTTTATCCGATCTTGGGAAAACTCAGGTCCAAGATATACATGATCCATACACCTTGTATTTATTTTTGAAGGGTCGGAGGAATTGATATAATTTAGAGCCAAAGCGGCACCCACGGCAAGGCCTTCGTCTGACATTCCAGGGTGAATAAATACGGAACGAACACCTGGCAATTCATGGATCCTTTGATTAATTTTTACATTGGCAAACAAACCTCCAGCAAGTGCCACATCATGTTTTCCCGTTTTTTCCCTCCAATACTGGATATATTGGGTGGCCACCTCTTCTGCAACATTCTGGATCGTTGCCGACAAATCCTCCCTTTTAAAATCCTTGGGTAAAGCGCCTAACAATTTCTGAACGGCTGCAGTAAAAAAGGCATTTCCGATATTGGTAATGGTGCCATTATTGTACTGAATAAATTGATACAATATATCCTTATAGGAATCCTTTCCGTAAGCGGCAAGACCGGTGATTTTTCCTTCGTGTTTGCCCGCTTTAAATCCACATATATGGGTTACATATCCATAATAACTACCCAATGAATCAAAACCGGCCACCTTGTGCAAAATTTGCCATTTCCCATTGGTAACAGAATACACATGAGAAGAATTACCATCCCCAGATCCATCCATGGTAACCACCAAGCCATCATTAAATCCACTGGAGTAATAGGCAGAACACGCATGGGAAAAGTGATGCGAAATGAATTTCACAGGACATTCAATTCCAAATTCTTCCTTTAAAACCCGGCGGATACTTATGCGGCGTTGAGCATAAACCGGTTTCCTAAGATTATAATAAAGACTCTCTAAAATAGGGACCTTTAACCTGTAATGGCTGAGCCTGGAACCAACAGAGAAAAATACGTTTTTGATGAGCCCACGGTCTACCTCAAATAAACCCCCATCAAAATCCACATATTTATTCAGAAACGTTCCCCATTGTGAGGCCACAGCGACTTGGTCCATTTCATCGGGTCGAACATTTGCAAGTCGGAAAACTTCGGCAATTGATTTTCGGGGAAATCCCATAACCATTTTTTTTCGAACCAGTCTTTCTTCATTCACGGCTGCCAATACCTTGCCATCCTCCAAAATGGCAGCACCGCTAATAATATGATCTGTGATTCCTAATATTTTCACTTCTCACCTCCGGCCATCAATGACTTCATAAAAAATGCTTTCATATTGCTCTGCACAGCGGTCGATGAATAGTTCCTCAACCCGCCGTGAATTATCCTGCCCCATTTTCTTCCGTAGAGACTGATTCTGAACCAGAAAAAGGCATCGGGCTTCAAATTCCTTTAAATTATTGAGCGGAATCAGATAACCATTTTTTTGATCTTTCAGGAAATCCGTCTGGCCACCGTAATCATAACAAATAACAGGAATACCACAAGCCATGGCCTCCAAGAAAACCATCCCAAATCCCTCATGCTGGCTTGTCGATACGTAAATATCCGACATTTGAAGAATTCGAAACTTTTCGGATTCACTAACTTGACCTAAAAATTGGACTTTATTGTTGATACCAATCTGTTGGGAATCTCTGCGAAGTTGTTCTTCTTGAGGGCCGGTACCAATGACCAATAAACGGATTTTTAAATCCCTAAACGATTTCATTAAAATTAGTAGTTGGTGAATGGCTTTTCGGGCAATCAATCTTCCGACTGTAACGAGCAACACTTCATCCTCTGGAATACCGTAAGACTTCCGATCCCCGGCCTCAATTTTAGGCCGCTTAATTCCCAACGGTATACGTATAGCATCTAACTGAGGAAGATAATACTGTTTTAAATTATTAAGGGTATTTGTTGATTGGCCTATTACCCGGTCGGCTCTCCTAATAAGCCGTCGGATCCAAATGCGAAGAACGGGATGCCTGTGGGGTGAAGTGAATTTACTTGGGTCATAAAGATCCCCCCCGTGCAAAGAGAGCACATTGGGAATCCCCGCCCTGCGTGAAAGCCACTGACCGACGGGGCCGCTTGGAAGAGCAAAGTGTGTATTTATGACATCAAAAGATTCGTGTTTAAGCAAATGCCCTCCTTCACGTATTGCCATAAGCAAATACATCAACATCGAAATCAAATTAGCGGTTGCCTGGTTTCTCCTAAAATAAACCGGAACCCGAACAACACGAACATTATTCTCCACCCCCATAGGGGAAAGGCCGGGCCCACTAGAAGTCAGAACGGTAACCCGGTGACGCTTAGCTAATTCCTCCGCCAAAAGAGCATTGATCACTCCACCACCCCCCCCTAACGGGGGATACTCATAGTTACAAAAAAGGATTTTCAGAGATTCAGGGGCCATTTAGATTTAACCATCACCTTTTTTTGCCACAGCCCCAATTTTTTTGGTCCAAATTCGATTGGCTTTTCCATACAGCATAAAACTAAAGGTAAAAAACAAATCATACATTTTACTTAAAACTAAGAGGACATAATTCAGTGGATTCGAATAAAAAACATAAAGATTAAGAGGTATCACCCGAATATCTTTAAAATCGGCATAGGATATTACCTGCCTCATCGTATATTCGGTGAAAGTATTATAGTGATCGAAATTTTGAGCAAGTGCTTCAGCACCCGTAACAGGGTTGGCACCATTTAAGGAATGAACGATTAGGGTCCCATTTTCGCGGAGGGCATTCCGGCAGAGGGGAAGGAAATTCAATATTTCCTCCTTGGTGAGATGATTTAGTTCCTGTTCACAAAATATTACGTCAAAACTACCTTTATTTTTCTGAAGGAATTCAAAGGCACGTTCCACTCGGCAATTTAAACCCTTTTGAACAGCATGTTTAATTTTTTCCGGTGCAGAATCGATTCCCATCACATTTTCATATCCATGAATAGTCAACATATTCACGAAATAACCCGGACCACAGCTAATGACGAGAATATTGGCCTTTCGATCATGGGGGAAAATTTTTAGATAATTATTCTTATAAAATTTATAAAACGAGGAATACCCTTTTTCGATATTTTCCGGTCCTTCCCAAAAAGAATCAAATGGCTCTATTTTTGCAGAAAGTGATTGTGATGATAACATTTAGTTTTTTCTCCTGTTTGAGTATTTCAAATAACTCTTAAAGATCCCCCCGTTCGCGATACCAATTCGAGGTTTGCCGGGCACCATTCTCGAACGTTACCGTCGGGGAATACCCTAACTCAGAACGCATAAGGTCTTGCTTAAAGAAAAAACTTTTCCGGAAAAAATCCATTCTTCGGCGATGGAGTGGTGGTTGAATTCCCAAAGGTTTAAGGACCGTTTCCATTACTGCAGCAACCATTAAAAAAGGCATTAAAGGAACCCGCCATTTAGGTAACGAACACTCTAAAACCTGCGCAATCGTATTGACCATCTGCTGGGTTGTGACCGCCTCATTCCCAGAGAGGACATAGGTTTTCCCCAATACCTTTTCGGATCTGGCGGCAACCAGAAATGCCCCTATTAAGTCATCAATGTAAATTGGATGGTGAAGATTCTCGCCATTTCCAATCACAAAAAAAACCCGTTTTTTAATTGCACGAAAAAGCTTTAACAGTCTCCGATCTCCCGGGCCATAGGTTTCAGAAATTCGTAATATCACGACCGGTAATTTTTCCTTAAAACGCAAAACAACCTTTTCTGCTTCGGCCTTCGTTATTCCATAAATATTGTCTGGACTTAGTTTCGACCCCTCATGAATGGCACCCTCCAATGCCGATCCATAAACACCGATTGTGCTCCCGTGGATAAATCGTTTGACCCCAGAGGAAACAGAAGCCTCTAACATGTTCTGGGTTCCCGAGACATTAATATCCCAAAAACGTTGATTTTGAATATTCGCTTCATGTTGAGCTGCAGCAAGGTGAAAAACCAAATCGGTGCCTTTTAGATGCTTCTCAAGATTACCTCTATCGGTAACAGAGACATCCACCACCCTAACGCCTTTGGATTGAAGCCAACGGGCGTTTTCTAACTCGGTTGGATTATTGGTCTGGCCCAACACCACAACCGAATTCCCCTTTTCATGACAATGGAAGGCAAGCCTCGACCCGATAAAACCGGTTCCTCCCGTAATTAAAAGCTGCATTAGGTCACTCGCCCTCCTTGACTCAAATGTTCTTTTGATCTTTTGATCTTTTGATGACAGGTTTCCGAAAGTATGCGTTGACCCCTTCAATCTCCTGATGGCGCCGAGTTTCATCCCATCCCAAGGCCGACGCCATAACCTTCGAGCATTCGGTCAAAACTTCTTCGCCGGGATGTGTTGCGGTTCCCAAACCCGTTCGACGGAAAATAACATCTTCTAATTTCATGGCCATCTCTTCTTGGATACAATAAACAACCTCTGCTTTGATCACATCAGACTGACCCAGGGTAACGGCTAAATCTTTTAATTCTTCCACATAATGGAGAACATCTTTGTAACGGGTTCCATGGCGATGAAGTAAGGCGATTAATATATTTTCTGGTAAATCCAACGAGAGTTCTTGTTTTGCCCTTGATAAGAGATTTTCAAAACTCTCAAAATCACCTCCATCAATAGGAGTTTCCGAAGTATAAGATCTTCCGACCTTCTTATTGAGTTTTTTTGAGGCTAAATCAATGGCCCGCTCTGCAACCCCTCTTGCCGTTGTATAACGAACGCCGACAAGGGTAATCAAACCGTCCAAACCGTTTTGTTTTTTATGGTCAACAAGCATCGAGCGCTTTCCATAACTTAAATTGATAGACTGCGGCGTGTTTGCCCCGAATAAAACAAGGCCCGTGTAAAATTGGCTAATATCCTCTTCCGTTAGCTCTGCAGTGGGATAGGCCTCGTTTATTTCATCCAGAAAACACCGCAATTCCTCATAACCAATCGTTAATTGGTCAGGATGGCCTTCATAGACCACATGCCATACTCCAACCAGGGTTACATTGCGCCAAGGTACTAGGAAAAGATGCCGGGCTCCCCGGCTCAGGAGGGCGTCAGGGTCTTGGGTTCGGCACGAAACCGCCAAACCACAGTCATTGATCAACCTTCGATTGACGACAAAACTGGTATCTCTTGAAAACGATGGGCTTGGGTTTAATTCTAATTTAACGGAATGAAAAAGAAATCGATTTGCCCAAGGACCCGCGGCATTAATAACCAGCCGGCCCCGAACATCAAATGTTTCACCACCAAGACGATCCTGTACTTTGACTCCGTAAAATCGACGGTCTTTCTGTAAAAAGTCAATCGCCTCGACATAATTTGCGGCCCGGACACCCGCTTCACAAGCGGATTTCAGGAACGACAGCGCTAGTCGAGCGGGGTCTCGCATTTGGCCATCATAAAATATGGCCGCCCCGGTCAGCCCTTTTTGTTTAACCCCCGGAAACCTTTCAATGCATTCTTCCCGGGAAATAAAATAAGCAGCTGGAATATGTTGTTTGGGATCTGATATTCCTCTATTTCTATCAGCGGTTATCCCTTCATAAAGCCAAAAAGCAGCCTGAAGAAGGGCTTTCCCCTTCAACCCTTTCCCATAGGTCGGAATGGCGATCGGAAGCGGATGAACCAAATGCGGTGCAATTCTCAGGAGGGCTCTTCTTTCATTGCTCGATTCACGAATGCGATATAAATCGCCATGTTGAAGATACCGAATCCCACCATGAACCATCTTAAAACAATTTGCAGAGGTCGCATGTGCAAAATCACCCCGCTCTACCAAAGCAACCGAGAATCCCCGAAGAACGGCATCCCAGGCAGCACATATTCCAAAAATTCCTCCCCCGATGATAACGAGGTCAAACTCCTTTTCTGTAAGACTCTTTACATTTCTGATCATTATCTTTTGTACATTAAATTAATCATTTTTTTTGATATTTGCCTTTTCTTGATATTCTTTTAATAGGTCTCTCATTGGCCCGAATTTAAATTCCTTCAATAATTTTTTTAACCGGGGCTCCGTTTTCTCTAAAAAAATATAATGTCGAAACCGTGACAACATACTCCCCTCTAATCTTGGCTGGTTTGTATCAATTTCCCACGGATGTAAATAAACAATGATGGGTTGATTTTCTTTTTCAACAATACTATTTAACCCCCAACGAAGGAACCAATAAGGAAATAATCTCAAATAACCTCCCCCAGCAATGGGAATATTGTTATTTAGAATTTTAATGGTCGACAGAGGGATCTCTAAAATATCGGACCCATTCTTTCCATTAATTCTATATGGAAACCTTTTCGCATTGGGAATTCCATAACGGTCCCTTCGTATGGGAAAAATACTCGAATCGTATAAAAAACCCTCCTCCATCATGATATCCAATGCCCACAAGGAATTTTCAGTAATCGAGTAACTGGGTGCGCGATACCCAATGACAGGTTCTCCAATTATTTCTTCAAGAATTCCCTTAGACTTATTCAAGTCATCCCTAAATTCCTGTGGGTTTTGCTTGTATACCAACCGATGGGCATAACTATGGGAAGCAATTTCATGACCTTCTTTATGAATCCGTTTTACCAGCTCAGGAAATTTCTCAGCGATCCACCCCAAAATAAAGAAAGTTGCCTTCACATTATATTCATTCAAGATAGATAAAAGTTTATCGGTGTTGGCTTCAGCACGGCATTCAAAGTTACCCCAATCCTCAAATCTTATTTGAGATTCAAAGCCCGAAACATTAAAATAATCTTCTACATCAATGGTTAAAGCATTGATCATTGACTTTTTTAACCTCGTAGCTAGCGGCAATCCCTTGCCCTTCCCATCTCATCCAGTTTAACTCGATCAATAATATTTAAAATCCTTTCAGATGCCCTACCATCTCCATATGGAGAAACCGATTTTGCCATTTTTTCATAGGCTGACGGATCATCTAACAAATTTTTGGTCTCTTTGTAAATTATTTCGGGGGAGGTTCCTACCAATTTTGCAGTACCTGCGTCAATTCCCTCTGGCCGCTCAGTCGTTTCACGGAGAACCAACACCGGCTTACCCAAGCTGGGAGCCTCCTCTTGGACACCACCCGAATCAGTTATAATTAAATAAGATTTCTCCATTAATTTAATAAAGGTTTGATAGTCCAGGGGATCCAGGAGGTGAATATTATTTGCAGGGGATTTATTTAAGACCTGTTGCACTGTTTTCCGAACTTTTGGATTAAAATGAACAGGGAAAACCACCTCCACTTCTTGAGCATATTCATTCGCAAGACTGCATACTGCAGACATTATTTTTTCCATAGGTACACCGAAGCTTTCTCTTCGATGCATCGTTAAAAGAATGACTTTTTTAGAATCAAAATTAATTTTTTGCAGGATTTTTTCTTTAAAGGTATATTCTTTTTTAATACCCAATAAAAGGGCATCAATTACTGTATTTCCTGTTACGAAAATTTTTTCTTTATCTATTCCTTCTTTTTGTAATTGGTTGCTGGAATAAACCGTGGGGGCAAAATGAAGATCGGTTAATACTGACACCAATTGACGGTTAATTTCCTCCGGAAAGGGATTATATTTGTTATAGGTTCGCAGTCCTGCCTCTACGTGCCCAACAGGTATTTGTTTATAATAGGCCGCCAATGCGGCAACAAAAGCTGTGGTGGTGTCCCCTTGAACCAGCACCAATTCTGGAGATACCTCATTTAGGACATGTTCCATGCCTGTTAATGCTCTCGTTGTGATATCAAAAAGAGTCTGTCCTGAAGTCATTATTTCCAGGTTTTTATCAGGCCTAATCTCAAATAAATTCAGAACCTGGGAAAGCATTTCATCATGCTGACCGGTAGCCAGGATAAAAGAATCATACCGCTTAGGGTCACTCTTCATCCCCAGTATAACGGGGGCCAACTTTATGGCCTCTGGGCGGGTTCCAAAAATGATCATTACTTTTTTACGGTTCATATGAGACCAATCAACCAACTGAGGTGGGGTTCACAACTGGATGAAGAAGCTTTAAATTAGGGAAGGGGTATCAAAATCCTGATTCGACTCAATCCCCAATGCCTTCACAACGGTAGGAGCGATATTCACAATATTGACCCGGTTAGAAAAAGCATTTTTTACACTGATATAAAAAGTGGAATCATTCTGGGTGTGCATTCCGGTCAAAAGGCTATTTCCTGTAAGCGATTGTTTACTAATGGTACCCTTCAGGTCATATCCCCAATTTGGAAGGAGAAGAATATCGGGGGCGTCGTTTATAAAGGAACCATTAAAAAGCTCCTCCTTAAAGTAAACTGTTTTAACCACGGGAAAACCATCGACCTTTAATTCCATTAATCGGGATTTTAACTCCTCTCGAAGGGAGTCATATTCCTTACCCGGTGAAATGCAGCCGGAGGGATATTTGCCCCTTAGATGAATATAAATTCTTGCAGGATCCATGTTGAATGCTTTTGTACCTTTATCAATATCCAAATAGGATTGAGGGTTTTCTCTAGAAAATCTCAGGTAGTCGTTCGAAACCAACCAATGATTAAGGTAAACCTCCTTCTGAATTTTACAGAAGCCGTGATCAGACATGATCATAAAGACACCTTTTCCTTGGAACCACTCATAGACTTTTCCTATGAATCGATCAACCTTAGAATAAAAAGACTTAAAAAAACCGTGAAACTTATGTTGAGGATCTTCAATGGCCACCCAAAGGTAGTGATGCATCCGATCTGTTTCAGTAATAACCCCAATAAAAAGATCCCATTGCTCGTTGATGAGAAGGTCCCATAGGATTTTTTCCCGGGCAGCAAAAACCTTATCAAGATCCTCCACAAAAACCTCTAATGATTCCCGTGCTTTTGTTGCATCCACGTCAAGTTGATAATTCACTTTTTCAAGCTTTGGCAGTAAGGAAGAGGGATATGTTGCTTTTGCTAAGTCTATGGCGACAAAACCAGATATAAGGGCCCCATTCAGAGGTTTCGCGGGATAGGTAGAAGGGACATTAACAACAATAGAGCGTTTACCATGCTCTCCTATTATTTCCCAAATGGGTTTTGATTTTATGTTGTGGGAATTTGGGAAATACATATCATAACTATTTGCCTTTAAATCCATAAAGCCAAAAATTCCATGCTTTGCCGGGTTCACTCCCGTGAAAAAAGTGGTCCAAGCCACAGAGGAGACCTCTGGGATACTCGTATCCATTTGAGAAAGTGTCCCCTCCTTCACAATTTGAGCCAAATGAGGCATTGTCCCATCCTGTATGAATTTTTGCATCAAAGTATATGGGGCTCCATCCAATCCAAGGATAACAACTTTTTTCATCTTAGAAGTGGTAAGGCTTGATTTTAAATTTTGTAATAATGCCATTAGAACATTCCCTTCCTGTGGTTAATTTACTACGGCAACCCCAATAATCTTTCCCTTGCTTTTTAAGGCCATTCGCCCTAAAGAGGTTTTGCCTCTTTCCACAATCAAGGGATCTTTAAATTTGAGCTTTACTATGCAAACCTCACCAATTTCAGCCTGAGCCAAAGTCTCAAACTCACATTCGGTCCTTGAGGGGCCGCATTCCAAAACAAGGTTATTTGGAACTTCTTCAAGCAAGATCGCATGGGCAGTTGCCTCGCGCGTGACCTGTGCAACACTCTCAGGAAGGCAACAAACCTCCCCCCGGTGAACGGAGGGTAGATTCCGGTCTAACACTAAACCAATATTTTCCCCGGGCATGGCAGTTTTTTGATTTTTATCCACTCCCATGATGGAACGAATGGTCGCCTTTCCATTGGAAGGGACAAAAACAACCTCTTGCCCCACATGAATCTCCCCACTTTCTACCTTCCCTGCAAGGATCCGTTCGCCTGCCTTATTCTCGTACACATCTTGAACCGGTAACCGCAAGGGGAGATTCAAGAATGAATTCTGAACCTCTAATCCTTCCATATGCTCAAAAAGGGTCCTCCCCGTGTACCAAGGCATCTGTGACGAACGGGCCACCACATTATCTCCCTTATAAGCGGAAATGGGAATAAAATCCACTTTTGGGCCAAGGATTGGTGTCTTCTCCAATGCCTTGATCTTTGAAACCATCTCCTCAAAAACCTCTTGCTGATACTCCACATGGTCCATTTTATTAACCACGACGATTAGGGAAGCAAGCCCAAGCCAATTTGCTAATCGTAAATGGTGGCCGGTCTGTTCCTCTAAACCCTCCTTAGCTGAAACAATCAAAATTCCCGCATCAGCATGAGAGGCACCACTGAGCATGTTCTTGAGGAGTTCTCTGTGCCCAGGAACGTCGATACAGTCATAAATATTTTTTTTACCTTTGACCTGAGCGTGAATTACATCAATCGTCATCCCATCTCTTCGCTCTTCCTCAAAGCTATCCAATAAAAAAGCGTACTCAAATGGTTTCCCAACTGTCTTGCAATACTCCCTCACCTCTTCAGTGCGGTCTTCCATTACGCTTTTAGTGTCATATAGAAGACGGCCAATCAAGGTGGACTTGCCATGGTCCTTATGGCCCAACAGTGTAATGGTAAATCGTTTCATTTACATATACCCCAAAGCTCGAAGGCGCTGCATGACATTCTCCTGCTCCTTGTCCTGCATTCGACCCGCTCTCTCAGAAGTGGTTGTTGTTTTAAGCTCTTCAATAATTTCATCAATAGTGGAGGCATGGGAATCAATCCCCACGGTGCATTGTGTACAGCCCAGACTACGGTAGCGGTTACCATTTCGGGAAAAGTAGAGAGGATTTACAGGTATCTTCTCCTGTTTAATATAAACCCACATATCCAATTCGGTCCAATGCAGTAAAGGATGAATCCTGATATGTGAAGCGTCCTCCGTCTGAGAAATAAAATCCCAAATTTCCGGAGCCTGGTTTTTGTAATCCCACCTAAACTCCTTATCTCTTGGAGAAAAATACCTCTCTTTCCCCCGAATTCCATGTTCATCTCGCCGGATTGAAACGAAAAGACCATCAAAGTTCCGCTCCCCCATCAAACCCTTAAGCGCATCGGTTTTATTTGAGCCACAGCACCTGACGCCTGACAAGTCATCCTTGATCACACTTTTGGGTACCAGCAGATCTAGGCCCCATTCCTTTGCTAGCCTCTCCCTGAATTCATAGGTTTCTGGAAAATCGATTCCATTATCAATATGAATCAAAGGAAAAGGAACACGACCGAAAAACGCCTTTCTCGCCAAAGCAACCAAAACGGTTGAATCCTTTCCTGTTGACCAAAGGGCTGCTAGATTCTCAAACCGCGCATGGGCTTCTCGAATCGTAAAGATACTCTTTGCTTCCAACTCCTTTAATTCATTTACCTCACTCATCATGGTCTCCTTTTAACTTAACTTATAATATTTTAAACAGGCTTCCGCTATACCGGTGCAAAACCGGTCCTACTTAAAAACAACTTTCAGGAATAAGGGTTTCAAAATAAAACCCCTCACGATCCTCTGAAGACTTTAACTACCCACCACGTGCCCAAGATCTACTGTAACACGGGCGTGGAACGAGATCGTACGCAATAAGAGCATTGCCCTTTGGTGGTCAGGTAATTCTTGTTGAAAAACAGCTTCAAACCCTTGTAAGGGCCCTTGTTGAATACGAACTACTTGCCCTTCCACAAAAGAGGAATTTTTAATAATGACGTACCCGTCTTTACATCGGATCTTGATTGATCCAATAATTTCTTCCTCAACTTTCACTGGAAAAGATCCAAAAGCAACAAGGCTTTTCACCCCATGGGCAAAAGCCACCATTCTGTAGTGTTGGCTCAGATTAAACCTTGCAAAAAAATAACCCGGAAAAAGAGGACGCGTAACCGTTTTCCTGTTTCTCCGAATAATCCTTTCCTGTTGAAATCGGGGACAAAATGTCTCTATTCCAAGCCTTTGTAAATTCAATTCTGCAAAATTTTCTCGGTTGGGTTTAGTATGTACTGCATACCAATAAACTTCACTATCACCCATGCTTTTTTGATTCCCCACTTTCTTTAATTAGGAAAAAAATCCTCCCCTTTAAATAATAAGGGTTTCCCTATAATCGAACAATATGAGGTTGCCGGAACCCTTTTAGAGCGTTTCTTGTGTCGATAATTAATTGACTCTCCTTAACCACCATTTCATAATCAAAAGATGAATGATTAGTAACGATGATGACACAATCATAATTCTTAATGGGATTTTTTGAAATGTTTACGGATGAAAGGATTTGATTTACCACGTTTAAACTGGGAACGTAAGGGTCATGGTAACTAAGATTTGCCCCTAGCTTAAATAACAAGGCTAAAATATCGAGAGCAGGAGATTCTCTAATATCATCTATATCCTTTTTATAAGCTACACCTAGGACCAATAACTTTGAATTCCTGACGCTCTTCGAACGATCATTTAAACTTTCGGTTATTTTATTCACCACATGTTCCGGCATCGAGCCATTAATTTTTCCGGCGAGTTCAATAAACCTTGCCTCAAACCCATTTTGCTTTGCTTTCCAGGAAAGATAGAAGGGATCAACCGGAATGCAATGGCCCCCAATGCCCGGCCCCGGGTGAAAGGGCATGAACCCAAATGGTTTGGTAGCTGCGGCATCAATTACCTCCCAAACATCAATCCCCAGCTTATTGCTCAATAAGGCTACCTCATTTACCAAAGCAATATTGACGCTTCTAAATGTGTTTTCTAATAACTTTACCATTTCCGCAACCATTGTAGAGGATACGGGGATTACTTTTTTAACGATACTTTGATAAAGTTGTGTTGCTAATTTTGTGCAAAAGGGAGTTACTCCTCCCACAATCTTGGGTGTATTCTGTATTTGGAATTCTTGGTTTCCCGGGTCAACTCGCTCAGGGGAGAAGGCCAGAAAAAAATCTCTTCCAACTTTTTTTCCTTTTTCGCTTAAAATCGGAAGCACAATTTCCTCCGTGGTTCCAGGATAGGTGGTACTCTCTAAAATGATCAACTGTCCCTTCCCCAACCATTTCTTTATTTCTTTTGCCGCAGAAACCACATGTGAAAGGTCAGGATCTTTGGTTTTAACCAAAGGGGTTGGAACACAAATAATGACAGCATCCAACCTCTCAATAACCTCAAAGGATGAGGTTGGGTTTATCCTTTTCATTTCAATAAAGGGGTTCAATTCTTTATCCGATACGTCCTGAATGTAAGATTTTCCTTTTTCCAGCAATTTCACTTTTTGGGTATCAATATCAATTCCGGTAACCGTAAAACCCGATTTCGCGAATTCAAGGAGCAAAGGGAGACCAACATAACCCAAACCGACAATTCCGATCTTTGCTTCTTTATTTTGGATTAATCCCTCAAATTCCAAATCCTCAATTTTGGCAGCTTTTAATCTCTTGCTCATTTAAATTCCTTTTCTTGAATTGGATCTACTCACTTTCCTTTTGAGGAACCTCAAAATCAAGCTATCGGGCCCCTGCTCCAATGAGAACAATTTTAATTGTTTGGAAAACCACAGTTAAATCAAAAAACAGAGACATATTTTTTACGTAGAAAAGATCGTATTGTAATTTTTCCAAAGCATCATCGACACTTGAACCATAACGAAATTTAATTTGAGCCCATCCAGTAATTCCAGGTTTCACAGTATGCCGAATTGAATAATAAGGTATCTTTTCTATTAGTTCCTCAATAAAATGGGCCCGCTCTGGCCTGGGGCCAACAAAACTCATTTCCCCTTTCAGCACATTGACCATTTGTGGTAATTCATCGATTCTGGTTTTTCTAAGAATCTTTCCCACCCGGGTTACTCGGGGATCATCTTTTTTGGCCCAAACCGGCCCCGAAACAGATTCAGCATTTAATGTCATCGATCGGAATTTGAGTAATGTAAATATTCGCCCATTTTCCCCAACGCGCTCTTGTCTATAGAAAACCGGCCCCGGAGAACCTAATCGAATCAACAGTGGAACCAACAAGAAAATAGGAAAGGCCAAAAAAAGCCCTATGATAGAAAAAGTTATATCAAATAGGCGTTTTAAAATCTGCAAACTTCGTGGCTTTTTAAACCCTCCTGAAAAAATCAGCCAACTGGGTTTAAGTTCCTCCACGCTGATCTTTCCGCTGATCTGTTCATAAAAAGAAACCCCATCAATTATTTTAATCCCTTTTACTTTACACTGTAACAGCTCATTCAATGGCAAATTTCCACGACGGTCCGGCAATGCAACAATTACCTTTTTAATATTCCACTGCTCTATAATTTGGGTTAATTTTTTGTAATCCCCAATCACACCTGGATTAACTATCTTTTTCCCCAGTTTCTCTGGGTCGTTATCAATAAAGCCAACAATCTTATAACCTAGATCCCTTTTAGTGTGTAGAATTTCACCAACATTTTTAGCAAGACGGCCTGATCCCACAATCAATACCGACTCTTTAAACTTCCCTATATCCATAAATTTAAAATAGAGTACACGAAGGGTAAAAAAAATCAGAAAAAGGAAATTAGCTGAAACGAATAGGCTCACCCTCCCAATTTCAGCAGAAGGAAAAATATAATAAATAACGACTAAAATAACACACCCTACGCCCAAGGATTGCATCAATCGCAATATCAATTTTCTTCCTTTTATTTCTTCATCCAATACATATAAATCGTTGTAATAAAGGCAGAGCTGAAATATTACGGAAATTAAAAGTGCCTTCCAAAAGAAATGGTCAAAAGAAACCACCGAATCCGATAAAAAGAATTTCCTAAAAGAAATTCCTAGTAATACCACCCCTAGAATAAAAAGGTTTTCAATTATAAAAAAAATCAAATTTTTTAAGATAACAAGTCGCCCAAATATGTTCAGCATTCTAACCCCGAATTCTATTTCAATAAGAATAAAACGTTCACTAGTATCTCTTAAGATTTAAAATTTAAAAAAAAATTTTATGTAAATCCATTTTAAACCATATACATCAATCATTCCCGCCTGGTTTATGGCCGGATGAAAGGTATACAAAACCAGATAAAATCTCGACCTTCAAGATTTGCTCAATAGGGATACCCATAATATCTTGTGAACCCGGATTCCATTCCGTTCAAAACAATTGCCCACACTTTCTCGGCAGGAAGACCAGCGAAAGCTTTTAGGACTAAGTCTCTTGGTGTCATTCCTGCCCTAACAACAAATAGGATTCCATTCACCAGTTCCGAAAAAATATTCATGTCGGCTAATGGTAAAACCGGAGGTGAATCGATAATGATGTATTCAAATTCCATTTCGGCCTGGGAAAGAGCCTCAGCCATTTTTGGTAAACTTAAAAGTCTGGTTGAATTTTTCTCATTGCTTCCAGCCGGTAACATAAAAAGTTTTTCGGTCAAAAAGGGATAGATACATTCCTCCAATGAATTATTTCTCGCAAGTATATCCACCAAACCTTTACCACATGGGGATTTTAAATATCGATGAAGATCCGGTTTTTTTAAATCTCCTTCAATAATAAGTGTCTTTTTATTAAAATCCTTGGCCATGGTAACTCCCAGGTTTACAGACGTAGTGGTCTTTCCTTCCCCCTTTACAGAACTCGATATTGCAATGCGCTTTTGTTTTCCTTCCCCATTCATATGTTTGAATCGGGAATATAAAACCCGATACTGTTCACTGGCCATGGACTGGGGTTCCAAAAGTGCGATCGGATGCTCATCCATTTTCCTTTTCCTCTCCCCTTTTACAATTTCCCTTCTAACATTTAGGTCTTTCCTGCTATTTGAAAGCGTTAAAGCCCGGTGATCTATTTTTAAATATTTAAAATCCTCATCTTTGACCCCGGCAAAACGGTATGGGCTAAAATGAGCTCCATTGTTTTTCTTATTCATTACCAACTTATAAGCAGTAAGAATTTTTTCAAGGTTCATTTTTTCTTCTGTTCCGAGAAAACGACCATTTTTAAGACCAATAAATTCCTTAACAGCCAAATCAAAGGCTTTTTGTATTTCTTCCCTATTTGACTCAGGGTTAATTTTCAAAATTTTAAAACTTTCTTCTTTTTTCATTCTTTAAATAATTTTGGGTTCAAAAATTTTTTCTGACCTTCTTTTTTTTCCTTGATAGGACGGAATTTTATTTTTTTATATTTAGAAAATTTTGGAATGGATACAACCAAAGGACCCTTCATGACACCCTCTAAATCCTCAGGTTGTCTGAAACAGGGATTCAACATCTCAATCAATAAAGCAAGCCCGAAACCTGAGGCTGCTCCAGCAAAACTTCCAGCAAGCAGGAGCTTTCGAAGATTTGGTTTATATGGTTTTTCTGGTAAATTGGCGGGGTCAATGATGCGAAAACGCTCCCCTTGTTGCCGTTTTTCGAGATTTTCCGAAAGCCTCGCATTTATACTTTTCCCCAATAGGTTCTGATAATTCCCTTGGGACATATCGTAATCTCTTTGGAGTTTTTTAAGTTCAACTTCTAACATTGGCGTACGAGCGACTCTTGTTTCATAGCCTCTAATCTTCTCTACCAAAAGTTTCCCGGTCACTTCCAAGTCTTTAATCTCCCTTAAGATTTTCTGGTGTTGATCAAGGAGACGTTTGTAATTTTCATTTTCCCGGAGAAAAGGGATATCACCTGTAGGGTTTGATTTTGTGGTGGATTGGGAAAGCTGAGCCTCCATTTCCCGTATTTGTTTTTTTAAAAGGATGACATCGGGATAATTTTCTTTATATACAATCCGAAGATTTTTGAGTTTTTCCCTTAATTGTTGAAGCGGCATATTTGGTTCCTCAATAGAAGACGCTGAATTTGTAGTGAAATTGAGGGCTTCTTGTTTCAATTTCAAAATTTGATTCTCTAGATCCTGGGCTCGATCTTCCTTTGAATTTATTAAATCTCTGTTGGCTTGAAAATTAATTTGAAGCCGGTCTAAGGTTCTTAGGTTTGAGTCTATTTCACTCGGCAATCCCCCTCTATTTTTCTCTTTAAACCTTCTGATATTCTCATCAAGGCTGTCCATTTGTTTTTTGGCTTCCGCCAATTCTTTCTGAAGGAAATTGGTTGTAACCTGGGCCTGTTGTTCCCGGACTTTAAGGTTTTCTTCAATGAAGCGTGAAGCGATTCGATTGGTTACGTTCATGACTTTTTCAGGGTCTTTTCCAACAAAACTGATCGAAAATGCCTGTTTTCCTACAACATCCAATTGAATATTTTTTTGCAGCTTTTCAACAACCGATTCCTTTCCTAACTCAGCAAACTCTTTAGGAAAAAGGTCCAATTCGTCCCGCAGTTTAATTAAATTGGTCCGGCTCATTACCTGCTGGCTAATTGTTTTCAACCGTTCCGAAATTGGAGTAGTTACAGTTGATTTAACGTAATCCTGGGGTATTATTTGGGGTTCGACTAAAATCATTGTGGTGGACCGATACGCTTTAGGGAGCCAATAACTTAGCCCTAGGCTAACCCCCAGGGCTACAATGATTGGAAAAAAGATCCAATATCTACGTCTAAAAAAAACATCAATATATTGGAAGATCATCTTTTGAATTTCAGGTGAAAATTGGTTATTCATTCATAAGGTCCTTTATGTTAGAAAGACGGAAAAATCGCTAAAAGTTGCATTTGAACCCGGTTTCTATAAAGATCTTCACCCAGATTTCCACCAGATACCTGCCGGTTATGGGTATAAGAAACATTTCCAGATAACCATTTGTTAAATAAATAGTTCAATGTTGCATTCAATCTAAAAAATTGAATGTCAACCTCCCCCCCCTTTATGGTTTTATTCGTACCATAACTTCCCCCCATTTGACCGGTAAGGAACTGTGTAAAACTCTTTGAAAGTGATACCCTTACATTTTGATGTTGAACCAAGCGATTGACCAAACCGGTTGACCTAATATCCTGGTTATATGAAAAATTAATTTTAGTATTTCTTTCCAACAAAAAACCTTTATCGATATTGCCTGAAAAAAAAGGCCTATATTCCTCGGTCCCAGCTTCGGCCAAATGAAGAACTCCCCCCTCAACCTGAAAACTAAAAGTGGAGGAAAAAATATGCCTCCATCCCAGAGTGGCCAAATAAGTATCGGAGCTGTCCTCCCCATCAAACGAAACATTTTGATAGCGGGCAGCAAGGGTCATTGTATCATTTCGAAATAATTGGTAGGCATAGGTAGACTTAAGCGATTGCCCAAAACGATCCACAAGAGTTGGATCGGAATATTCTGTAAGGGTATTTGTATATTCTAAAGACGCCTGAGCGCGCCGAGAAAGTTGATATCGGTATTCTGCTCCAAAATGATTCCGAAAGGCCGTGTTTCTCCCTACCTGGGTTCCATCATCTTCACCTGTAACCACACCGGGGTCTAACTCATAATCAGGTAAATCAGGCGTTATGACAAATCTTTCGGTAAAGGTTAGTTCTCCCCTCTTGTTAAAACGGTTAAGGAGCCGATCAAGGTTTAAGTCCAACCCCCCATTCTGGTTATAACGATTCAGTTGGGAGTGGTCTGCGTAAACATCCAAACTTCCTCTATAGGTTAAAGCCGTGCTCACAAGAGGCCACTGGTAACTGACCCTTAAAGTTGGCGATATAGATGTAATATAATCAGATTCACGGTCAGAACCGCTGGAAAATATATTGTCATCAAAGGTTTCTGTGAACGACATAGCAGGTTCCACTATCAATTCACCTTTTACAATCTCGCAAGTTCCCATAATTAAAAAACCCCAGATAAAAAGAAATAACCCAATAAAAAAAATAAAGTTTCTCATAAAGGCCAAGGCATGGATTATTGGGAAATTTCTAACAAACTCATGGCACCAGAATTGTGTCTCCCGGTTTTAGAAAAATGTTTTCCATTTCACCACCTGACACAATATCATCGTATTTTACTTTGATCTTGGTTTCTGGGTACTCTTTATAACCCTTTCGTAAAATAATTATTTTATTTCGGGACGCAAATTGGGTAAAACCTCCTGCTAGAGCTAAGGCTTGTATTACTGTTACATTGCTTTTCAACTGATACTTTCCAGGATTAACTACCTCCCCCATCAAATAAACCACATAACTATTGATTTCTTGGACAATTACAGTAACCACGGGATTTTCCATATATTCTTTTAAAAGGCCGGCAATTCTTTCCCGAAGTTGATTGGGTTTTAAACCCGCTGCCGAAACATCCCCAATTAAGGGAAAAGAGATTATCCCATCGGGCCTAACCTTTACTGTTCTGGAGAGAACGTCATTTTTCCAAACCATTATTTCGAGAACATCTTCAGACCCGATTAAATAATCTTTACCGGATTCGGCTAATGCGTGTTCCCTTTGAAAATCATTTTCAGTGGAAAGGGCAAGGGAAACTAATTTATTGCCATCATTCCCGGAAGGGAAACCCTCATCAGTAGCAGAAAACCTGGAATCAAAAATTTCTACAATGATTTTTCCTTCTTCACCTCTCACCCGAGTCGTTGCAGAAGGGTTTAGGTTGATTTCAAACTGAACGCCCTCCTTTGGTTTTCGGGTTTCCCGTGGATAAATATCCAACACGGCCCCACGGTTAACTACCATCGGTTTGATGTGTTTACCCAGCGTAACCCCTGGAATTTCCAGTATCAGTTGGTGAGATTCTGGAACTTTGATGGCTCTATAAAAAAGAGGCCCCTCGCCTTGAATCACCACCTCGGTCACTTCTGGCAAATCATTGATCATAAGATTTTTTATTTGAAAAAATTCTTGGTGTTGACTGTTTTTTGGACTTGAAGTCCCCATTACACAACCGGAGAATAGGAGATTGAATAAAACACAAGCAATGATCATCTCGTAACGGTTGAAACAGGACCACATCTCTTTCCAAAAATTTTCCTTTTTCACCTAAAACTCCTTCTTTATCCGATATTCCCCCTAAAACCGACTGAATTTTATTGCCAAAATTTTCTTTTATTCTTGGGGAAGACAAATCAAATTTCCACCCTCTGCCCGGGCTTTTTCTAACATTTCCTCTGCTTTTGAAATCAGGCTTTCAATGTCATTGGAATGGGTTGGAAAAGAGGCCCCTCCGATACTAATCGTTTGCTTCCGCTCCATTACCTTCACAATAAAAGTATAATCCTGTATCCGATCTTTAATTCTGTTTCCAATCTGACAGGTGCTTTGATAGTCTGCATGATGCAGAATTAAGAAAAACTTATTGTTTGCAATCCGGCCTATAATATCCGTTCCCCTAATCTCATCCCGAATAAGGTTTGCAAATGTTTTGAGCAAAGAATCATCCGAGAACGGAAAAGGCTCTTCCTCCTTCTTCATTTGGTCGGGCTGAATAATCAAGAGGGAAAAAAAGTAAAGGTATCGAACTGCTTTTCGAACTTCTAAATCAAGAAGGTATTCAAAAAACTCACGATCTAGCGTTTGTGTGACCCGATCCAACACGACATGCCCTCCTCTCTTTGGAATGGGCAAAGCCCTTCCATCAGCTCAAGTAAAAACAATCCCAATTTTCAGAAAAACTTCAACTAGTACCTAATACAATTTTTCGTTTTTTCATTACGGGAAGAATATCGAAAAAATTTTTACCGGGTTTCCCCATTCGAAATCTTAATTTATCCTTAATTTTTTTCTTCCCAATCGCACTCTTTAATTTTATATAAAAGGGCTTTATAGCTAATTCCCAAAATTTTGGCCGTTTCCTTTCGATTCCAATGGGTATCTTGTAGAACTTTTTTAATCAATTCGGATTCGGCTTTACGGGCAGCGGTTTTTCCCGTTTTTTTCAGGGAAAAACTAGACGAATCCAGCGAAACAACGGAAGAAACAACCGGTTCGGGGAGGTTTTCCTCCATCTTTGAAGAAGAAACATTTAAATTATTCTCTTTTTCCTTGAAGTAATTTCTCACAGCAGCATCTTCATTTCCTAAAATAACAATTCGTTTAACCATATTTTCTAATTCCCTAACATTTCCCGGCCAATCGTAATCCAAAAAACGTTTCATATTGTGGTCAGAGATTCCTCTCATTTCACGGTTAAACTGTTGACCGTACTTTCTAACAAAGATTTCAGTTAAAGTCGGAATATCCTCTTTCCGATCTCTCAGGGGGGGAAGGTGAATACTGACCACATTTAAACGGTAATATAAATCCTCCCTAAAGGTTCCTTGGCGAACGGCCACCTCTAAATGTTTATTCGTTGCCGCAATCACCCGCACATCCACTTTAATTTCATTACCTCCCAACCGGGAAAACTCTCCATCTTGTAAAACCTGAAGAAGTTTTGCTTGAAGAGAAAAAGGAATATCACCTATTTCATCCAAAAATATAGTACCGTGATTTGCAAATTCAAACTTTCCAGGGTTACTGCGATGAGCCCCCGTGAAAGACCCTTTCTCATGCCCAAATAGTTCGCTCTCCAATAAACCGTCTGGAATAGCTGCACACAATACCTTCACAAAAGGGCGATCGACCCGTGTGGAACAGGTATAAAGGGTTCGGGCAACCAACTCCTTCCCAGTTCCACTTTCTCCCCCAATTAAAACCGTAATATCAGTTTTGGCCACCTGGTCAATTACGGTCCTAACCTCCTCCATTTTCCTGCTTGATCCAGTTAAAAGGTGGGGGTGATTATTTTTTGGTTTTACCCGTTTTTCAGTTTCCTCCTTCTTCATTCCTTCTTGGGGAAGGGAGCTACAAACTTTGCCAATCTTTAAAATAAGATCTTGATAATCCAAAGGTTTTTTTACAACTTCAATTCCATCTCGATCGTATAAGTTCCGATTGATTGGAGGGATTTGCTGTAGGTCAGCCAAGAGAATGACAGGAATTCTTTTTCCATGGTTACTCAATTGCTTTACCGTTTCTAAGGAATTCGAACCAAAAGGAAGATTAAATAAAATGAGATTGGGGTCAATGGAAACGGCTTCGGAAAGGGTATCTGGGCCATTTCGGGTCGAAAAAATTTTATACCCAAAGGACGTTAAAAAACTTTTAAGATAACTCTTCATTAATGGGTCATTATCAACAATTAACACCTTAAATTCGTTTCCCATATGATTCCTCTTTCATTAAATGGTCTAGGAGAATAGATTAAATAATTTTTCCTCCTATATTTAATAGTTAGCTTTTAGGTGCAAGGATTGTACCAATTAATTAAACTTCCCAATACTAATTAAATTGCAATAAAACTAATAAGTTATAACTTTTTTTCTGTTAATTTATTTTCTTGGGATGTGAAATGAAAAAAGTAAAGGAAAAAAAATTACATAAAGTGTAAATTTTATACTATTTATGTCTAAATTTTACCTATTTTAAGAAATTAATTAACCATGAACAAAAAATAAAGGAATTAAATAACCTAAAAATCAAACCTTGTTTCCCTTTTATGAAAAACACACCCTTCTAGGCAAAATATAATAATTGGGTTATACTTTAAACCAACTTAACCCAAAAACCTTCGTAAATCATGGAAAAAACCTTATTAGTCGTTGAAGATTCCTCATCGATTAGGGAATCTATCGTAAACTCATTAAAATCATGCTCCTTTTTCTCCCTGATTCTAGAAGCCGAAAATGGGATCAACGCACTTGAAATCCTATTACGAGACGAAATTCATTTTGTCATTTCTGATGTGGTTATGCCCCAAATGGATGGCTATAAACTTCTATCCTTAATTAGGAATCATGAAAAGTACCTAGACCTACCGTTTATTCTTTTAACTAGCGAAAAGGATTCAAGATCAAAAATCAAAGGAATTTCAATGGGAGCCAGCGATTATTTGACCAAACCTTTTGATCAAAGTGAACTTTTGGCAAGGGTTAAAAATTTATTGAAAACGAAGGGGATGCAGGAAGAATTAAAGGAAAAAAACCAAGAGCTTGAAAAGTTGAATCAAAAATTAAAAGAACTATCGGTAACAGATCATCTGACCAAACTTTATAATCGACGTTATTTCAATGAAAGACTATCCATAGAACTGCAACGGGCTCAAAGGTTCCAGCTTCCCCTAGCATGTCTATTATTGGATATTGACCACTTTAAAACCATTAATGACACCTTTGGCCACCAAAACGGGGACCAGGTTTTACAAGAAGTTGCTCACATGTTAAAATCCTTATGCCGTTCCCATGATGTTGCAGCCCGGTTTGGGGGAGAGGAATTTATTTTATTTTTGTGTCAAACCCACAAGGAAGAAGCTCTTAAATTTGCAGAAGGTTTACGATGTGACATTGAATCTTTTCCTTTTTTAGAAAGAATGGAAAACACTATTTCCATAACCGTCAGCATTGGGGTTTCCGGGTTTCCTCATCCGAAAATTCAAAACTTTCAGGATATGATTCGATGCGCTGATGAAGCCCTCTATGCGGCAAAACGGGCGGGACGTAATAAGGTCATATGAAGAAAGGCCAACTAAAATAAATCCAGTTGGTTATTTTCCCGAGTGATTGGGATGGGATAGTTTTCTGTAAAACAGGCTGTACAAAATCCAATTTTGGAACCACCAGCTGCTTTGAGCAAACCCTCTACACTTAAATATTCAAGGGTATCTGCGGTGATAAAATCACGTATTTTTTCTACCGCTTGAGAGGAAGCGATCAATTCTCCTTTTCGCGGGGTATCAATTCCGTAAAAACAAGGGGAAACAATAGGGGGCGAACTGATCCTGACGTGAACTTCTTTCGCTCCCGCATTCCGAATCATTTTAATAATTTTCCTGGCGGTGGTACCCCGGACAATGGAATCGTCCACAACCACCACCCGCTGCCCTTCAATAACACTTCTCACTGCATTTAATTTCAATTTTACCCCAAAATGGCGGATAGATTGTTGGGGCTCAATAAAGGTCCTTCCTACATAATGACTTCGAATTAACCCCATTTCATAAGGAAGATTGGCTCCTTCCGCAAAACCAAGAGCGGCCTGAACACCCGAATCCGGTACCGCAATAACCAAATCGGCATTCACGTTTTTTTCCATGGCTAATTGTTTTCCCAGCTGTTTTCGAATGTTGTGGACACTTTGCCCGTAAACAATACTGTCCGGTCTGGAAAAATAAACATATTCAAATACACATGACGCCTGTTTTGAAGGGGAAAAAGGATTCAAAGAAGAAATTCCGTCACGATTAATTAAGACGAGTTCCCCAGGTTCGATATCCCGGACAAAATCTGCTTCAATTAAATCAAAAGAACAGGTCTCGGATGAAACCACATATGCGTCCTTTAGGCGTCCTAAAGAAAGAGGTCGAAAACCATGGGGATCACGAACCGCAATCAAACCCTCATCGGATAGGAAAAGAAGTGAAAACGCTCCACGAACCTGCCTTAAGGCATCAATCACTCTCCCTAATAGAGCCTTTTCCTTTGAGTGCGCCACCAAATGCATAATGACTTCTGTGTCAACTGTGGTATGAAAAATCGAACCATACGCCTCAAGTTCATCCCGAAGGACTCCCCCATTAATCAAATTCCCATTGTGGGCAATGGCCAGGGTTCCTAAGGCATAATTCATGACCAGGGGCTGTGCATTTTTTAAAAAACTTTCTCCTGTGGTAGAATACCGGTTGTGGCCAACAGCCATATACCCCATGAGCTTTCGCAATTTGGACTCAGAAAAAACTTCTGAAACCAAACCCATTCCCTTCTCTTGGTAAAATTCTTTGCCATCAAAAGAAACAATCCCGGCGCTTTCTTGTCCACGGTGTTGGAGGGCATGAATTCCTAAATAGGTAAGATGTGCGGCTTCAGGATGTCCGTAGATCCCAAAAACACCACATTCCTCTTTGAATTTATCAAACATATGAGGCCCCTCCCTGATCAAGCAATAGAGGGATGGCCCCTTCCCATATTTCCCTCAAACTATTAACCCTTTGGGAAATAACAGGGGAAGGGATTTTTTTTCTACTTTTCTCATACACGGTTAAACGGTCTCCACCTACACGACCCAAAATCTGCCATGGCACCCCTTCTGAGTTTGCGAGGTTTTTTAAGGGTTCAAGGTTTTTCTCAGAAAGACTAACGATAATTCGGGACTGCGTTTCACCAAATAACAAAGCATCTAGCCGTATTCCACTGGCTTCTAAATTAATTTCCGCCCCTAATAAATGTCCCGGTGAAAGGAAACAACTCTCCGCCAGTGCAACCATTAATCCCCCCTCTGAGCAATCTTGAGCCGATGAAAGCAAACGATTTTGAATGGCCTTGAAACAAACCCGCTGCACCCTTTCCTCTAAGGAAAGATTCAAGGAAGGGGGAAGGCCTTTCTCCTGATGCATAACAAGGTGCAGATATTCGGTCCCGCCCAACTCCTCCAATGTTTTCCCTAAAAGAAGTATTAGGTCTCCCTCATTCTTAAACCAGGGGGTGGTAAAAAGTGAAACATCCTCCATCAGCCCGACTAATCCAATCACCGGAGTGGGATATATTCCTACTCCTTGGGTTTCATTATAGAAGCTTACGTTGCCGCTCACAACCGGAATTTTGAATTGCCGTGCGGTTTCCGAAATCCCTTCAACCGCCAAAGCAAACTGCCACATTACTTCTAACCGCTCTGGATTTCCAAAATTCAAACAATTTGTTAAAGCAAGGGGACGGGCTCCGACACACACCACATTTCGGGCCGCTTCTGCAACAATAATTTGCCCACCTAAATAGGGATTTAATAAACAATAACGGCTATTTCCATCAACGGTTAAGGCCAATCCCTTTTGGGTTCCCTTTACCCGTATGACTGAGGCCCCTCCTCCTGGTAAAACCACGGTATTGGTTCTCACCATGTGGTCATACTGTTCATATACCCACCGCTTGCTGGCTAAAGAAGGGGAACCAATCAGTTTTAAAAGGATTTCGTTGAAATCATCTGGTTCTTTCAAAACTTCTAGATTCAAAGCCTGAAGTTGATCCAAAAAAGGAGGGGGAGCCAAAGGGCGTTCAAGGACGGGGGCATCATCAATTAAACCGTGAATCGGAATATCCGCTACCTTTCGATCGCCCTCCATCACATATATCCGTTTTTCAGCTATGACCTCCCCAATCACCACCGCCTCCAGGTCCCATTTTCCGAGAATATTCTCGACTTCTTTTGTTTTCCCACTTTTTACAACCAAAAGCATTCTTTCCTGTGATTCTGATAGCATAACTTCATAAGGGGTCATTCCTTCTTCACGTTTCGGGACAAGGGAAACATCCAATCGAACTCCGTTATCCGATCGCCCCGCCATTTCAATGCTTGAGCTGGTTAACCCAGCAGCACCCATGTCCTGTATCCCAACCAATAATTTTTTTTCTATAAGGTCCAAACAGGCCTCTAAAAGGAGTTTCTCAGTAAAGGGATCCCCAATTTGGACCATGGGTTTTTTTTGATTGGACTGGGACCCAAATGACTCTGAAGCCATGGTGGCCCCATGTATTCCATCTCTTCCCGTTTTTGACCCTACATACATTATAGGGTTACCAATCCCATCCGCTCTTCCCCGAATAATATTGCCTTTCCTTGCAATTCCCAAACAAAAGACATTTACCAAATTATTTTTTGAATAGATCTCGTTGAAATAAATTTCTCCTCCCACCGTGGGAACTCCAATGCAATTTCCATAACTGGCAATTCCACTAACAACACCATTAAAAAGATATCGGTTTTTAGGTAATTCCAAGGGACCAAAACGAAGGGAATTCAATAAGGCAATTGGCCTGGCCCCCATGGTAAAAATATCGCGAAGAATTCCCCCAACCCCGGTTGCCGCCCCTTGAAACGGTTCAATAAAAGAGGGATGATTATGACTTTCAATTTTAAAGACAGCCACCCAATCATCCCCAATATCCACCACTCCGGCATTTTCCCCTGGACCCTGAATTACACAATCACCTTGAGTTGGAAATTTTTTTAAAAAACGCTTAGAACTTTTATAACTACAATGTTCACTCCACATCACTGAAAAAATGCCCAGCTCTACGGGATTAGGCTCTCTGCTTAAAATTTCACAAATTTTCAAATATTCCTCTTCGGTCAGCCCCATTTGTTTAATTAAATCTTCACGAACCTTGTTCATCGAATTAGGAAATCCTCGAATGAATTAATGAATCAAAAATGACTCGGCCATCCACTTGTTGAAACAGAGGATCACACGCCCTTTCAGGGTGGGGCATTAAACCCAAGACATTTCCCTCCTTATTACAAATTCCGGCAATATGGTGAAGGGAACCGTTAGGGTTACTGGGTTCAGACAATTTTCCTTCGGCATTACAATATCGAAAAACAATTTGGTGGTTCTTTTCCATTTCTTTCAAGGTTTTGGAATCGACAAAATAGTTCCCATCCGCATGGGCAATGGGAAGTTTTAAGATATCATTTTCCTGGTTAGACCGGGTAAAAGGAATTCGGTTATTTTCAACCTTTAAAAAAACATCCTTACACACAAATTTCAAGGATTGATTCCTGAGCATAACCCCGGGCAAAATTCCTGATTCAAGAAGGATTTGAAAACCATTACAAATCCCCAAAACCAGCCCCCCTTGTTTAACATATTTTTCAAGAGCCTTCATTACCGGGGAAAACCTCGCAATTGCACCACAACGCAAATAATCCCCATAAGAAAATCCACCGGGGATAATCATCACATCAAAAGAAGAAAGCGAGGTTTCCTTATGCCAAACAAACTCCACATTTTGGGAAAAAAGGTTTTTTACCACCCAATAACAATCATGATCACAGTTTGAACCGGGAAAATTAAGAATTCCAAAGCGCAAAATACATCTCCTTCAAAAAATCCATTTTATACTATATTGGGCTTTAAATGGGAATGGATTCGCCTAAAACAGGTTATTAAACGGGAAAATTTCTCTGACTAGAGTTTTTTACACCTATTCAGCCTGAATTTGCAATAGTTCTTTTACAGTTTTAAGCAGTTCGTTGGTTTGGATAGGTTTGGAAAGGTAGGCATTGGCTCCTAACTTAAGGCCTTTTTCTCGATCCACCTCGGCTCCTTCTGTGGTTACAATTATCACCGGGGTTTGTTTATAATTTGGGTCTTTTCGAACTAGACTCAATAGTTTCAATCCATCCATTAGAGGCATGTTTATATCCGCAATGATGAGATTAAATTTCCCTTCGGAGAGTTTTTTTAATGCATCGACACCATCCGTGGCTTCTACAACCCGGGAATTTCGGATTCTTTTCAAACTAAAGGAAATTAATTGCCGCATGGTTGGTGAATCTTCCACAATTAGAAAATTTATGTCACCCATAAAACCCTCCACCTTTTAACAACAAAAATCCAACCCATTATTTTTCTAAACTTTCCCGCCCAATAAATCGATAAATCCCTGTATGGTCGAAAGCTTCCGTTCAGATTGAGAATAAAGCCTGGAGCTAAAAATAGCAGTGGCCGCATGCCCTGCCAGCATGGAAAAAAGCTCAAAATCAACCCTGGTCAATTTCTCTTTTTTTTGTTCAAATAAAGAAAAAACGGCAATAACCCCAATCAGATGTTCTTTAATTTTTAAAGGGATACAAACAATGGGATCTAATTCAGAAGTGTGTATTGAATTTTCTAGGTCTTCTTCAAAAAAACTCTCTCCGGTTTTTGCAACTTCACCAATGACACCTTCTCCGATTTTTACCCTTTTTGTTTTTTCCCCTTCAATCCCCTCAGCCGCTGCAATCGAAAGCATATCGGATTCTTCATCCCGCAAGAAAATACCAAATCGATCCGAACCCACCATATTGATAATAATTTCAATAATAATTCTCAAAACTTCATTGTAATCCAATGTGGAATGCAACTGGTAACTGGCTACATAAAGATTCGCAAGATTATTATTCTCTTCTTCCACCTCGACATATTTCGTAATAAAATCCTTATTCTCTTCTTCTACCTCCTTGTAACGGTTTAAAAGCTTTTGACGTTCATCTTCTAATTGTTGAATGGTATCTTGAAGTTTTTTTATTTCTGGGTCTCCCATTTTTTTGTTATGGATCTTATTTTCTTCTTCCATTTTTAAGATTTTAAATCGAAGTCGCTCATTTTCTACGAGAAGTTCTTGGGTAAATTCTTCTCCTTTTTTAAAAATCCTCAAAAAATCTTCGGCTTTACGCATTAATTCGCTATCTTTTTCGTTCTTGTCCATATTCTGACTCTCCTGAAAAGCACCAAAAAATGGTTTATGTATTCATAACACTTTAAGCTTAGCAAGGATTTTAGAGATCAATTAGTGAAAAATAAACTCCTCTTAAACGATCAAAAAATCAATTATTTTTTTAAATGGACGCCCCTCCAAACTCAATAGCGTGTCCCCCAACAATTAATAAGAAAACACGAAATTTTTAAAATTTTATTACTAACTCTTTTCCCCCACTGCTTCCCCTAATGAAACCCGGCTTAAAATAAACTCAGGAATACTCAACAGGGGTAAAATTCGGTCCACCACTCCATCTTTGATTGCCTCTTTAGGCATTCCGTAGATAACAGCAGTTTCTTCTGACTCCGCCACTGTTATTCCCCCGCCTTCCTTAATTTTCCTCATTCCTTTTTTGCCGTCATTACCCATTCCCGTTAATAAAACCCCCAAAACTTTAGGCCCAAAAACATTTGCAGAAGAGGCCATTAATGAATCGATTGAGGGAACATACCGATCTCCTTTTTGTGGAGGTTGAATCCGAACAAAAATACAATCACCCGTTCGTTCAAAAACCATATGGGAACCCCCAGGAGCAATTAATACACGCCCAGGTCCTACCATATCCCCGGGTTCAGCTTCCTTAACCTCTAATTGCGATATTCGATCCAATCGCTCCGCAAAATAATGGGTGAAAACAGGTGGCATATGCTGGGCAATTACGATCGGGGTTGAAAAATCCTTTGGGATCATGGTGATAATGGCTTGGATGGCGGGAGGTCCTCCTGTTGATGCACCAATAGCAATGAGATCAACTGAATTTCGGTAAGATGATCCTCTTGAAACTTTAGCCTCCATTCTCTCTCCGGAAAACCGGCTGGGTGCTTGAATCCGAACTTTCATTTTTTCAGGTGGAATTTTTACTATGGTACCAATTTTGAGACGAAGCTCCGCCTGTAAATTCATTATTTCTAGGGAGGCTTTTTTTGTGGGCTTTGCCATAAAATCGGCGGCCCCTAACTCAAGGGCTTTAAATACACTTGCGGCCTCGGATTGGGAACTAATCACCAAAACAGGAATCGGGGCATTTCGCATCAGCCACCTGAGAAAGGTAAAACCATCCATTTCCGGCATTTCTAAATCCAGAGTGATCACATCTGGTTTTTCTTTTAAAACAAATCTCATGGCCTCATGCCCATTGGCCACACTACCAATTACCTCAATATCGGGAAAAGCCTTTAACATGGAAATAATGGATTGGCGATAGAAAGCAGAATCGTCAACAACTAAAACTTTAATTTTTGTCTTTCCATCCATTTTTTTAGGATCCCCTTTGGTAAATAATATCATGCTTAAAATGGCGCAAGGCAAAATCAGTAGAAATATTCAACAAAGACTCGGAATGTCCTAAAAATAAATACCCCTCGCGATTTAATTTTCGATGGAACGTCTCAATCACTTTACGTTTTGCTTCTTGGTCGAAATAAATTATTACATTTCTACAAAATATAATATCCATAGTGTTGATAAATGCCAATTTATTGATATCCAAGAGGTTAACACACAAAAACGTTACATACTTTTTAACGTCATCAGATATTCGGAAACCATGGTTTTCATTATGGAAAAATTTTTTCACAAAAAAGGGGTCTGTACATCGAAACGAATGTTGCTGATAAATTCCACGGCGTGCACTTTGTAAAACCCGCTGGCTTATATCGCTTGCAAAAATTTCAACCTTCCAATCCCGGAAATAACCTTCCTGCATAATCAACATGGCCAAGGTATACGGCTCCTCTCCCGTAGAACAACCGGCACTCCAAATCCTTAAGGTTTTTCGATCTTCCTTCTTTTTCTCTAATTCCGAAAGTACTTCCTCAGAAAAAACCTTCAGTTGGCGTTCTTCACGAAAAAAATAAGTTTCATGAATGGTTAAGAGATCAATAACATAGGCCAACTCTTCCTCTTTTTTCCTGTCATATTTTAAAAAATAGTAATAATCCTTGAAATTGTGAAATTGGTGCTTTTGCAATCGGTTTTGAAGTCGCCCTTCTAAAAAATATTTAGATTTGTCATCATAAAATATTCCACAATGGTCATAAAATATATCTCGGAGAAGTTTATAGACATCATTAGACAGTTCAATGATATTTTGCATTATTTTTTAATAATCTCAAAAATTTTTTCTTAGGTTTCTTGAATTTGATCCAAAGCAAACCTGGCAGACTGTCTAACTAAGGAGTCTTGATCGTGATTGGCCAATCGCAAAAGAGACTCACGAACCGCCGCATCTTTGAGTTTTCCTAAAGCATTTGCCGTAGCGGCTCGCACGTTCCAATGAGTATCTTTTAAAAAAATCCTCAAAGACTCTTTAACACTGGGGTCCCCAATGCACCCTAAAGAATCAATGGCGGCAACCTTAATATCGGGATCCGTTGTCTGTACCTTTGTCAAAATGAGAGGAACAACAGATGTCTCTTGAATTTTACCTAAAGCTTCCATGGCTGCAATCTGGACCACCCCAACTTTATCGTTTAGTAAATCCAAAAGAAGAGGTTTCCCTTTTTTCCCAAAATGCCCCAATCCCCTGGCAATGGAGGCCCTTACCCAAATGTTTTCATCTTTGGCTAAAGGTGCCATATGTTTAACCCAATTCTCCTTATTATTCTGAAAAAGAACATTTAGGGCACATAGGCGAACTTGGGGTTCCTCATCCCCCAAAGCCCCCAGGATACACAAGGTAGACTCTTCTGTGCGCATTCCTTCCAAGGCGGTAATCGCGGTTTTACGAACATCAGGGTTTTCGTCTTTCAAAGCCATAAAAATTTCATTCTGGTTTTCCATGGGAGCCAATTTTCCCAAAAGGGTAATGGCATGACACCTCATTCTTGGGGAATCATGATGAACCATGCCCTTTAAGGATTGAACCACCTGCTCTCCCCCGATGAGTAGTAAGGCTTCAAGAACTGCTTCCTGAACATTGGGATAGGGGTCCTCCAGGGTTCTAATCAAAGGCCTAACCGCGTTTCGATCACCTAATTTTCCAAGGGAATTCGCACCCGATTGGCGAACATGCCCCACGGGATCCTCTAATAGCTGAATCAAAGCGGAAACCGCTCGGCGATCCCCGATTTCTCCAAGGACAAAACCAATTTCCTCTCGGACCTTCTCTGGGTATCTTGAAATATCAATGATAAGGACGTCTACGGCTTCCCTTCCCAAATGAATAAACGTTTCCACCACCACATCTCTCAGGTCTCCTTCTAAAAAGGGAATTAATTTCGTTATTGCCTTAAATTCCCGTACCCACCCAAAGATCTTAACGGCCCCACTTTTAATTTTTAAATCTGGGTCTTCCAGGGCTTCCATTAAAAAATGGCCGAGTCCCTGTGAATAAATTTCTCTCAGACGACTGGTAATCAATATTTCTTGGTGTTTGGAAATTTTAGTGCTCAGTTTTAGGAGACTGCGAACCGCACATTTTTTAATTGATTTCCCCCCACCTTGCAAGGATGAAAGAATAGGATTAAGCGCCCTTAAATCCCCAAAACTTCCCAATGCTTCCAGAACCACTTTTTCCAGGCCTTTTTTATTCATCATAGAAACCAGTGGGTCCAGAGCGCGAGAATCGCCGATCAATTCAAGGGACCTCACAATAGTAAAATTTAAAAGTGGACTGGAAAACTCTAAAAGAGATATTAAATTGGGGACAACCTGATTATCTTTAAATTTTCCTAAGGCCTCTACCGCAGCTAAACGGACATTTTCATTTTTGTCATTAAGCGCTTTTACAAAAAATTGGGTCGCTCTTGGATCACCGATATCTCCTAAAATATCCAAAATAAATTTTTTAACATCATGGTCTACTTCACGAAAAATACTCATCAAAGGGAAGACAGAAAAATGCCCAAAATGCGTCAAAACTTCAACGGCAGCATTTCGAGAACCCGCGTTCTTTTCATTTTTTAAGGCTCCAATTAAAGCTTCAACCAATTCCACATCACGGTCAAATTGAAGTAAGGCAGAGCTGGCCGCTTTCCGAACGCGCCATTCCGGGTCCCCTAAAGCAAAAATTAACCAGGGAATAGCGCAGTTTTCCCTTTCCTGTTCCCATCCCTTAATGGTTTCTAACCGTTTTTCAATTTCGCTTTCCTGGTATTTTTTTAAAATTTCTTCCATCAAATCAAATTCCTTATTTTACCTTCGCTCTTCTTTTGGCAATAAATTCCTGGATGGCCTCCTCAAAATAATCAGTGGAATTGAATATTTCTGGAGAAACACGCTCTTGGTAAAGTTTTTTACCTTCTTCTAATTCACTTTTTAAAACCTCGGAAAATTTACCCTTTTGTAAGCCTGCCTCGACATTCTTTTGGTTATAAAGGGCAATATCCGAAATAATAATTCTGGCCAAACGCCGGGCCCCATCGTGAACAGAAGAATTGTCTTTTCTTTCCTCCTTTTGAGGGATTTCGGTAACAGCAGAAGTGCAAGCCTTCATTGCGGGTTCGCTAAGGGTAATTTCGTGAGGGAAAGCATTTCCTTTTAAAGGATGCAAATTCTCACCCTTTATGGATGTTTCCGGCGATAAAACTATACCTTCTTTTTTAGAAAGGCCGTTTTCCCCGGGTGAAACGGGTAAATTACTCTTAATCCCTGGATGCAATTCCTCCATAGGCTTTACTTCAAATGACTGATCGGTACTTTGGGAAATGTTCCCCCTCTCAATGGGTTTTTTCGGAGATTGCTCAATCGGATCAGATTCAGATATGGATTTTTTTTCCTTATTTTTCTCATTTTTTATTAATTGATTAATTTTTGAAACCAATTCCTCTTCAATTTGATGCCTTTCAATAAAATCATCTGCACCATAGAGGGTACTGGGTTGTCGCTTATAACGGGTTTTATCATAAATGGAGGCAACCAGGATTACCCCTATTTCCTTGAGTAATGGGGATTTTTTTATAATGTCACACAACTCAAATCCAAACATTTGTGGTAACCCCACATCTAATAACACCACAGCGGGTTTCTCCTTTTGTAATAGATCAAGGGCATCACGACCCCCGGCAGCTTCCAATACGGGAAAACCGGCCCGGGTTAAGTTACCCACAATGGCTTGTCGGCTGGTATCTCCTTCGATAGCCACTAGCACCTTCTCTTTTTTAAATGGTGTTCCCCTGTCCTGGGAAAGGGGTGGTTTCGCTCCCTCCGAAAAAACGGTTTCTGAAGATGCTCGCTGGTTGGAAAAGACCTCTCCGGTTTCAACCTTTACCGTTAAGGATAAATTTAATTTTGCATTACAATGGCCACAAACGGCATCAACCGATGAGCCATTTGAAGTGAAATATATTTCTAAATCAAAATTTGATTTACAGTTTGGACATTGTATGTTCATGTTAATCCTCTAGGCTATAGTTTTTAAAAAAATAAATTCTGCTGTTTTTTCTTTCATTTTAAATGGGTAAAGGAGCTCCTTTAAATCTCTGGTTTACCCACCGGTTTTACCTAGGAAAATTTTCTATCCCTTCACAGGAAATATTAAAAACAACTTAAAAACTTTCATTTATCCTCTATTTAACAGTTCTTTTTCCTGATCGGATAAAATCAGAGTGACATCCAATAAAAGAAGAAGACGGTTGGAAACCTTACAAAACCCTTTTACATAATTGACATCGCCTCCCTTCAAAATGTCCTGTGTACTTTGAATTTTCTCAATGGGAATATGGGTCACTTCCAAAACTTTTTCAACACATATTCCAATTAACATATCCTTTAATTTGATAATCAGAATATGGCCTGGTTTTGAATCAATCTCCCTTTTTTTTCCTAATCTTTTTTTTAAGTTGATAACGGGAATCACCTGTCCTCGAAGATCCACCACACCCTCAACAAATTCGGGGGAACCGGGAACCGTTGCAGGATCCCGAAAACTTATGATTTCAATAATATATTGAATCTCTATCGCATATTCATCATTGCCATTAATAAAATCAACAACCTGAACGGTGGAGGGGGAAGACATGCTTTTAGTTTCTGCCATTACCTATCCTCCTAAATACTCGATTATTATCATTCCCCGCGCCTTTAAGGGTTAAACGCTTACCTTTCCTTCTGCAGAAGGAGAAAAGTCACCAGAAAGAACCTTATTGATATCCATAAAAATAATAAACCGGTCCCGATACTTACCAACCCCCTTTATAAAAACCGTTTCAACTTCATTCAACACCGAAGGGGGAGGTTCAATATCAGGCTCAGACATTCTAACCACTCCAGTAACCGAATCCACCAACAAACCCACCAATCCCTTTTCAGATGAAACCACAACAATTCGTGCTTGACGATTTACGGGAAAATCTATTAAACCCATTTTTTTCCTTAAATTTAAAATGGGCAAAATGGTTCCTCTCAGGGAAATAATTCCCATGATAATTTCAGGGGCTCGGGGAACGTGTGTAAATTCAACGGGTTTTATTATTTCTTTAATCATCATGATATCGACGGAATATTCCTCCCCGGATAACATAAATGCAAGGTACTCTCTGAGGTAAAAACCCTCATCCCCTTGTTCAAATTCATGTTTTCCTTCACACCCCTCATCATGATCTGGTAACCCCATTTTCCCTTCTTTTGAAACATGGGTGTGAGCAAAATATTTTTTCAAAGGTTCCATCATTACAGAATTACCTCGGGAGCAGGAACTCTTATCTTTAATGGGTTCATGAGAGGAGATAGTAACATTAGATTCTTCATTTTCTTCCAATTGGACTTTCTCTGTTTTTTTTTCGTTTAATTTTGATTCAACTAAGTAACTCGAATCTTTTTCCTCTTGAATCGTGGGGTCCCTGGTCGGTGTTGGATCTCCCATTCTACTTGTATTTTTTTTCGAACCAGTTTTTTGTTCACTTTTTCTTAAAGTCCTTCTGTTTTTCACTCTTTTTTTATTTTTTTCCGATTTCTGTTTACCAGGAAATGTTTTTTGATTCTTCATTCTTACCCTGCCAAATGGGTGAACCCGCTATAAGGGTTCCTCCTTTTTTCTTTCCTTTTTTACCTTTTCAGCCGCCCGACTTACCAACACCCCCTCATCAGTTAATTTTTTAACTTGAAGAAGTATTTCTAAATCTTCTTGTGTAAACCTTCTGAAAACCTTAACCCCATGGGGTTCTGAGAGAGGTTCAACCACTCCAATTAATACCCAATATTCCAATTGCCGGTTGGATATTCCTACCCTATTGCAAATATCTTTGGGGCCGTATGTCTGATTTTCCAATACCTTCATAAGATGGGTCATTAAAACAATCCACAGGGTTGTTGTAGATTCCCCTTAAAAATAAGCAAACAATATGCCAATGCTTTTGGGAACCTTAAAACCAAAAACAATATTTAAAACAATAGGTTATAATTTTTTAAATGGAAGGTGTTCGTCGGAAAGAAAATATCAGGTGTACAAAATTTAATAATGTGAACAAAATTCGTCAGTCCCAAAAGGTAGAGCCATGATAATCATTTTATAAAATTTAGAAATTACTAAAAAAGTAGCCCAATCCCCCAAAGGTCCTGATTGTTGAAAAAAATCTTTAAAATTATAAAAATTCCCTTTTGCTTATTTTTCAGTGGATTGCTCTATTTTTTGAGTTTCCCCTTTACTGGATTCTTCAATTAAATTTCCGACATCCAGAACCAGAATCGTTTTTCTGTTTCCCAATTCCGTTGCACCTGCAATGCCCTTTACTCCTTTTAAAAATTCCCCAATCGTTTTAATGACAATTTCCTGTTGTCCTTCTATCCCGTCCACCACTAAACCAATCTTTTTTTCAGCAATTCCCACTACAATAACATATAAGTTCTCTTGATTCTTTTCCCCCTGGACCAGGTTAAAAATAACATCTAGCCGGGCCAATGAAAGGGTTCGATCCCGCAAATAAATAACCTCTTTTCTTTTAACCGTCTTAATATCTAAAGGGGAAATTCTAAGGCTTTCAAGAACAGAATTAAGAGGAATTGCAAAAACCTCCTTTTCTACTTTAACAATCAATGCCTGAATGATTACCAGGGTGATTGGGAGGGTAATGGAAAAGGTAGTTCCAATACCAAACTCCGACTCAACATCTACTATACCACTCAGCTTTGCTATATTCTTAGCAGCCACATCTAAGCCTACACCCCGACCAGAGATTTCAGTAACGATCTCTTTAGTACTAAAACCAGGAACAAAAAGAAAGTTTAAAATTTCCCTATCACTGTATTCCTTATTCTCGACAACCAGGCCCTTTTTAAGAGCGGTCTGATAAACTTTTTCCCTGTTTATTCCCTTGCCATCGTCGGAAACCTCAATAACCACATTATTCCCTTTCTGAATTGCATTCAATCGAATTTTCCCAATTTCCGGTTTTCCTGAAGCCCGACGCTCCTCCCGGTTTTCAATTCCATGATCAATGGAATTTCGAATAATATGCATCAAGGGGTCGGCAATTTCTTCAATCATTAATTTGTCTAATTTCGTTTCTTCCCCTGAAATTTGCAAATCTATTTCTTTTCCGATTTCTTTTGAAATTTTTCGTACAACACGAATCAAGCGATCAAAAACTTGACCCACTGGAATCATTCGCACTTCGACCAAACCCTCTTGCAGGTCCGTGACCCGTCGGTCTAATATTTGCACTGTTTTCTGTAGTTCTCCGGCTAACCCGGTTAGCCCTCTTTCCATCACCCAATCTTTTGCAATTTGTTGAATGACGGCTTTGGTTAAAACCAGTTCCCCAACCACATTTAAAAGGCCATCCAATTTATTGATATCAACCCGAATGGTTTGACTCAGGCTCTTAAGAGAAACCGTTTGACCGGCCTCAGGCTGAACCTCCTTGTCTCCTTCATTTTGGTCCCCCGTAGAGAAATGGGATGTGGTCTCTTTTAGGCCTTTTTCAGATGGTCCTTCTAATCCATACTGGATCTCTTTAATTTGAACACCAGCATCTTCTAGGGCCTTTGAAATTGAGGAATAGTCATGACTACTCCCAACAATTAATCTAAATTGTATCCCCTCGGCATTGGCAAAATCACTGTTGGGAAGGTTGGTAATAATTTCACCCAAAGACTGAATTTTAGAATTCAGAAGGGTTAATTCACGATCAAATGATTCCAATTTAAAAACGGAAACGACTTCAAATAAATGGATCTTCCTCTGAATATTATCAATTAATCGATGGGTTTCATACTCAGTCAAGACTTTTAAAATTTCAGGGTCAACCCCGGCCTTTTCCAAAATTTGATCGCTGGTTTGTCCTTTTTCCCCACAAGAAATTTCTTGAATTTTTTGAATTAATACGGAAGTATCAATTTTGTTACTTTTCCCTTTGGAGGCCAGTTCCACAAGACTCCTTAGAATTTCAACCCCCTCAAAAAGCACATCTACCAAACCATCGCTTACCTTTTGACGCCCCATCCTTACTTTATCAAACAAATCCTCAAGGCTGTGACTCAAAATAGAAACTTGTTCAAGTCCCACCATCCCTGCCATCCCCTTCAAGGTATGGGCACCTCTAAAAATGGCATTAATTATTTCCGGCTTTACAACCGATCGGTCTGGAATTGCCTCCATAGCCAATAAATTTTGATTTAGTCCCTCCAAAATCTCTTCTGCTTCCGCCACAAATTCTTTTATCGAAGCACTTTGGGTTTTCTCACTCATTCTGATACCCCTAACAAGGTTTATTAAAGAAATTTTTCAAAATTTATGAAAGCGGTTCTTCCATTACTTTTAAAACAATCTTTTTTAACTCTTCGGGATCAAATGGTTTGGTAACGTACTCTGTGGCTCCCAATTCAATTCCTTTTTTCCGGTCTTCTTCGCCTTGTTCCGTTGTTACAATGATAAGGGGAATCTTTTGATAAACCGGATGGTTTCGGACAAAATTAACGATTTCCAAACCATTTATTTCAGGCATATTAATATCCGTAATGATTAAATCAAACAGGGTTGCAGGAAGCATTTTGAGGGCCTCAAATCCGTTACTGGCCTCCAATGTCTCAAAATCCCCAATTTCTTCTATGGAATTTGAAATCATCGAACGGATGGTTGCCGAATCATCAATCACCAATACTTTTTTTGGCATAAGCTTTCCTTCTGTGTGAAACTCATTTGGGAGGAATCTCCGGCCCCTGTTAAGGGGTTCCTCAGGATTTGGATTCGTGCAATTTACGCTCTAAAAAAGCCTTCCCAAAGGCAAACCCGGCTACCCGAATAAATGCTTCTAAACCTTCTGTTTCCATAATAGGTTCTTGTTTGGGCAAATTATCCCCATATAAAATGGCAATTACTTTTCCATCGCTCATTAAAGGGGCAGCAAATACTTCTAAGGGTTTGCCCCCCCCTAATTGTTCCAGTAAATAAGAATCCCAGTGGCCTTGATCCACCTGACCTCTATAAGAAATTTTTTTGTGAACCACATCCCTAAAAATCGATTGTCCCTCTAGGGGGATAAGGATACTTCGGACCTTTTCATTTTCTCCCCCTTCTTTGAGCACCACCCCAAATTGCCCCAACCCCATGATATCATCCTTTCGAACCAAGAAAACAACCGCACGATTCATCAGTTCACTTGCATATCTTAAAACCAATAATGTAATTTCACTACTGGTCGAAGGCCCGGATAACTCTTCAATCATTGAGGTCAGAAGAACTAAATCTTTTCTGTTTTTCTTGGCCCCAATGGGTGGATCTGACAGGGGAATTTCTGAAGGAGTTACAGGGGAATACAGGGGTTTTGAGGGGGTAAAAGGGCCTTTGGAAGGACTCATTGAGAGGGGTTGGATCGGGTTTGGACCCGGGGAAGCTACAGGATGGAATTCTTCCGTTTCAGGGGTCGGAGAAAAAGGAGGTAGAGACCCCATTGGTGAAACAGATTTTTCTGGAGTGGGCTCAGAGGGAAAGCCCCCACCCCCTCCTCTCTCTTTTTCCTCGTCCTGGAGACGAGCCCCTTCCAATAACAAGAAATCTGTATTCATTCCCCCACTGAAGACAATATCCTCAGTAATTACTTTTCCCAGTTCAAAATGAAACGAACCTTTTTCCCATGACAAAAGATCCCTGACAACCAAAAGAATATGATTTCGAATTTCTCCTTCTAAAGCGTCTTGAGTTATCAAACCCATTTCCAATAAAATAGTTCCTATTGGCTTTTTAAGGGATTTGGCCTTTTGGAGCCTCAACGCACTTTCCAAATCCTCATTCGAAATCAAGTTTTTTCTGACCAAGCTGTACCCCAATCGCCCTAAACGATCAGAGCTGGCAAAAACAACCTGACCTTCATGAAAAACGAGGCGTCCGGATCCTTCCTTTCTGATAATTGTCAAAACGCCTGATCTCTTGCTGAGTCCAATAATTTGAAAAATATCCGGTAGGCCTAAATCCTCTAGACGACCTTCAAGACTCATTGGGGAGTTTTTTCCTTTTTAAAGCGAAATCAAGCCGATTCTTTTGCAATTTAATTATATCACAAAGGATTAAAAACCCGGAATCTAACCCTGAATGATTTCAAATCTAAAATCTTCAATTACTGTACTGGCCAATAAATTCTCGCACATTTCTTTAAGCTGAGAATCGGCCTGCGAGGCATTAATACCAACCAGCTCTATTTCAAAAAATTTTCCCACACGAACATCTTTAACGTTTTTAAACCCAAGGCTACCCAGAGCATTTCCGATGGCTTTTCCTTGAGGATCTAAAACCCCCTCTTTAAGAGTGACATATACACGGGCTTTCATGCGAATTTGGCCATCATTATTAAAAACAGAATGCCCAGGGAACTCTCCTCATTTTACTGGAGAGGCATGGCGGGCAAATAATAATCAGTTACGTTCCAATCGGTTTTAAGAATTCCCTCGTTTGGCTGAGGGATTCCTCAATTGATAAATTCCATATTTTCAAAAATATTTACGGGATCCCCTGAAAGATTGTCAGTATATAAATGTGTATTTTTCCTTAAAAATAAAAAAGGGTAAAGCAGGTTTTAATCAAAAACCCTTTTATAAATAGTGTCAATATGTTTCAAATAAAAGTCAGGAGCAAAACATCCGTCAATTTCTTTTTGATTAAAATGTTTTTGGATCAATGGATCTTTCCTCACCAGTTGATCAAAACGCTTCCCTGTTGTCATGGACTCCCTTGAATACTTTTGAACCAAACCGTATGCTTGTTCGCGTTCGATTCCCTTCTGAGTTAATTCTAGCAAAAAACGTTGAGAGTAAATTAAACCTCCAGTCAAATCCAAGTTTTTTGCCATCCGTTCGGGGAATACCACAAGCGTTTTTAATAGATTGATAAAGCGCTGGATCATAAAATCTACCAAAATGGTTCCATCCGGCAGGATGACCCGTTCCACAGAGGAATGACTTATATCTCGTTCATGCCAAAGAGGAATATTTTCCAATGCAGCAAGCGAATAGGACCTAACCAAACGGGCTAACCCTGAAATATTTTCACTCCCAATCGGGTTTCGTTTGTGAGGCATACTGGAAGAACCCTTTTGTGTATCAGAAAAAAATTCCTCTACCTCTCTAACCTCCGTTCTCTGCAAATGACGAATCTCAGTTGAAAATTTATCCAAACTACTTGCAACGATGGCCAAGGTAGTCATAAATTGGGCGTGACGGTCCCTCTGAACCACCTGATTCGAAATGGGGGCCGGTTTTAACCCAACTTGGTTACAAACATACTCCTCTACGAATGGAGGCAGATGGGCAAAGGTCCCCATGGATCCAGAAATTTTTCCGTACGAAATTTCTTCCTTAGCCTTTTCCATTCTTTCGAGGTTTCTTTGTGTCTCTTCATACCAAATGGCCAATTTAAAACCAAAAGTGATGGGTTCCCCATGGATGCCATGGGACCGGCCGATCATAACGGTTTGTTTAAATTCTTTGGCTCTTTCTTTTAATACCTCAAGCAATTCATTTAAACCCCCGATAATCCGTTCCGACGCTTCCCTCAGTAAGCAAGCCATGGAGGTATCTAATAAATCCGAAGAGGTTAAACCGTAATGTATATAACGACCCTCAGGCCCAACGGATTCAGCCACTGAGGTTACAAATGCGATGACGTCATGTTTGGTCTCTGCTTCCACCTCCAAAATTCGGTCTACATCTATAACCGCTTTTCTTTTAATGGTCTGAACCGCTTCCTTTGGAATCAAACCCAGCTGCGAGATGGCCTCACAGGCAAGAATTTCAATGCGTAACCAAGTCTCAAAGCGTTTCTGAATATCCCAAATTTTTCCCATTTCGGGCAGTGTATAACGGCTAATCACATCTAAACCCTTCGCCTAATTGGTTAAACCTATTCTATAGTAATTTTGCTAACCTCATGGCTTCAAAACTGCCTGGCCAAACTCTAGGGATAAAACTTTTTTTACCTTAAATATTAATTTTTTTATTTTGGAATTCCTGAGATTTTAACTTTTGAAAAAGCCGTTCGTTTTTTTGTAAAATATTATCCAACACCCCATTCACAAACTTCCCCGAGTCCTCAGAACCAAACCGTTTTGCCACCTCAATGGCTTCATTCAATGTGACTTTTGCCGGAATTTCATCTAAATAAAGAAGTTCAAAAATTGAAGAACGGAGAATATTTCGGTCCACAATCGGCATTCGATTCAGGGTCCAATGCTCCGCATTTTTATGAATGATCTGATCAATCTCAGAGCGGTGCTCAATAACCCCTTTTACAAGAACCTTTGCAAACCCTTCCACATTTTCGGAAGCCCCTTGGACCTGAAATGCTTCGAAAATGCTTTGGGGGGAGGAGTTTTGAACCGAATCCCATTGAAACAACATTTGAAGGGCTAATTCCCTTCCCCTTCTACGTGAACTGATCATCAACAACTCTCCGTTACTTAAACCCGATTAAGTTAATTTCCAGCGTAAAATGGAATTTTTCATTTAAAAACTTTGATTAGTGTCGCCATTTCCAAGGCACATAAGGCGGTTTCTTCCCCCCTGTTTTTCCTTTTTGAATCTGAGCGTTCGATGGCCTGCTCTACTGTATTGGTTGTCAAAACACCATGGATAACCGGAATGCCCACCTCTAAAGAAACCTGCCCTATCCCTCGAGAAACCTCCGCACTCAAAAAATCAAAATGGGGTGTCTCACCCCGGATGATGGCACCCAGGCACAAAATAGAGTCAAAGCGGTTTGAAAGTGCAAGTTTTTTTGCCACAATTGGAATTTCAAAGGCACCGGGAACCCTAACCACTTCAATATGACTCTGCTTCACTCCCTTCTGTCTGAGAGCGGTTACAGCATTTTTTAAAAGGGGATCGGTAATAAAATCATTAAACCGACTGGCCACTATACCAATACGAATTTCTCGTGCCACACGGTTCTCCGCTTAAATTCTTCCCATAATTCAAATTATTTTTAAAAGTTAAACCTGCTCTAGGAGGTGACCCAATTTCATCTTTTTAGTTTTCAAATACCGAACATTTCGATCATGGGGAGGCATTTCGATTGGAATCCGTTCGACTACCTTTAAACCATATCCTTCAACCCCAACAATTTTTCTAGGGTTATTGGTAATCAATTTTATTTTTTTTAACCCAAGACTAACTAAAATTTGTGCCCCAATTCCGTAATCGCGGAGGTCAGGTTTAAAACCCAATTCAAGGTTAGCCTCAACCGTATCCCTGCCTTCATCCTGTAATTGATAGGCTTTTAACTTGTTCAACAAACCAATTCCCCGGCCTTCTTGATTGAGGTAAAGCAATACACCCCGCCCTTCTTTCTCAATCATTTGCATTGCCTTATGCAATTGATCACCACAATCACACCTTTTTGAACCTAAAACATCTCCCGTCAAACAACCAGAATGGACACGAACCAAGGTCCCTTCCCCCCCCCGAATTTTTCCCTTCACCAGGGCCAAATGGGAACCCCCATCGATTTCATTTTTAAATACAACCACTTTAAAATCACCATATTCGGTTGGTAAAAAAGCGGAAGCCTCTTTTCGAATAAAGGATTCATTTTTCATTCGAAATTCAATCAAATGTTTCACCGTAGTCATTTTTAACCCATGCTTCTTTGAAAATTCAAAAAGCTGGGGTAACCGGGCCATTGTCCCATCTTCATTCATAATTTCACAGATTACACCAGCGGGGTACAACCCGCCTAATTTCGCCAGGTCCACCGAACCCTCCGTCTGGCCTGCCCTCCTCAAAACCCCACCTTTTTTCGCCCGAATGGGGAAAACATGCCCGGGCCTCAATAAATCAGCCGGTTTGGTTTTTGGATCAATGGCAGTCAGAATTGTTTTGGCTCGATCCGCTGCGGAAATTCCTGTTGTGACCCCAACTTTGGCATCTATTGAGACCGTAAAATCAGTCCCGTAGGATGCCGTATTTTCTTGAGCCATGGATTGTAATTGAAGTTCCTCTGCTCTTTCTGATGTCAAAGTGAGGCAGATTAATCCCCGCCCATGAAGGGCCATAAAATTAATGATTTTTGGAGTCACCTTTTCAGCAGCCATGACAAGATCCCCTTCATTTTCTCGGTCTTCATCATCAAGCATGATGATCATTTTTCCTTGGCGGGTATCTTTAAGCACGTCTTCAACGCTATGAAAAGTCAAAAACTTTAAACCTCCATATTTGGAATTTAGCAGGCATTTTTAATATATTTCAGATATTGCTAAAACTTAAAAGTCCTTTAAATATATAAGAAAAAAGGAATTTAGTCAACTTCAACTATTAACCCAAAGGACGACTCTTATTTTAAATAAAAAAACCTAATTTAATTAAATAGGGAAACACAAAATAAATAAAAAACCTCTACCTATTCATCCTGTGATTTTCCTTTAAATTTGGATCAAGGGATTTTGCCCCTATCTTTATATCGGTTTGTAATGGGCATCCTTCGATCCTTTCCAAAGGCCCGGGGGGTAATTTTAATTCCAGGTGGGGCTTGCCTTCTTTTGTATTCACTATTATCCACAAGATCGATCACTTTTCTAACGGTTTTCCAATCAAACCCTAATTGGACTATTTCTGAAAAAGAAAGATCTTCTTCAACATAGGCTTTTAAAATGGGATCCAATATCCGGTACGGAGGTAATGAATCCACATCTTTTTGATTCGGTTTTAATTCAGCAGAGGGTTCTTTTTTGATTGTGGACTGTGGGATAAGCCCCCCATGTGGTCCATTTCGATATCGAGCCAACCGGTATACCATCATTTTGGGAACATCCTTGATGACCGCAAAACCACCTGCCATATCCCCATAGAGGGTTGCATAGCCCACACTCATTTCACTTTTATTTCCGGTGGTAAGGACCAACCATTTAAAGTTATTAGATAGAGCCATTAAAAGATTTCCCCGAATCCTGGCTTGGATATTCTCTTCTGTAATCTCTTTCGGAATCCCTCCAAAGGTTTTTTTCAGGGTTTTGGTATATTCTCGAAAAAGGTTTTGAATGGAAATCTGAATAAAACGAATATTTAAATTTTTTACCAAAGAATGAACATCCTGATCACTTTCCAGAGAGGTGTATTGGGAGGGAAGGAACACCCCAACGACTCTCTTTGACCCCAGGGCATCAACGGCAATGGTGGCCGTCAATGCAGAATCAATTCCTCCACTCAATCCAATGACCACTTCAGAAAACCCATTTTTTTCAACATAATCTTTTGTTCCCATTACCAGGGCCCGGTAAATTTCTTCCACTGGGTTAATCCGGAATTCCTCGTTTTTCCTCAAAGCTTTGATCGGTTTTCTATTTTTTCTATACAAAGGAGATTGAATTTTTACGAACCATTTATTTTTATTGGTTAGGAGGGGTTTTTGAATTTTTTCGGCATCCTTTAAATTTTTAAAATTTAAATCAAATAGAATTAAATCTTCTTCAAAAACTTTCCCTCTTTTGATCAAAATCCCTCGATCATCATGGATCATTCCATGCCCATCAAAAACCAATTCGTCCTGCCCCCCCACAAGATTATTATAGGCAATCCAAACCCGATCCTTCCGTGCGCGTTGGGAGAGAACTCTCTCTCTCAGCTTCCACTTTCCTACATAAAAGGGAGAGGCACTAATATTCATAATCAAAACGGCACCCATTCCAGCCTGAACCCGACATGGACCATGGGAAAACCACACATCTTCACAAATGGTTACCCCAAAACGGGTTCCTAACCACTCAAAAACCAGCGGGTCTTCCCCTTCCCTGAAATAACGCTTTTCATCAAATACACCATAATTGGGTAGTAACATTTTTCGATAGGAGCCAAAAATTTTCCCTTGTGCCATAACAGCGGCTGAATTATAGAGTTTTTCCCCTTTTTCGACATACCCCACAATTACAGCGGTTCCCTCGGTTTTCCGAGACAGTTTTCGAAGAATTTCAATATTTTCCTGAATAAAGTTAGGTTTTAAAAATAAATCTTCTGGGGGGTAACCTGTAATTGCCAATTCAGGGAAGGAAAGTAGATCCACTCCCAGTTTTTCGGCTTTTTCTATATACGAAAGGATTTTCTCCCCGTTTCCCTCTATATCCCCAACGGTCAGATTAATCTGTGCCATTCCTATTCTAAAAGCCGTCACCTTCCCATTCCTCCAAAATTTTCCAAAAAATTCATTCAACGGTGAACCAACCACAAGAATTAGGATTTTTCAACCGTTGCAATTTTTTTTCTTTTCTCATCATTAACAAAACAGGATTGCTAAGTAAAGAACATAAAGGGTTTATAGAAAATCTTTTTAGTTTTTTAGGTCAACGGTTGTTTTTTAATTTATTTAATTTATTTCCTTTACTTCATAAGGAAAAAGATAAATTTTATTGGGTACGGGAAAGGAAAAAAGGGGGGATCTCAGGAGAGATTTTAAATTTCAATTGCTTTAATAATTTTTTCTTTTAGGTCACTAATTTTATTTTCATCAACTACCTTTTTTCCTTCCTCATCCTTGACATAAAAGACATCCACAATTTGGTCCAAACGTGTTGCAATTTTGGAAGAAAAAACCGAGAGGCCTAATTCAAAAATGGTTTTGGTAATAACATACAGTAATCCCCGCCGATCGGCCGCAAAAACCTCAATGATAGTATAATCATCTGAGGAATCGTTATCCACCTCAACCAAGGTGGGTTCCAATAAAGCGCCTACCTGTTTATTCTCACCTCCAGAAAACCTTTTTCCAAAAAGTTTTTCCACCTCAATTTTCTTCTGTAAAACCCCTTTCAGGGTTTCCTCGATTTCGTTCCACCGTTCTTGCGGGGTTTTTCCAGTATAATCAGGATCTACCACTTGAAACGTATCCACCACAATCCCCTTTTTTCTAGTGTGGGCTTGTGCTCCCAATATTTGTAGACCTTTGGCCGCAAGAACCCCTGAAATTTTAGAGAAAAGTCCAGGAATAATATTATCAAAAGTATAAACACTCAAATCAACCACCCCTGAGGGGTCACGATCTTCCACATCTACAACAATTCCCCCAGGTTCCAATTGCCGAATCCGATATAAATCTTTAATGATTTTTTCAACGGGAGTCACCAAAAGATATCGTTCCGACATATCCTTTCGCTGTTCCTCAAGCCAATCTTGGGGATAATCCGAACCCACCCGTTGTAGGGCCTCTTCCCAAATTTTTTGAATGCGCTGTTTATTAGAAAGGGTGCTTTCGGTTCCCGCCAATGCTTCCAATGTTTTATAAAAAAGGTCCGCCAAAAGGTTCTCTTTCCACCCGTTCCATGTACCAGGCCCCACCGCTTTAATATCAGAACAGGTGAGCACATATAATTTTTTAAGAACCTCAGGTTTTGCAACCTTTCTGGCAAAATTAACCAACACCTTTTCATCGGAAAGATCCCGTCGAAAAGCGATATGAGTCATTAAAAGATGAAACCTAACCAGGAAAACCAAAAGATCCCGGTCTCGTTTATCAAAATTCAAACGAAATGCAACAGAGCTCGCTATCTCAGCCCCCTTCTCACTATGATCTCCCCCCAATCCTTTTCCCATATCATGAAGGAGTATACCCAAATGGAGGATGTCCTTTCGTTTGATTTCACTATAAATGTTATTTAAATTTTCCCCGACTTTAGTTAAGTTTTCCGCATGCTCAACGGCGTTGAATGAATGTTCATCCACTGTAAATTTATGATATTGGTTAAATTGCACAAGCCGGTTGACCCTGGAAAATTCGGGAATTACCTTTTCCAGCAAAGATACCTGGTGCATTAAACGAAGGGTTTTAGCAATTCCCCCCGGCTCACTCAAGATTAAAATAAATAAGTGGGCCACATCAGAGGTATTAAAAAAAGATTCAGGGAGAAATTCCATCCCATGATGAATCATTTCCAGAGTCTCATCCGAAATCCGAAGTTTATGGGTTTTCGCCAAATAAAACAGCTCAAGAATATATTTTCCTTGGGATAAAATTTTTTCCCTATTCACTCCCAATACACTGATTTCATCTTTTCCAAGAGCAAACATTCCATTAAGGGTCTTGGAGAAAAAACGATTGTAGATATTGACAACCCTTCCCTTGTTTTTATTCCTTTCAATAAACCTGGAACAGATCTCATGAATACGTGTGGAATAAAGATAATATTGCTGCATAAACCGTTCGACCCCTAACTGATGGTCTTGATCACAGAAATGAAACAGCCCTGCCAGCCTTTGTTGTTCATCAAAGGTCAGGATATCCGAATTTTTACCGGCATAAAAATGCATTTCGGCCCTAACCTTCCAGAGAAAATCTTGAGCTTCAGCCAGGATATTAAACTCTTTCACAGATAAATACCCTTGCTGCTGGAGTTCAGGAAGAGAACAGGTTCTATATTTGGCTAGAGCAATCCATTGGAGGTAATGAATTTCTCTGAGCCCTCCCTCACTTTTTTTAATATCCGGTTCCAAAAGATACACCGTTCCCCCATATCGTGAAAAATTCGCTTTTCTTTCCTCTATTTTTTCCTTTACATATCGATCAATTTTTCGACCCACGAATTTGTCATATAATTCCTTTCTAAATTTTCGAAACAGAAATTCATTACCGGAGAGTAACCGGGCTTCCATCAAGGAAGTTCTAACCGTTATATCTTTTTGAGCTTCTTCAATACAATTTGCAACTGTTCTCAAACTATTCCCCAGGGTAAACCTTAAATCCCAGAGATGGTAAAGCATTTCCTTTACTATTTCCTCATATTCGGCTTTCACCCCGGGTTCAAATAAAAACATAAGATCAATATCCGAGAATGGGGCCAACTCTTTTCTTCCGTACCCTCCCACGGCAATTAAACAACATTGTGATTGGATGTTTTCATGGGTGGGATTTTTTTTAAAAATTTCCCGGTACAAATGAGTGAGGACCTCATCTACAAGTGTTGTCAAAGCGACAACGGTATGCTTTCCTGATGCCCCCCGCTTGTGAAGTTCATATATTTCAAACCGTTTCTCTTGGAGGATATTTTTGAGACCAGGAATCAGATCCGAGGGATTTTTTTCCTTTAGCTTTTCGTCAATGCGTCTCATTCTTGAACCATAGATGGGAAATGGCCTGTTAACTTTTCTACTACTCCATTATATTTTAAAAGTATTTGAAATTGGATTCAACGGTTTTATTTAATAAAGGAGGAACAAGAAACAATGACAGCAACAAAAACCTTTTTTACCTTTTTTTTCAGGTTTTAGTTAGCTTTCGACACCCTTTTTAAAAACCCCCTCGAAACCAGGGTTAAAAATTTACTTTTGGAGGGAAAAATATAACTTAAAGGGATTGATCCAACTCAAAAAATTCAACAGGTTTAGGGGACGAGGAGAAATGCTCCTGAGGTTCTGTCCCTTTCACAAAAACTTCAATGACCCCTTCTTTCGATTCAGGAGAAACCAGCAGTCCCGTTTTTGGGTCTATTTTTGCGTACACAATGTCCTCAGGAATCTCGAAAGGTATCGAAGGAATTATTTCAAGCGCTTCTCTCATATAAGAAATCCATATAGGAAGGGCGGCTTTTGCCCCAGATTCACGATCCCCCAATGATCGCATATCGTCAAACCCAACCCAAACCCCCGTGGCTAAATTTTTTACAAACCCAACAAACCACGCATCGGTAAAATCATTGGTTGTTCCTGTTTTTCCCCCAAGTGGCCTTCCTAAGACTTTTGCCCGCCTTCCTGTCCCCCGCTGAACCACATCCACCAACATGTTAGTGATTAAATACGCGGTATGCTTGGGGACGACCCCTTGAGATTCAGGGTAATGGCGCTCTAATACCTTCCCCGAAGGATCCGTGACTAAATCGATAACATAAGGCTCATTTCGTAAACCCTCATTTGCCAAAACCCCAAAAACCGAGGTTAATTCAACCAGGGATAGGCTGGATGAACCCAAGGCTAGGGAAAGGTCATTGGTTAAAGGACTTACAATGCCCAGTTGACGGGAAAACTGAGTTACATTTTTTATTCCTATTTTTTCTAAGAGTTTGACGGTGGCCACATTACGGGAGTGAGTCAGTGCTTCTCTCAAAGAAATAGGCCCATAAAACCTCTTTTCATAATTTTCTGGTTTCCAAACTTTTTCCATTTGAAAGTTTTCAAAAATGACAGGGGAGTCATACACAATGGACGCCGGGGTAAAACCCAGGTTTAGGGCCGCTGCAAATATTATAGGTTTAAATGCCGATCCGGGTTGCCGTTTGGCATAAATGGACCGATTAAACTCACTTTTTTCAAAATCATACCCCCCCACCATGGCTTTAATCGCACCCGTGGTTGGATCTAAAGATAAGAGAGAGCCTTGAACCAACGGTTCCTGCTCCAAAGAAAAAGTGCCCTCCTTGGAAAGGGGATGATATGTCTTGGTTTTAACCCATAGCACATCACCAATCTGAAAAATTTTTCCGGGATCCAATTCAGAGGAAACCTGAAAATCTTTCCTTAAATCTTTGCCGGTAACCTTTCTTTTCGCCCAGTTCATATCTCCTTTTAAAATTTTCCCTTTCACATCATTAACGAGCACCCCCACCCCATCTGGGGAGATTTCGGTTACCACCCCTCTTAAAATAGCTCCTGGCTTTATTTCAATGGTATTAACCATTCCCTTCATTAAACTTCCATTTTCATTTGCTTCATTATTCATAAAATGATCAATGGGTCCACGGAATCCTTGACGTTTATCAATGGCTCGCAATCCTTCCTTAACCGCCTGAGTGGCCACTTTTTGCATTTGAAGGTTCATAGTGGTATAAACGTTTAATCCCCCTCGGTATAAAGCAGTTTCCCCATAAATAGAAGCGATATACTGCCTCACATATTCCAAAAAATAAGGCCCGGTCTCCTCACTATGGCCTAACTTTTGGAAATACATGTCTTCCTGGTAAGCTTCTTGATATTTCTCTGCGGTAATGAAATCCTCATCCACCATCCTGCGTAAAACCACCCCTTGCCGATGTTTTGCCTTTTCTGGATCATTATAGGGAGAATAGTCTCTTGGTGCCTTGGGCAGACCTGCGAGAAAGGCAGATTCAGCAAGAGAAAGACTTTTAACATCTTTACCAAAATACGTTCGTGCTCCCGCTTGGACCCCATAGGCCCCATGGCCAAAATAGATTTGGTTGAGGTAAATTTCCAATATCTCATCTTTGCTAAGAATCCGCTCTATTTTCCGTGCCAGGATGGCCTCTTTAATCTTTCGCTTAAAGCTTTTTTCAGCGGAAAGAAAAAGAGACCGAACTAACTGTTGGGTAATGGTACTTGCCCCCTGCCTAATCCTAAAAGCCTCCAAATTGGCTAAAATCGCCCTGAAAATTCCAAAAGGATCAATTCCCTTGTGCTCAAAAAACCTTGAGTCTTCCACTGCAATGATAGCCTGAAAAAGTTCTTGGGGCATCTGAGAAAGGGGAACAAGGACCCTACGCTCAATATAAAACTGTCCAACTTCACTCCCATCTTCTGAATACACTTTGGTCACTAAACTGGGTTGATATTGGCGCAATGAATCCAAAGAGGGTAAATCCCTAGAAAAATACCAAACGATGCCTGCGCCACTGGCAAAAAAAAGAAAAGATACACTCCCAAAAAAGAGGAAGGCCAAAAGCAATAACCGCTTAACGGAAGAGGTTGGGTTTCTTTCCCTTGGGGCCACGAATAATAACCTTTATTATTGATAAAACCTTACTTTTTTCGGTCCCTAATAAATACAGGAAACCTTCATTATTGTATCATTCTTTTTAAGAAAAAGGGTAGAAAGGGAAGGGATAATCACAAAGGAATGGGTTAAACAATATTTTTTCGGTCTAAGGTCCGGTATTGAATGGCCTCAGAAACGTCCTGAGCACCTATTCGCCCTCTTTGATCTAAATCCGCAATGGTTCTGGATACCTTTAGGATCCGATGATAGGCCCTGGCGGATAAACTTAATTTATTCATGGCCATTTCAAACAGTTTTTGGGAATCATCATCCAATTCACAATATTTTTTCAACTGTTTGGGATTCAATTGGGAATTACAATAAATGCCCTCTCTTTTATACCGTTCTACCTGCATTTTTCTGGCTCGATGCACTCTTTCTCGAATGGCTTTTGAATCTTCCCGAAGGGGATCCAGAGTTAACTCTTTAAATGGCACGGTAGGCACCTCAATATGTATATCAATCCGATCTAAAAGAGGACCAGAAACCTTTGCCCGGTATCTTTGTATTTGGGCGGGGGTGCATAAACACTCCCTTGTCCTGTCCGTAAAAAATCCACATTGACAGGGGTTCATGGCCGCAATTAGCATAAAATGAGCAGGATAAGACAAGGATGCATTGACACGGGAAATGGTAACCTTCCCCTCCTCTAACGGTTGCCTCAGCACCTCCAGAGCATTTCGTTTAAACTCGGGTAGCTCATCCAGAAAAAGAACACCATTATGAGCAAGACTCACTTCCCCTGGTTTTGGAATTTGGCCCCCTCCAATTAACCCCGCATCCGAAATGGTATGATGGGGCGATCGGAAAGGACGAGTTCCCACCAACCCTTGTCGTTCGGCTAAAAGCCCCATGATACTATGGATTTTGGTGGTTTCAATTGCTTCTTCAAAATTCATTGGGGGTAAAATGGTGGGTATCCGTTGGGCCAACATGGTTTTTCCCGAACCGGGGGGGCCCATCATCAGAATGTTATGGCCCCCAGCAGCGGATACCTCCAAAGCCCTTTTGGCAAGGTCCTGGCCCTTTACATCGGAGAAATCTTGTTGGTAGTGGGAATTCTGCGCAAATAACCCCTCTAAATTTACCTTTCGGGGCTCAAGGTTAATCCGTTTATTCAAAAATTCAACAACTTGAGGTAATGTTTCCATGGGAAAAACATCAACCCCTGAAACAACAGCAGCCTCCGCTGCCTTTGAAGCAGGAACCAGAAAAGCCTTCACCCTTGCACTACGGGCAGCCACTGCCATGGAAAGAATCCCTTTTACCCCTTTGATACTTCCATCCAGGGATAGCTCACCGATCATCAAAAAATCTCGAAGGGTTTCCTCCTTAATAATTCCTTCCGCAGCCAAAATTCCAACAGCCATGGGAAGGTCAAAACCTGAGCCCTCCTTTTTCACATCGGCGGGTGCGAGGTTAACAGTAATCTTTTTGACTGGAAAAGGATACCCGGTGTTTTTTATGGCCGCCCTAACCCGATCTTTACTTTCTTTTACGGCCAGATCGGGAAGTCCTACAATTGAAAACATGGGAAGACCTAAGGACAGATCAACTTCGACCTCGACCAGGTGGGCATCCAGACCATAGAGCACACAACTCAAGGTCTTAGAGAGCATTGTTATCCCCTAAATTTAAATTAAAAGGATGGTAGCCGCCGGTCCATCACCATCCGACGATTTTCGGCACCTTGACGCCTCTCTGGGGTTGAGCCAGAAACTAATGGTGGTGGAGGTTTTGAGTAAAGCAGACGCCTTTCATTCCATGAACGTCGATCCCTATAACCCCGACTAAAAACACGACCGTTTCTCAATTTTAAAAGAATTTTTTCCCAGAAAGGTTTTGAAGTCAATTTGGCAGTTGAAAAATGAGCAATGGCTAAAACCAAAGCAGGATCGTCTCCAGAAAGATAGGCAATTCTCAAACAAAGCTCATCATTAGGTATCCATTGGTTCCGCAACATACCCTTTAGGGTTTCATGGGGAATGGAAAGCCGATCAGCAAGGTTTTCAGAATCGGTGAGACCCAACTTTTTTTGTAGATTTTCCAAATAATTTTCTAAATTTTCCATAAATGTCCTATTGGATACTTTAAAAATTCAATTTTTTCAACGAAAAAAAGGAGGACTTAAATCTATAGCTTAAATATCATGATTTTACGAACCTGTCAAATTCAAACACAAATCCAATGAAAACTAGACCCACTTAAGGGAACGATTTTTTTACTTAAAACGTCGTTCTTTTTTAGGCGGGGCAGGGGTATTAGGAGAAGGGTTATTTGAAGAGTGGGAACGAAAAGTTCGGTGGGGAGACGAGGAAGGAAAACCCCCTTGTGGATAAACATAATATCCCCCAAAATAAAACCGGGGATAGGGTCCATAGGGATAGAGGTAATAGGGGTAAGGGGAATAATAAGGGTAAGGATAATAATTTGGGTATGGATATCCATAATAGGGATAAGGGGTATAATACGGGCCGTAATCAGGATTATTGTAGTAAATTTGAGAGAACGGAAGGATTGAGGATTCAGAAGAATAAAAGGAACTATTTGGATACCCATCGGTGTAACGATAGCACCCTCCCGCAATTATTGCTCCAAACAAAATTATTAAAAAAAGAAAATTAGTTTTTCTCATAACCTACTCTTTCCAATCCCACAATTTTAAAACTTAAAACGTAAACCCCCCTGAATTGAATTAACATCAAAAAGGTTAACCTCAATGTTTAAGACCAGAGAATCGCTTGGATCTAAAAAAAAATCAACACCCCCAAACACTCCGAAAAAATCATCCTCTTCAATACTAGCAGAGCGAATATTTGGATTAAAACCTGGATCTGAAACAGAGGGAGAGCTTACCAAAGAAAAATGTTCATCCCCCCTCACCAAAGAAAACCTGATCCCCCCATAAGGTCTATAATAACCCACCCGGGAATCACCCCCAATTTTCACAACATGTTCCCTCCACTTAATCTCATCATCTTGAACCGTCCCCACAAAGGTAGCAGTGGAAAGACTACAATTACTACTGGCATTTGGATTTGAACACTTGGAAATCTCGACACGATCTTCCGCATCGAACTGAAGATAGGAATATTCTAAAAAAATGTGGGAGGCCTGCGGAAATGGCGCTTCATAAAGTATGAACCGTGCCCCTCCTCCAAAAGTCATATTTAAATTACTATCAAACCCACCGAATTCATCGATACTTAACCCCACCCCACCAAACAGGCCAAACAGTTCAACCCGATGGAAGGCCTCAATCCCTAACCGAGCCAATAACCGGGAGGAAACCGCATCCCCTTTAAATTTACAACATGGGTCCACCAAATCTTCACTCTTTTCAACAATATCCCTTTCCTGGACCCCTGTAATCAGCTCTACAGAAACGGGAACGGGACTGACCCGATCCCCATAATGAAAGGAAAATCCTGTTGAAGGAACCATAAGAATAATGAAAAGAAAAACAAATGTTCTGAATTCAACAGGCCTCATGTTTGCAAACCTTTGTCAATTTTAAGGGGAAAGCCCTTTGAGCATTTCCTTAAATTTTTTCCTCTCCTCCGGAACATCACTGGTTACAATAAACCTCATATACACTGTCGTACGGGTACTATCTCCTCTGAGCAAAAATGAAAGAAGCACTTTATGCTGAATGCTTCCGGGGTTTTCTGCCATAAGTTTCGGAAGTGTTTCAATAATCCCAACCCGTTCATCGGCGATTGAAACAGTATACCCTCGTGTCTGGAGCATACTTTTTAGCTCTTGGAACGCCATTTGATAAGATAGATTTATTTCAATTCCTTCATCTGTGCCAGGGGGTATTCTCGAAGGCCCCATACATCCAACCAACAAAAAAATTCCTAAACACACCCCAAAAACCCTCATACCGCCCTCCTTTTCTTTTCAATGTACTCCAGGAAAATAGGCCAGGTCAAGCTTAAGGAATTTCACAATTTATGTATTTTTAAGAAAAAAACAGGATTTTGCCCGGGTAATTTTTTTAAGAAAAAACGCTTTTCCTTCTATTTCTGGTTTAGGGGTTCAAATTAAATTAAAGGATTGTTTTTTCCCAAGAACCCAAAGGTATAAAACGTTCATGAAAGAATCGGTTTTGAGTTTTTTTATGAAATGGGAAGAGAAGAAACCAAGGAAGGATGCTGATTTAGAAACAGGTCTTAAGGGTTCCGTAAGGATCCTTATTTTTTCAACAAGGGAAAAGGATGAACTACCCCTTTCCCCTTGTTGGTATTAAAATTTTTGGGAGGTAAGGTTTAAAGAAAACGCTTGTTCTATTTCCATTTATTATCCGAAATTCATCACCTCAAGGAAAACTCACTCACTCTTCATGCAAAGAAATTATTTTTTTCCTCAGTGCATATTTAATCAGATCGGTTCGATGATGAACGTTTATTTTACGCATTAAATTTGCCTTGTGAGTATCTACTGTTTTCGGGCTTAAATCCAGTAGGGAAGCGGCTTTTTTAACGGTATACCCCTCTGCCAAAAGCCTCAAAACCTGGATTTCCCTATCGGTAAGAAGGTTCCCCGCTTTTTCTTCAGCTTGTTTTACTCTGGCCGCAGTCTGCTCCATAAACTGTTCTATTCTCTTGGGTTCTATGAAGATTCCCCCTTGTTGAACAACCAATATGGCTTTTGAAAGATTTTGTTCGATATTTGATTTTTCAAGAATCCCTTTAACCCCCACTTTAAAAATTTGCAACCACCCCCCTAAAAGGTACTCATCCAAAAGAACCAAAATTCTTGCCTCAGGATGAGAAACCTGGATTTTAATTAAAAAGGGAACTTTTTCATCCTCTACTTGATTTAAATCAACAATAATAATTTGAGGCTTTAATTCTTTTACCCTTTTAAAACCCTTTTCTAAATCTGATGTTTGAAGAACAACGGATATTTTACTCGGAATAGAGATGGCGCCCTCAAGCTGCTTGGGAATTCCCATTTCTCCAGAAAAAATAACAACAGATATTGTCTTATCGCTCACGGGACTACCCCTTTCTAAAAATTAAAATATTAAAAGTTAATCATGATCAAACAATTAGAGATTCTAATATGGCGATAACACCTTGTAAATCCGGTAAACCCCTTATTTTCAAAAAAAAAAAGACCCTAAAGAAAGTCTTGAGTCTTTGAAAAAATAAAGGCGTTTAATTCCAAAAGATTTAACTTACGTTACTCTCCCCCGTTTCTATTTTTTGAGATCAATAAAACCCTGTAGGACCGCAAACTGGACCAAACCCGCGGTTTCATGAATCCCAAGTTTCATCATGAGATTGGAGCGATGGTTATCAATAGTCTTAACACTTAAAGTTAATTTTTTTGCGATTTCCTTATTGGTTAATCCCTCAGCGATAAGCAAAAGAACCTCCTGTTCTCTTTCCGTCAAAGGAATTCCAATTTTTTTCTCTTTTCTCGAGCCAAGGTCTCCCAAAATTTCTTCTTTTAAATCTCCAGGGAGGGAAGGACTAAAATAAGAATCCCCCCGGCTAATTATTTTTACCGCCCGAATTAACTCTGAAGAAGGGGAATTTTTATTTAAAAAGCCGGACGCCCCTTCCTTTTTGGCTTGGCAAATATATTCTTCTTGGGAATAGATGGTCAAGACCAAGAGTTTTAAATTCGGAAATTCTTGATGGATTTGGTTAATGACCTGAAAACTGTTCAGGCCCGGAAGCCGAATGTCGATTATCAACACATCGGGGTTTTCTGCTCTGATCTTCTCAATCGCTTCGACACCATTCCCTGCGTCACCCACGACCTCGTATCCTGGTTGGCAATCAAAAATTGCACGAATTCCATCACGCAAAAGGACCTGGTCATCTGCCAAAAAAATCCGAATTTTTTCCATACCCGCCTTATTACTCTATTCACCAAAAAAAAACTAAAAAAATAAAACCGGTTATTATCTCTTATGTTTGTACCATAAATTTTATTTTCTGGAAATTAAGTATTTTTATCAAGCAATCACCTAACAATTAATCCTTCTCATTTTAAGATATTTTATTAAATTGGCTCATCGTGGAAGTGAGTGGGTAAATTTTGTCATTACCCGCCTGTCCGGCGGGCACTTGCAGGCAGGGGAAAGCGGAAATCCAGGCCCTTCCCGTCATTCCTGCGAAACCTGTCCTCGAATGCCTCTATCGGGGAGCGGGAATCCAGAAGATGTTGATTTTTTGAATCCTGGATTCCTGCCTGCCGGCAGGCGGGCCCGATAAAAACATTCGGGAATGACGAACTGGATTTTGCAGGAACCTCTAATACTTCAAAGGCTTCAACCACAGAATGACTTTGCCTTGACCCTTGCCCTGTATGGACCTTAAACACTTTTTAACAATTTTTACCCACTCGATTACACGAAGACCCATTATATTTAAGCTAAAAAAGACAACATAAAGACCACCGACCTTAAAATCTTGCCTCCTTGAAACCCATCTGGTATTCTCAATGAGAAAAGGCATTCCTTCAATTACATTACAGAGAAGGAGAATTCATGGGTTCCAATATTTAATTTAAAATCAAAAACCCCTTGGGAGAATAACCATGATCATGAGAGATGAGCTAGAATCCTTAAAAGACCAATCCATTGAGGTTACCTGCAATGGAATTGCCTACAAGGGCCGGTTGGTGGGATCTACCGAAGAGGAGGTCCATTTGCAAACCGCCATTCAATTTTTGGCTTTACCCATGGCGGGGATTTCCCAAGTCAAAAAATCAGAAGATTGAAATAAAACCCTCCCCATCAAAAGGGTTCTTCCAAAAAATTCGAGTCCATAATTTTTTCTATGTAAATGAATCCAATATAAGGAGGAATCTTTCTTAGACCTTAGTGAAGGGAATTTAACTATTAAAATGATCCAAAAATGTTTGAGAATTTTTAATCGGGAAAACCTTCCAACTCCGTTTTTTCTCCGGATTTGACCCCTTGTTTATTATAATGAAAAATTTCTTTCTCAATAGCCATGATTGCATCATTTCCAAAAATTGAAAGGAGTTTGAGATCTGGTTCTGAAAAACATTTCTCTCCACTGTACCTTACCCCTATCAATACACCAATGGGGGAATCATCTAATTTCAAAGGGACACCCAATATGCAGGTTTTGTCGGGAATTTCTAAATGGGAAAAATTCTCATCCCCAATATCATTGGGAAAACTCAGGGGTTCCCCGGCCCACATGATCTCCCATTCAAATCCTCCTCCTTTTTCAATTTCCCTACCCATGGCTTCTTTTTCGTTATTACCCGAGGCGGCGTAAGTGACCAATCGGTTTGAATTCCCTTCCACCAACATCAAGGTGACCAAATCAGCCTTCAAACATTCACGGACCTTTATCACCAAGAGGTTCATCACGGCCCGAACCCCCCCCCTACTCGTCAACGTTTTACTCACATCCAACAAGGCCGACAATTCTTCCACCCGCTGCTTTAATCCTTCTAAACGTGTACTTTCTTCAATCAGGGTCTGTCTTAAAATTCCAATTTTTCGATTAGCAAAAAAAAGATAAGCACAGCAAAAAATTATAATCCCCCCGAAAAGAGTCAGAATGGTTACGAGAACATTAGGTTTCACAGTGGAATCGTCTAAATTTCCAAGCGAATGTGGAAGAAAAATGGAAAGAATAAAAAGAGATAGAAGGAGAACCAAAAACATTGAAAAAAGAAACAGGTTCCGGTCCTCTTGATTTAGACTTTCCAAATTTAAAGCCGATTGCTTGAAAATTTTTTGTTGAAATTTCAACAAAATCAAATTCCTCAAGTCAGTTTAAAGAAAATCCACTTTTTCTATTCTAACGTAAACTTCTATTCTGTCAATAAATCAATAAAATTAGAAAGTTATAAATAAAAACGGAAAAAAAAGTCTAACTTTTTTGAGTCACCACCACAATATTATAACCAAGGCGGTAAAAAGGAAAGATTCCAGATAGGGGTTGATCCAGTTTTCCAAGCCAAAGGGCTAATTCCCCAAATATACTTCGCTCTCCCTCTTCAAGGGCAAACCGGTCAGGGACCAGGGATGCAAAAATATTATGCCCGTGAAATTCCAATGGTTTAAGGTTATATTTTGTAAGAATTTTTTGAAGTTCAGGGTAGGTAAACGTTTTAAAACACATACCGTTCCATATCCGGCTATCATGCCCCCTTCTCCAATGGGTCATGGCATCCCAAAGCTCAAGTGGATGATATAACAGATTAAAGTTCCATTTGTTATCTACTTCAAAAGAAACCAACCCTCCGGGCCTGGCCACACGGGCTAATTCCCCAATGGCATTCTCATAATCTTCCCGAATATGACTAACCACATCCCCATATGAAAAAACCGCATCAAAGCTCTCATTTTCAAAAGGTATTTTGGTAATACTTTCAGTAACAAACGAGACATTTTGATACCCCATACAGCGATTCCGGGCAAGCTCTATCAGGCCTGCCGCAATATCCAACCCAATAACCTCTTCAGCACATTTGGCCAATTGAATGGTTTGAAGACCACTTCCACACCCTGCATCTAAAACACGTTTGAACCTTCCATTTTTTGTAAGTTTAGGAATTAATTTGTTATAAAGAAGATAAGAATTGACCAGAAAAGGAACTTTAGAAACAATCAAATCAAGATTTTTGGCCATTTGATTATAGGTGTGAGCAACCTCCTGGATTGCACCTTCTCCCATAAAATCTCCTTCAACCTTTTACTGGCCCATCCACTCCGTTTATTAAAGACCGAACCCAAAAGAAAGAGAGGAATTTTTATAAAAAGGTCTCCCGATTGTCCTTTTAAATTTCGTGCGCAATCCTAACATAAACTTTTTTTTCAAACAAGAACGATAATTTCCTATAAAAACAACCTTTCCATTTTCCTAATCAATGGCCCTATTTAAGCCTTCGGGGTATTTTTTTAAAATAACTTTTGAGTTAAAAAAGACCCCAAGATTCCCTGGGTTCCTTTGTTTTTAAAATACAGATTTGACGAAAAAGGAAAATAGAAGGTATTATAAAAACCATTAATTGCCATCATAGGTTTTTAAAACCTTAGAAAACCGGAATATATAACCTCTAAAAAGAAAAAACCAAATTTCCTTTATGCCTAAATCTAAATATAAAGCGATTCTTCTTGATCTTTTTGGAACGGTGGTTCTTTTCGATGAAAAGAAACTTCCCCGTACCCGTGTCAATGGTTTGGAATATTCCAGTACAGCGGGAGAACTTTATAATATTCTGGCCAAATATTATCCGGAAATCCCATTGGAGTTTTTTTGCCAAAACCTTTTCGAAGTCAGAAGAGAAATAAAAAAAACAAAAGATGAAGATTTTCGGGAAGTCAATTCTCTGGAGCGCTTTCGGCGGGTAACCCATCGGCTTTCCTTACCCTCAGGAAATGGGGCAGAGGAAATCGCAAACCATTTTAATAAAGAACACATGAATTGGATTAAAACCTGTGTGACCTTTCCAATGGACCATCTCCCAATTCTGAAATCAATAAGTGAAATGTTTCCTTTGGCTTTGGTTTCAAACTTTGACCACGCCCCAACGGGTTATCAAATCTTGGAAGAATATAACCTGTTGCCCTATTTTAGAACCATCTTGTTCTCAGATGAAGTGGGTTGGTGCAAACCCCACCCTATTCTATTCACCACCGCATTGGAACGCTTAGGCGTAACCCCCGAGGAAGCGTTGTTTGTTGGAGATACGCCCGATTTGGATATTCTTGGGCCCAAAAATATTGGAATGGAAGTGGCCTGGATTGAAAACGCCGATCACCCTCTTCCTCCCGATTATCCTAAACCGGACTATTATTTAAAAAAATTCATTGATCTTCCCATACTCTTAACCTCAGGGAATTATCCCTAAATTTAAGGTCCCACAATATAAAAAAAGAGGATGTTTTTAACTTGGTGGGGGGTTATTTATTTATTTCCAAACTGAAGAAATGATTCCAGGGTTTGGAATTGAAGAAAAGGATTATGAGTTTTTTCATAAGCCAGTGTCGAACTTGGGTGGTCAGCGTAATTGTGACCAGGAAAAAGGATTGTAGGATCAGGAAGCTTCATTAACTGGTTAGTAAGACTCCAAAACATATCTTCCGCATTGCCTCCGGGAAGGTCATAACGGCCACAACTCCCTATAAAAAGGGTATCCCCTGCAATCAGACGGTTCTCTACATAAAAACACTGGGAACCCGGGGTATGACCCGGAGTGTGGATGAACTGAACCTTGAAACCACCCAAAGAAACTTCCTCGCCACTTTCAATTCGTTTGACATTAGGAAGTACCGCCTTTAATACTCCCGCCTCTTTTCTATGCACAAAAACCCGCGCATCCGTTTTCTCAACCAACTCTTCAAGTCCATTCACATGATCATGATGGGTATGGGTAACCAGAACCGTGGTGATTCTTAAACCCGCTTTTTCGGATTCCTGCAAAACAAAAGGAATATCCCAAGCAGGATCTACAACCGCAGCCGTCCGGCTCCCTGGGTCACCCAGCAGATAGACAAAGTTTTGCATGGGACCCAATTGCATCTGCCTGATCCATAGTTCGGGGGGAGAGTTGTTCTGGGGAATATTCAAGGGGTCGTCAGTTTACCGATTTTTTGTGCGGTGGTTTCCGAAAACCAGACCACCTTATCTTGATCTATCAAAATCGAGGTGGGACCACTATTCAATGTGGGAATTTGAAATTCAGTAAACCCATCAGTTGTCCCCGGGCTTGATGCTTGGGGGTCCAACCTTCCAATACGATTTCCCCGATATTCCGTAAACCAAACAACATTTGTATCGGGGTCAACGGTAATTCCACGTGGGGAACCCCCATTTGGAAGAATAAACTCGGAAAATTGCTTCCCGATATTTTTAGAAGGATCAAATAAACCAATTTTATTCCCATCTTCTTCGGTAAACCATATTCGGTCTTGAGAATCAATTGCAACCCCCGCGGGGTAACTGGTGGTTGTCGGTATAAGGTAAAAGGTTGGGAAAAAATCATTTGATGAATCCAATTTTCCTATTTGATTGGAGGTGGAACAGGAGAACCAAACATTATCTTGACTATCGACATCAATTCCCGAGGGTCCTTGACATATTTGGAATTCGTCGATTCCCACTCCCACACCGGTATTGGCAACAGCTGGATCTAGTCGCCCAATTTTATCTTTTAAGCTTTCTGTAAACCAAACCTTTCCTTTTGAGTCCAACGTAATTCCTAAAGGCCCACTATCTAGCGTGGGAATTGGGAATTCCGAGGCATTTCGGAAACCTACTTGTTCGATTACCCCTGTCCCAAACCCAGAAACCCAGTTTTTCCTGGTGAAGGGATCAAAAATCAAACCTCTTGGCTGGACACTTTTGGGATCAGGTGGAATTTGTTGATTTTGAGACTGGTTTGAGGCAGTGGGAAATATTATTCGACAAGCATCTTTTGCAGTCTGGCAATTTGGAAAAATTTCATTGATGGGATCAAAAACACCAAGCATATCAGGAGATTCCTCATGTGAAGAAATATCAGCAGAAAACCAAAGAAGGTTTTTTGTCTCATCCTTCGCTAAACCATAAGGGGAAACAAAATTACCATTCTCATCTGCGGGAATGGAACATTCCTTGATAAATGGACTACCCGTCATACACACTGAAGTTGAGGAATTTACTGGGGAACCGGCCCCTTGAATGACACTATTGGATTCGCCCCCATTTCCACAGCCCAATGAAAACACAAGAAAAAGAAGGCCTAGGGATAGGAAAATAAATTGTTTTTTCATGGGACCGCTCCCCCTTATTGTTGAGTTATTTTACTCCAATCCATCTCAATAGGCAACAACCATGCCAAATTCTTTGTTTAGCAAGGAAAAAAAGGGAAAGCAGATAAACCTTTGATTTCAAAATGCTCCTCCCGGCCTAAAGGTTTTTAACCCCAAAAACCCTTCCAAATCCTAAGAAAATATAAGGAAAAAGACTTCCCAACACCCCCCCACAAAATGCATATTGTGGAAAATCATTCCCTCTCCAGGTTTCCGGTAACCTGACCTATGTTTATAAAAGATTCCAATATTTCGGAATATTTGTGTTGACGAGAAGTACTTGGATTTGGTAGTTTTTTAACTTTTTAAATTGGATTTTGAGAAAAACTCAAGGCTTTCAACAGTTCTTTAGGGTAATTAAAACACTTCACGGAATGAGGTAGACCAAATATGAAAGTGGGGATTCCCAAAGAAATCACGGCTGAGGAGCGAAGAGTCGCAGCCACGCCAGAAACAGTTGGAAAAATGATTAAAAAAGGGTTTGAAGTTCTGGTTCAGTCGGATGCTGGGGAAGAATCCTTCATCTCAAATAATGATTATGAAAAAGCGGGAGCAACCATTAGGACAAATGCAGCCTCCTTATATTCTGAAGCGGATATTATTCTAAAGGTTCAAAAACCCACACAAAATAAGGAGGAAGGAAAACACGAAGTTCAAATGGCAAAAGAAGGATCCGTTGTCATTGCCTTCCTTCAACCCGCAACCAATTTAGACCTAATCCAGCAAATGTCATCCAAAAAAATTTCGGCTTTTTCCATGGAGCTCATTCCCCGGATAACCCGAGCACAAAATATGGATGCTTTGAGCTCAATGGCCAATATTGCAGGGTACAAAAGTGTCATTGAAGCCGCAAATGCTTTTAGTAAATTTTTCCCTTTATTGATGACCGCGGCCGGGACCGTAACACCCGCCAAGGTTTTAATTTTAGGTGCTGGGGTTGCAGGACTTCAAGCCATCGCAACCGCAAAACGTCTAGGGGCCGTGGTGCAAGCTTTCGACACCCGCCCCATTGTAAAAGAGCAAGTTGAGAGTCTGGGGGCGGATTTTATTGATATGGGTGTTACCCACGAGGAGGCCCAGGACTCCGGGGGTTATGCAAAAGAGCTTTCAAAAGAGTTTTACCAAAAAGAGAAAGAGGTCATTCATAAAAATGTAAAAAATTCAGACATCATAATCACAACAGCCCAAATTCCGGGAAAACCCGCCCCCCTACTGATTACCGAAGAGATGGTCAAAGATATGAAGCCTGGCTCCGTCATTGTGGACCTTGCGGTTGAGCAGGGGGGAAATTGCGCCCTTAGCGAGGTTGGAAAAGTGGTGACCAAATACGGGGTAACCATCATCGGAAAGGTAAATGTTCCCAGCCTCTTATCCGTTCATGCCAGCCAACTTTATGCTCGAAACCTGGCTAATCTTTTATTTCACCTTTTTCCCAAACAGGATGCGATCTTAAATCTAGAGGACGAAATCACTTCAAGTTCATTAGTCACACACGAGGGCAAGGTTAGATACCCCCCAACTTAACAGGACCTCATTTCTTTTAAAAAAGAGTCGCGTTTTCAAAACCATTTATCACGGGAGATTAATCAATGGAGACATTCATGGAAGGAGTAACCGTTTTGGTTCTAGCCATCTTTGTGGGTTGGCAGGTCATTTGGAAGGTAACACCCGCTTTGCACACCCCCCTGATGTCCGTGACCAATGCCATATCCGGGATTATCCTGGTGGGTGCCCTCCTCACCGTAGGAGCAGAGGAAATGAGGTTGAGCACGATTTTAGGATTTGTGGCAGTGGTCCTGGCCAGCATCAACGTTTTTGGAGGGTTTATTGTCACTCAGAGAATGTTGCAAATGTTTAAGAAAAAATAAAATAAATCGGTTCTAAAATCTTAAAAAATGAGGAAGGGTATAAAGTGTCTGAAAGCGTCTTTTCACTGGCCTATTTAATCGCATCGGTTTTATTCATATCGGGTTTGAAGGGTCTAAGTTCACCCGCAACGGCACGTAAAGGGAATATTTCCGGAATTATTGGAATGATCATTGCTATTGGGGCAACTATTCTAGATCCAAAAATCGAAAGTTATACTCTCCTCATTGTAGGCATTTTAATTGGAGCCACCATCGGGACCGCCTTGGCCCTAAAGATTCAAATGACCTCCATGCCTGAATTGGTGGCCCTACTTCATAGCTTTGTAGGGCTGGCTGCAGTTCTGGTTGCGGCCGCCGTCTTTTATGACCACCAAGAAATGGGAACCTCTATTCCCCTGGATATGCTCGCGGAAATGTTTATCGGAGCCTTCATTGGGGCTATTACCTTTACCGGTAGTTTGGTGGCTTTTGCTAAATTACGAGGACTGGTGGGGGGCCAGCCCACTGTTTTCAAAGGGCAACACTTAATAAATCTTCTCCTTGGAATGATTATGATTGGTTTTGGAATTTACTTTTCCCTTTCTCAAGACCCCACCCCTTTTCTCATTTTGACCGCAATTGCTTTTGCCTTAGGGGTCCTTTTAATTATTCCCATTGGAGGGGCTGATATGCCGGTAGTGGTTTCTATGCTGAACTCTTACTCAGGGTGGTCCGCCGCCGCAACCGGTTTTATTCTTTCCAATAACCTTTTAATCATCACAGGAGCCTTAGTGGGATCCTCTGGAGCCATCCTCAGTTACATCATGTGTAAAGCAATGAACCGTTCTATTTTAAACGTTTTGTTTGGAGGATTCGGAACTGGGGATCAAGCCACTGCGGCAGTTTCTCTCGCTGCACAAGCCGCTCAAAAAGGTGTAAAGAGTGGCAGCCCGGAAGATGTAGCCTATATTTTGAGTGCAGCAAAGTCGATCATCATTGTCCCTGGATATGGAATGGCGGTAGCTCACGCGCAACATGCCGTCCGGGAACTATTTGACCTTTTAGAAGCTAGGGGAATCAAGGTCACCTTTGGTATTCACCCGGTTGCAGGCCGAATGCCTGGACATATGAATGTCCTATTGGCCGAAGCCAATGTTCCTTACAACCGCGTTTTTGAGATGGAGGACATCAATTCAAGTTTTTCTTCTACCGATGTTTCCTTCGTCATTGGGGCAAACGATATTGTTAATCCGGGGGCTCTAACCGATAAAGATAGCCCAATTTATGGAATGCCTATCTTAGAAGTAAATCGTTCAAAAACCGTTATGGTTTTAAAAAGGAGCATGAATACAGGGTTTGCGGGGATAGACAATAAACTCTTTTACGAGGATAATACCATGATGGTTTTTGGAAGTGCCAAGGAAACCGTTGAAGAAATCGTAGGGGCCCTCAAGAACCTTTAAAATACCTTTTCAATTTTTTTTCTTACTTTTTTCTGGTTAGACCCTCCCCTTTATTCTTTTTCCTGCTATGAAAGAAAAAAACAGGTTTGCACTCAAAGAGTGGGCCATGGTTGTATCGGCTTTAACTCAAGGAAAGCAAATTATTTTATTGCGTAAAGGGGGCCTCTCAGACCAGGAGAATCTTTTTTCACTAGAGCATAAAGAATTTTTTATGTTCCCCACCCATCTTCACCAGCAACGAATCACAGTGGGGCGAGAACATTTGGAAAAAGGCTCAAAATTCGACGTCCTCACTCTTACCACGTATGCCAATTCAAAAGGGATTTTTTGGGTCAAAAATTTAAACCTTTTAAAAAAGTTGGAACCTTTTCACATATTTTCTATAGATGAAATAAAAAACAGATTTTCCAGGGGTAAAATTCCAGGCATTCAAGTTTTGCTTCTTCGTGTTTACAAACTATCATCCCCTGTACAAATCCCAATGCTCCCTCATTTCCAGGGATGTAAATCATGGGTTGATTTAGGAAAAGAAATTCCCCTCCTTAACTTTCAGCCGGTTCTTGAGGACAACGCATTTTATCACCAGGTAAAACAAATAAAAAAAATTTGCGATGGGGAATAAGACCCTTCCGATAATAATTTCCTGTTCTAAATAAAGGGTCTCTTTACTTTCAAAATAGCCCGTGTCATAATTTGGAATGAAAGAAAGGTATAATCCCATGGAAGCCGTTCGTGTCCGCTTTGCCCCCAGCCCTACCGGATTTCTCCACATTGGAGGTGTTCGAACAGCCCTTTTCAATTGGCTTTTTGCAAAACATCATGGGGGAAAGTTTTTCCTGAGAATAGAGGATACGGACCGGTCCCGCTCCACACCCGAAGCCATTGAGGCCATCACCCAAGGATTGTTATGGTTGGGTTTAAACTGGGACCCATGGGCAGAATGGCCCTCTGAACATGTTTTGCAAACCGATCGGTTGAGCGTTTATCGATCAAAAGTAGAGGAGCTTTTATCCAAAGGGTTAGCTTACCGGTGTTATTGCCTACCTGAGGAGTTAGAGCAAAGAAGGAAAGAGGCCATTTCAAAAGGAAAACCGCCCCGATATGACGGGAGGTGTAGAAACCTCCAATCTCCCCCTTCACAACAAACCTCCGCCATCCGCTTTAAAAATAATCCCGACGAACAGACAGTCATCCATGATTTGGTTAAAGGAAAGGTTATCTTCGAAAACAGTACCTTGGATGATCTCATTTTGTTCCGCTCCGATGGAACCCCCACCTACAACCTTTCTGTTGTGGTAGACGATGGAGACATGAAAATATCCCATGTGATTCGGGGAGATGATCATCTCAATAATACCCCAAAACAAATACAACTGTTTCGGACCTTCGGTTATCCGGTACCAAAGTTTGCTCACCTTTCAATGATTTTAGGCCCTGACCGGAACCGTTTATCAAAACGACATGGGGCCACTTCGGTTCAATGGTACCGGGACCAAGGGTTTCTCCCAGAGGCCTTGATCAATTACCTGGTCAGACTAGGCTGGTCCCACAAAGACCAAGAAATTTTTTCCATTCGAGAACTGATTGAAAAATTCTCTTTTGAGCAGGTGGGTTCTTCTGCAGCGGTGTTCAACCCCGAAAAGCTTATCTGGTTGAATGCCCATTATATTAAAACGGGAGAACCAAAACGATTAAAAGAGCTTTTCATTTCTTTTCTTGCAAAAGAAGGAGATATATCTCAAAATGAAATTGAGCAAGACCCCCGAACCGAACAGATCATTAAAGCCCTGCAGGAGCGTTCCCGGACATTAACCGAAATGGCAAACTCGGCCATTTGTTTTTTCAAAAAACCTGTCATGGAAGAAAAAGCAAAAGGCCAATTTCTCACCCGCGAAAACCTTTCCCTGATCCAAGCTTTAAAAGAACGTTTTGAAACGGTAACCCCCTTTTCTCATGAAACCTTAGAACCCGTTTTCAAGGAAATCATGGCTCAATTTGGTGTAAAAATGGCCAAATTGGCTCAACCCCTTCGAGTGGCCCTTACCGGAAAAACCGTGAGTCCCGGAATTTATGACGTATTATGCCTCATAGGGCAAAAAGAAACGGTGAATCGTTTAGAAATGGCCACAAATATAATTCAACAGAACAAGGCAATGTAAGTTAATGGAGAAAACCCCAAAAAAAGCCCGTCATATATTTGTGGTTTCCGATGCCACTGGTGAAACCGCCGAACGGATGACCCAAGCGGCCCTTTCCCAATTTACCCATACTCGAACCGTGGTTACATGCCACCGTTATATCCGGAACAAGCAACAACTGGAAGATATCCTCATAAAAGCCAAGGCGGAAAATGGTCTTATTCTCTACACCTTGGTTTCTGATGATATTCGAAAAGCACTTCGGGAAAGAACGGTTGCCCATGAAATCCCTGCAGTGGACCTGATGGGCCCTCTTCTCACCACCATGGCAGGTTTTCTTAGAACCTCCCCTCAATCTCTCCCCGGCCTTCTCCATAAGGTCGATACGGAATATTTTCTTCGTATCGAAGCAGTTCAATTTACGGTAAAACATGATGATGGACAAAATCTTCCAACCATTGACCAAGCAGATATTATTTTGGTTGGGGCTTCCAGAACTGCAAAAACCCCCCTTTCCATGTATCTGGCCCATTACGGTTTTAAAGTCGCCAACATTCCGATTATCTTGAATCTCCCCCCCCCTCGCGATCTATTTTTGATTGAACCCTCACGTGTTGTTGGCCTACTGATTGATCCAGAGCGTTTGATGGAGGTTCGTCAGGCTCGCCTTAGGAAATTAAAACAAAGCGTAACAGGGTATGCGGATTTGAGCTTGGTTTCCCAGGAACTTGATTATTGCAGAGAACTATATAACCAAAATAGAGGATGGCATATACTGGATGTTACCGGGCGGGCAGTGGAAGAAGTGGCGTCGGACATTTTATCCATCCTTAAGGGAAACAATCCCCTTCAAAGTCAAAAATCAAAGTCAATATCCTAAAAGGAAAAACGTTTATAATTCAGAGGAACAAGAATTTTTTTATGCGGAAATGCTCGAATTTAATGTCCACACAAAAAAGCAAACTTTCCCTCCCAGGAAGGAAAACATGGAGGGGTGGAATTCTTTTGATTTGTTTTTTTTTAACGGCTTGTCAATCCGACCCCACCAACCCTTCATGGAATATCACCTTTGCCAAAGCAGAAATTGATAGGTTAATCCATGAAGGAGAGAAAATGATGGTTTTGGGTAAAGAGGGGAAATTGGAAGAAATGGCTTCTGTGGCAAGAAGAATAAAAAATATTTCAAAAGAGACGCAAAAAGCCATTCCCCCCACACTTTCCGAGGGAAACCATTCAATTCGACATTTAAAGGTAGTATTGGACGAGATAGAATCGGTTATTGTGCATAGCCGAAAAGGACACAAGGAAGACTGCCTCCTGCATGGGGAAAGAGCGCTGGGCCGAATCAAAAAAGCCAAGGAACATATGGATAAACTTTAAGGTTGTTCCTCCTGCTCCTTATTTTTTCCTAAAACATCCACCAGGGTCCACTGTTCTCCACCATTTCTGGTCATAAACAAACCCCCTTGGGTCCCGGCATAAATCGTTTTTGGATCTTTTGGATCCATTGCCATTGACCTTAGAACCATGTGGGTTAACCCGCTACTCGAAAGAGTCCAATTCCGACCCCTATCATGACTTTTATATATCCCTTTTCCGGTTCCCGCAAATAAAAGGTTGTTATCCAATGGATTGATTAGGACCGAAGCAACAAACCTTGCACCACTATTCAAACCATAACTGGATGTTTCCCAACTTAACCCATTGTTAGAAGTGGTAAAAATCCCATTGGTTGTTCCAATAAATAATCGTTGGGGATCCTGATGATCTAAAACAATTGAATTTACCCCTAACCTCATCGCGGTCCCCACCTCCCCTTCAATTAATCCTTCGTTTATTTTGATCCAGGTTTTTCCAGCATTCAAGCTTTTGTACATCCCACCACTGGTTCCACAATAAAGTGTATTGAAATCCTTCGGTGAAAAAATAATTGGTACAACATAAACACTTTCCATCCCTTTTACAGTTTCATGCCATTCTCCTCCTGCATTGGTACTTTTATAAACACCAACGGTGGTCCCAATAAATAAAACGTTAGGATCAAAAGGATGAAAGACAATACTGTTAACCACTGAGACATGCTCTTTTAAACCAATGTTAGCCCGATGCCACTGCTGACCTCCATCAACGCTCTTGAAAATGGCTTCAGCAAATGTTCCGGCATAAACCGTAGAGGAAAGAATCGGATCGATGGCCAATGATCTAACATCAGACGTTTCTAATCCTTCATTCATAGGAGACCATGTTTTTCCACTATCTCGGGTTTTATAAACTCCCTGTTTCATTGCTACATACACGATTCTGGATTTGCTGGGATGAATGGCGATAGCGGTGATGGTTGGCTGTCGGTTACACCCGATAAAGAAAAGCAAGATCCATAGGGAGAAAAAAATTTGAAAAAAAGATTTCCGCCTCACACATCCTCCACAAAAAAATCCCTTAAACCACACCGCTAAAACCAATTCAATGGAAACCGTTTTCTTATTTCTTCTGGGTTAAATAAAAATAAAAAAGATATATGTTGGGGATTCAATAAAGGAAATACAATCCTGGGAAGGATTTAAAAAAAAGTTTTTACAACTTTTGTGAAAACCCTCCAAGCAGAAGGTTCCCAGAGACCAAATCTGCCCCAATCATTACACCCCGATCCCCAGTTCCCACAAGAAGGATACCGTCAGAGGGAACCGAAATGCTATAAATCGGAGCATCAGGAAGATACCCCTTTGCTTTCTTCCACACGGTTCCACCGTCCTTACTCCAAAATAATCCTTTGGTCGTTCCAAGATAAAGAATGCTATTTTTTGTTGTTTCCCTAACGGCAAGGGTCAAAAAAGAAAGGGAGGAATCGAAAGAAAGGCTGATATCTTTCCAACCCAAGCGTCCCTTATTATTCAGCTCACCCTTGAAAACGGCCTTCTGGTTCCAGGCATAAAAAACATCATTCACTACAGAAACTCCAGCAATGTCTTTTGGAAGTGGGTTTGAAAGAATTTTGGTCCATTCATTCCCTTTTTCTCTTTTAAAAATATCCTGCTCCCCCACACCATAAAGAAACCCGTCAGAATCCATTGAAAGGCCTTTTATTTTTTTCTGCTCACCCTCTATTTCCACCGGATTCCAGGAAACCCCAGAAGCACTACGGCTAAACAACCCTTTGGCTGTTCCCACAAACAAAACGTCATCCCCGGTGATGATAAACGAATTAATCGCCTGGGGCCCTAACCCTTCATCTAAAAGAATCCATTTCCTTTTGGCCCGATTGGCCAGGTAAACTCCTGCATTGGTTCCCGCATAAAGAGTACGTGATCGGTCATGAGCCAGAAAAAAAACCTCCGATGTTTTTAAACCTTGATTCATCTGGAACCATAAATTCCCAAAATCTTTTGTGTGATAAACTCCCCCCCCTCCGGTGGCAGCATAATACCCCCGTTCTTCGTTTACCGCCACTGATTGAACTACCTGATATAAAAGCCCCTTATGAAGATATTCCCAATCTTTTTCACCAACCTTTTTCCTATACATTCCTACGGGAGTTCCAACAAAAAGAGTTTCATTTTTCCCTAAAAGCATACTTTGAACACTATCCTCTTCCATTCCTTGACTAATCAGGTTCCAATCTTTCCCACGATTTGAACTGTTATATACCCCCTGTCCTGTTCCAACATAAATACTGTGTTCCCCAGAAAGTATAATCCCCCGAATCGACAAATTACCTAGTCCCCTATTCAGGTCCTCCCAAACCTCTCCTTGGGTGGGGGTTTGGAAAATCCCGCCACCAAAAGTCCCGGCAAACAGGGCTTTCCTTTTTTCATCAAAGGTAAGAACCCGAATAAAATTCTCCCGGAGACCCTCGTCATCCCTTAAACCTTGATTCATTTTTACCCAATTTTTCCCTCTATCTCCACTTCTAAACATTCCCCCGCCGGCCGTTCCGGCAAAAATGGTTCCTTCCTGAGACACAGCAATTGACCGCACAAGGTCCATTTCTAAACCTTTATTTGCCGGACTCCAGCGTTTTCCCCCATCTTGACTGATAAAAACCCCTTTACCTGTTCCCGCATAAATATCTTGATTTTGATCCATAACCAGAACCGGGATCTGGGTATTGGTTAATCCGTCGTTACTAGAAACCCATTTTGCCCCTTGATCATGACTGATAAAAACCCCACCTCGTATGCCTCCAGCGTAAACTGTATGGTCCGGCCCTACCATAAGGCTCAAAATAAAAAGATCCTTGAGACCCTTTTTTACCGCTTTCCAGGAATCTCCCTCATCCATACTTCTGTAAATGCCATCCCCGAAAATACTTGCATAAATAGTCCCATCCGGTCCTTTTGCAAGTGCTTGGACACTGCCCCCTCCAACGGGTCCATTGGTTCGATACAAAGTGACTTCCCCTTGTTGAGGTTGATCAAAACCTTCCTGGTCGGCAAGATATTTAAATTGGGTGAGTTGTTGAAGAGGAGGTCCCTCGCACCCCTGGGGAAATCCCATAGTGGACAAACAAAGGAAAAGGACCCAACCGAAAATTTGAATATTCCTTCGTTTAACTCGAACCCTGGGTTTTAATCTCTTCATTTTGACTTACCCTAAAAAAACTGGAAAAACCCTGATTATCTAAAAAGGTGGGTCATTGACTCATTGAAAGGAATTATTCAAGTTGCCCAAAAAAATAATATGAGATCCCAAAAAATATGAGAATGACACCCGCGGCCCGGACCAGGATCATTGCGGCCCTACCCCACGTCGGGTCCACTTGGGCTTTTTTCCACAACCTTTGAAATAACATTGGTAAGAGGAAAAAATCAAAAACCCCGAAAAAAGCCAATATTAAACCAAAAATTTGATTATTAGACATCCGGCAAATTCAACGAAAATCGTAAATGACAATCCTTATGACAAGAACCTGTGGCCCTCAAATACCATCGTTTTTACCTTAACCTCACCCCCCTCTACAAAGATGATTCGTCTTTTTCCGGGGAGGTAAAGGGTATCGATAATGGCATGGTGATCGGTATAACTCTCAACCTGCTTTATAGAATGATCTTGTGGGTTAAAATAAAATACCGTGTACCGAGTGGTCAAATGTTTTCCGTTCAGAGTTTTTAAGGAATCTTCAACATTAATGGTAAATCGGACGGGTCCCATGCTTCGATTAATCTGAGTGATTTGCCCATTTCTAATTCGATATTTGGATTTGAGCCCGTCCCCGTGAATCAGAAGCAGTTGTCCCAAGGGGTTATGATCATCTCCCCCCAGGGTTAAAACATAACGGCCATCGGACTCTTCAAATTGCCGGGGACCCCGATGAACAGCCATCATTCCAATTTGTCCTTGTGCCCAAGTTTGAAGGGCTTCATCAGGAAGGGAGAGGTTCACTTCCTGCGGGGTCTGTACCGTAACATTCCCGGAAAAACTTTTTCCGTTGTCCACCACAGTCAAATCAGCAGAAAAACCTTTAAATTCTTTTGTCCACCGATAGGTATTTTCAAAAGCTTGACGAAGAAGCTCACGTGCCTTTGGTTCATCTGAAACTTTAATCTCTTCTTTTTTATTTTCATATTTCATCATGCCAATTCCTCCTTGAGTCTAATTTTTTATGATCCTTAACAAAACTTATGAAAACCTAAAGGGATCCTAAAGATATGGGGACCACCGCCCAAACGGTTCTCGCGGGGTCCGGCCAATCATAAGCTTCTTTTAAGAAAACCCTTGGATCGGGTTTAACAATATCTTGAAACCGGATCGATCCGTTTACCTTGATGACAACGGGTTTTTCAAAATTGACCAATTGGTCAGAAAGCAGCACCTCAAATTCACGGATCCGCTCAGTCGTAATCTCTAACCGATTTTCCCCAAACACCTCTCCCCGGAGCCGTGCAAATTGTCCTGCTTTAATAGCCTCCCCTTCAGACCGATCAGTATAGGAAGCCCAAAAAGAGGCAACATCTTCCACTCTTCGAACACGGATCCAATTGTTTCGTCCGATATGATCACGATCATGAACAATGGAAAGGTTTTGGTTTAGGGAGGGTCGGGTCTGTTTAGCCAACCATTTGAAAAGAGCTTGGGTCTCTTCTTCGGGAAAAAAATGGCCGCCGGCTTGGGGATGTTCATAATGATGCTCCCGGTAAAGGACATTTAACTTTTTTTCCTTCATATATTTGCTAACCCCTTGGCTGAATTTTGGAGGCATCACCCGGTCCTTAGATCCATGAAGAAGGTACATGGGGGTGGGATTTAAATTATCCAAAAGGGGGAAAAGAACCTTTGGAAAAGCTCCTGACATTGGAAAAAGGCCAGCAAAAAGATCGGAATGATTGGAACCGATTAAAAGGGTCCCAACTCCCCCACTAGACATACCTCCCAAGAAAATACGGTTCATGTCCAATCGATAGTTCAACATTAATTCCTTTATCAGAGCAAGGATAAATTTTTCGGCTCCAGGAGTCCACCACTCACCCATTGAAATAGTAGGACACACCACCATAAACTCAGATCCAAAACGGGATACCCATCGGTCCAAATAAGCGGACCCCGTAAAACCTGTTCCATGAAGAAGGATGACCACGGGTTGAGGTGTTTGATGCGAATAATCCTGAGGAATAAAAAGAGAATAATCTTGTTCAATCTTCCCCACTTTTAATTTCTCATGAGGAAAACTGCCGGTCCTGAGGGGTCCAGAGGGTTTTAAGGTTTGCAGGGCACCCCTTAGATCAGAAAAGGAATTTTTTAAAAGTTCACTCCTTAAATGTTTGGTTTTTTCTTCATCGGTTTCCCGAAGGTAAGCGAAAAGGTCGGATTTGATTTGGTTTTCATCCACCTGGGTAGCCAGGGTGGTACCGTTGTCATAAAATAAAAAGAAAAATAGGAAGGAAAAATAAAAAACGCATACAACCTTCATTAGAAAGCTCCTGTTATTTATATTTCAAGGGACAACCAGGAACTGGGAGGTGAGACAAGCCCCTTCAAGAAGGTTCTTAGGAATTGTGAAAGGAGATGGGATCTTTTTCCTCTAGGAGCTCCGGGGGCAACGCAAAACTAACCTCTTCCTTAATGGCCTCCACCTCCCGGATATCCGAAACGCCCATTTCTTTAAAAAAGGAAATCACTTCTTCAACCAGATGTTCGGGAGCCGACGCACCGGCCGTAATTCCAACACATCGTACCCCATTCAACCAGTCTGGATTGATTCCTCTGACATCATCAATGAGGTAAGATTTTGCACCCGCGGCTTCTGCTACTTCTCTTAAACGATTTGAATTGGAACTGTTTGAAGACCCCAGGACGAGAACCAATTCCGCTTCATGGGCAATCTGTTTTACAGCGGTTTGTCGGTTTTGGGTGGCATAACAAATATCCTCTTTGGCAGGTGCATTGAGTGCAGGAAAACGCTCTTTCAAGGCTGAAACCACTTCTTTTGTATCATCAACGCTCAAGGTCGTTTGGGTAATCACTGCAACTTTATCAGGATTAGGAACGCTCAATGTCATCGCCTCTTCCGCATTTCCAACCAAACGGATATTCTCGGGAGCTTCACCCATGGTTCCAATGACCTCATCATGGCCTTCGTGCCCAACCAAAAAAATGGTATGGCCTTCCTTCGCATAACGAACTGCTTCATGATGCACTTTGGTTACTAAAGGGCAGGTGGCGTCTATGACCTTTAGCTTTTTTTCTTCGGCATATTCTCGAACCTCAGGAGAAACCCCATGAGCGGAAAAAATTACCCGGGCACCTTCGGGAACCTCTTCTAACTCATCCACAAAAACAGCCCCTTTGGCATGAAGCTCTTTCACCGCGTGGCTGTTATGTACAATTTCCCTTCGAACATAGATAGGGCCAGGGTAGATCTGAAGAGCTATCTCCACAACATCAATCGCCCTTTCCACACCGGCACAAAAACCACGGGGTTTTGCTAAAATCAATTTTTCGGGTTTCATTCTTTGTGTCTCTCCCTGAAGATAAACTTCCAACACCCTACAATGAGATCTTTCCAAAGTCAAGTTATTTTGGGCCCTTCAAACGAACCTGTTTAGGATCTTTTTTGGATAACCTTTTCTTGTCAACCCCCTCTTGACATCCTTTCCCGGGAAAGCATATGATCCCTAAAAATTGAACGGGCTAACTACTGGGGGTTCCCGGTTTAAGAATTTTTATTTCTTGACGGACCTTTTCCTTTCGCGTTCCAACCGAAGAAGCACAATACTTACAGAGATATTCAAACAGCTGACCATCTGGAAGCACCAACAATAGTTTTTCACGAACCGGCACGGCCTGAGAACATTTTTGGCAAAACAGAGAAGCCGCTCGAAGGGATTCAAAAGTTTCCCGCTTGGGTTTAGAATAACGCACTGGGCCTCCCTTTCTTGAATTGAACAAAATGGTTTCCTCTCATTTCAAAAACCACCCTACCGCATCTATTCTTATTATAGGGAACGAAATTCTTTCTGGAAAAACGGAAGATTCAAATTCAAAGTTTCTATGTCTCGAACTCCGAAAACTGGGTGTCACTGTGAGTAAGGTCACTATTCTCCAGGATCTTGAGGATGAAATTGCAAGGGAAATAGAACAGGCCTCAAAACAATTCTCCTGGGTTTTTACCTGCGGGGGGGTAGGACCGACACATGATGACGTTACCATAAAAGGAATTGCCAAAGGGCTCTCCCGGGGCCTTTTTCCTCATCCAGACTTATTACAAATCCTTCATGAACGGTATGGAAATTCTTTAAACATGGCCCAACAAAAACTCGCTCAAGTCCCTGAGGGAACAGTTCTGATTTTTGGGGAAAACGGAAAATTCCCTGTCCTCAATCTGGAAAATATTTTCATCCTACCCGGGGTCCCTATAATTATGCAAAAAAAATTTACCTTAATCAAGAGCCGTTTTCAAAGCATGCCCTTTTCTATCAAACGGATTTTTGTTAATGCTTACGAAGAAGAAATCGCCCATATCCTAGATCAGCTAGTGGAGGAATTTCCTGAACTTCTGCTGGGATCCTATCCTCACCTAAATCAAGAAAACTATAAAGTCCTCTTAACTCTGGAGTCGAAAGACCACAATTTATTAAATAAATCCTTTCATAAATTAATAAACATTCTTCCAGCAAACTTCATTTATAAAAGTGAATAAGTTTTTGCATGGAAACCTGTTTTAAAAAAAAATTTACCCCAGTACATGAATTGAAAACCGTTTTCGATTTTCAGCGGTAAACTTCCAGCCCAAACGCTTTTCAAAAACAATTTCAAAATCTCCAATTTTTAAGGCTTCAAACTCTAATCCCCTCATTCCAGCATTGTATGTTGATGTTTCCTGATAATCATCATCTAATAGGATAAACGCCTCTTCATCGAAGATCGGTGCCCAGGCTTCTCCCCTGTCCCGATCTTCCCATATCCTAATTTTAAATGGATTTCCAATTTGGGTTTCAATTGTTTTTTGTTTGTCTTTGGCAACCCCGTCCATCTTAAAGTTCCTTCCTGCTTTGGTAAAGCCACCCCGTTTTCCCTTTCCGAACCAGGATAAAACAAAAACATTTTATCATTTTCTGGTTTGGGTGACAACCCGCAAAAACCATTGATTAAAGAAACCGCATCCGGCCCAAACAATGGCTTCCCCATTTAGAAGCGTGCGTTCCAAAAGACCCAAAATACACAGTTTATCCAAAAAAGGTTTTGGGTTTTCCAAATCGAATTTTTTTCCAACCATTGATGGATTCACCGGCCCCCCCTTTTCAATGAGAAAGTATAAAATTCCCACCAGGGTGTTTTTTTCAATATCTTGCCTGAGGTGGTCAAAACAGCGCTGACACCATGCCTCCCACTGAGGAGAACATTTCTCTAAAATCATATCCAAAGAGGATTTTCCGGTTTGGCACAAAGTTTCAATGATGGAATGGAGAAGAAATGGGTGTTTCCCGGTTAAATCAAATACCTGCTGTTGAGAAAACGATACCCTATTGGAAGGAATGATGCCATCCAACATGGAACGGGCCTCTTTCTCCGTAAAAACGGCGAGGGGTACCAGCCGCACTTTTTCTCCAATAGGACTTTTTTCTTCCAAAAATTTTTTATACCATTCAATATTCCCCGCCCACACAATACTCCAGGGAACACACAAATAAGATAATCCTAAAGGACCCCTCAACCGCTTTATCAAATCTTGGCCCGGGTGGTCGATAAAAAATTCACAATCATCCAACAATAAAATTAAATGATCAAACCCCAGGCCTTTCGGTCGGGTCCGTTCCACCAATCGGCACAAAGAATCGGACAACGAAGTGAGGGTCCAATTGGGCCTATCCCGAAGGGATAGATAAACCGGAATAGGTGGAAATTTATCGAAGGCGGGTCCTTTATCGATCAAATTTCTATAGACCTGTTGCAAAAGAGCGGTTTTTCCCAGAAAAGGACCTCCGGAAACCAGAAAAGACTTTCCTTCCATCGTTCCCACCAAAAGGGTCCGGGCTATTCCCTCCCTTCCAAAGTATTGTGCCTCTTCCCTTCCCATTTTTTAAAAAGTTCCCTCATATTTGGGACCTTTGATGGATACAAAGTTTTTCTCTACTATTCTTTTTTCCAATCGGTTTCACGCTTTTAAAAGGGCCTGTTAATAAAGAACCGATTGGGGGGGGACTAAGGAGATTTACCCCAAAAAACAATCCCATACATTGAGTTGAAAATTTTCATATTACTCTACCTTGACTGAAAAGAACAAGGAAGATTACAATACCTTGAGAATAGGAATTTATGATGATCTTAAATATCGAGGAAAATCCAAATTGTGAAACCGCCGAAGGAATTCGCTTTAAAACAGTGGGGCCTCCCCGACCCATAAAGCAGGTTAAAATGTATGATCAAGATCCTGAAGGGACCTTGTGTCAAATTACCGGTTGGTCAGATGACCCAGAAAATCCAGTTTGCCCCGCGTATTCACAAAAAGTAGAGGATTCAGGAGATGGTGAGGCGTTTCTCGTTTTTGGGGGGGCATGGGGGCTTCGCTTAAAGCCTATAGGTGACGGGGACCAAGAAAAGGAGGGGGAATGGTCTCTCACAAATCCGGAACAATGGGGCGAGGCCTATCTGATCCTAAATGACCGGGAGGATCTTACTTTCTTCGAATAGGTTTTTTTTTTCTTTTTAATAGAGGAGGACCTTTACTCAGCCCCCTTTCCCAAAGGGATTCCTTTTCTCCATATCGCTTCGAAACCCATCTGGAAAGAACAAAAAACCAATCACTTAATCGATTAATATAAATAAAAACGTGAGGGTTTATTTTGTCTGAATTTCCCAAACGAAAAATCTCCCGTTCCGTTCTTCGGCAAACCGTTCGACAATGGTGTAAAAGGCTGCTGATAATTCCCCCACCAGGAAGGACAAAAGATTTTAAAGGCAAAACCTCTTTTTGATACAGATCCATTTCCTGTTCCAACCTTCTGATTTGTTCCTTTTCTATCTGGGGCATTCCCTTAATAAAAACTTCTTGGGGAGTTGCCAATTCACTTCCCGCATCAAACAATTCATTTTGTATGACCCTCAATTTAATTTCAACCTCTTTGGCTTCTACCCTCTTTATTTTTCGATTAAACGCCCGTGTCATTCCCACAATAGCGTTGAGTTCATCCACACACCCATAGGCCTCAATCCTTTGTGCGTCTTTTGGGACCCTCTTACCTCCAACCAATGAGGTCGTTCCCTGATCGCCTGTTCTGGTATAAACCCTACGAATACGTATAGCCATTTTTAAAATTAAAAGTGGAAAGGGCGATTGCCATATGAAATGGTTTCATTTTGATAAAGGATTTGAGAATTTAAAAACGTTTGATAAGATAACAAGATTTAAGGGAAAGGTTCAAGTCCTACCTTACCTGAAATTTTCCCTTGTGCCTGCTGAATAGCGATATTGGTATTTTAAAGGATAGACGGCTTCCAGAAAAGTCAAAATGCATCTGCGGGGAGTAACAGTCAATAGGGTTGAGAGATCTAAGGGTTCAAATCGAGCTGTTTCCCATTGAAAATTCCCCTCAGGGCTCATGCCACACTCTCCAATGATTAAAAAAAATTCCTCTTTTTTGCTACAGGGCCCGGAAACCAAACAATCCCTTACATTCTCCAACCCCATAAAAATCCGGCTTAAAAGTAATATTCCATTCCCTTCTACTCCGGGAATAGGAGGAGATAAATGAAACCTTAGGTCGGAATAGCTTTTAGCGGTCCTAAAATATTTCTTATGGGAAAACCCCTGTGAAACATGGATGGCCACACCCCCATTCTCCCTCTCGGAGATTCTGACAACACTTCCACTTCCCAGCATGACCAACAGCATTAAAGGTTGCATATCTTTACTCCTGAACCTACTTTTAAATATACTATACCCAATCCAACTTGTCGAGAATTTTATAAAAAAACCAAAAACTAAGAAAATACCAACCAAAACACATTGGTCAAAAAATTTTCGAAGTCAAAAAAAAAAAACCGAAAGACGATCTAGACCCATTGACAATTAATGGTCACCATCCTTAGGATGAGGGAATGGGAAGGAAAAATCAGAAACTAAAAACCACAACCTTCATCATATCCCTGATCTTAATTTTTATCGGTTTTTGGGGCCTAAGGGAAATATATTCTACCCCCAACCCCTCTCAAAAAAAACAGGGGATCATACCCCATGGTCTTGAAACTCTTGTTTTACCTTCGGGTTCTATCCTTTATGCTGAAATCGCCGACACTTTTTCAAAAAGGAAACAGGGCCTCATGTTTCGCAAAGACCTCCCCTCGGATAGAGGAATGTTGTTCTTTTACCCAAAGCCCGGTGGGTATCGGATTTGGATGAAAAACTGCTTTATTTCACTGGATATTCTTTGGTTAAATTCCAATAAAGAAATTATTGAATTGAAGGAAAATGCCCCCCCCTGTCAAAAAGACCCCTGTCCAATTTATGGAACCACCCATAATGCACAGTATATTCTGGAAGCTGCATCCGGAACGATAAAAACCCACCATCTTGTCCTAGGTACCCGATTTCAATTTAAAGAAAGGAAAGTAAAAAATTAAAATCCAACCCAATGGGGCAAACCAGAGAACGAAATCCCTAGGACGGGTACAGCAATCAGATAAACCACTAACGTGATGAGTAAGGCCCCGATCAGATTAAGCCCTAAGCCCGCCTTGGCCATCTGTGTAATTGAAATGTAACCACTCCCAAATACAATGGCTGTGGGTGGGGTAGCCACGGGAAGCATAAAGGCGCAGGAGGCGGCCATCGCGGTGGGAACCATAAACAGCATCGGATTGACTTCCATGGCCACGGCCATGGAACCCATTATGGGCATAAAGACAGTGGAGATCGCTGTATTAGAAGTCACTTGCGTCAAAAAGGTCATTACCAAGCAAATCCCCAAAATGACCAAAACGATGGGCAATCCCTCTAAAACAGCCAACCCCTCTCCAATCCATTGGGAAAGCCCACTGGACTGGATGGCAGAGGCCAAGGCAATCCCACCTCCAAACAGGATTAGAATTCCCCAGGGAATCTCTTTGGCATGCTCCCAATCCAAAACAAATTCCTTTTTTTTTAAATCCACAGGAAGGATAAATAAGATTAAAGCGGCTAAAATAGCCACGGTGGAATCATTGACATGGTTTTCTAAACCAAAAAGAGGGGCCCAACCGGGAATCGTAAATGCCCCCACCTCTATATTCTTTCGAAAAACCCAACCGATAATTGCTAGGATAAAAATAACCGAGGTAAATTTCTCTCCTTTTGTCATCAGTCCAAGTTCTTTTCGTTTGTTTTGAATCAGCTCCTGGCCTCCTGGAATTTCCGCTAATTTGACGGGAAGCGCAAATCGGGTCAGATAAACCCAAGTCAGGGGAAGAAAAACAAGGGTCAACGGCAACCCGACCATCATCCACTTGAAAAAAGTGACCTCGGGGGCCTCCGGATAAAGCGTTTTGATGGCACTTGCAAAAACAATATTTGGAGGAGTCCCAATCAAAGTGCCAATGCCTCCGATCAAGGATGCATAAGCGATGCTTAAAATCAAACAGGAAGCAAAATTTTTGTAATCAAGATCATTTTCAGATGGGCTCAGTTTTAAAGCGTTTTCAACGTGGAATAAAATCGCCAACCCGATGGGAAACATCACCATCGTAGAAGCTGTATCCGAAATCCACATGGATAAAAAAGCCGTAGCAGCCATGATTCCAAAAATAATTCCTCGAGGACTTGTTCCGACGAAAGAAATAATGGATAGGGCCATTCGCCCATGAAGATTCCATTTTTCAATGGCCTTGGCTAGAAAAAAACCTCCCATAAAAAAGTAAATGTAATGATGACCATAGGAAGAGGCCAAATCCCCCGCCCTCATAATGCCCAAAAGAGGAAAGGCAGCTAAGGGAATCAGCGCTGTGGCATACAAAGGAATAGCCTCGGTCATCCACCAAAAGGCCATTAAAAAAGCAATCGCAAGTACTTTTTTGCCTTCTGCACTTAACCCTTCCATGGGGAACAAACCGAAAAAAATTAGGGTTAAGGGAATCCCCCCCCACAGCCCAATCTTTTGACGAAGTGAAAAAAATGTTGTTTTCATTTTAAAAAAAGATGGTCAGCAACACCTTTTGGTTAGTGGGGAATTATTGTCGGTCAGGGGTTTTATCTTTGAAATTGAGATGAGATTCTAAAAGAAGCTTTTCCAATCCCGTATTGCAAGAACGGCCGTCATGAAGCCGGGATTACCCTTGTCGAACCCGGTGGGCCTGTAAAACCCCTTCGACCTGTTCAATTTTTTTAAGAACCTTATCCAGGTGAGCTTTATTTTGGATATTGACCACGAACTTTAAAACAGCTCGCTGGTCATCGGTTGTATTAATTTGAGCATGACTAATATTTGCCTTAGCGGAACTAATGGATGAGGAAACACTTGCCAAAAGCCCCGGGCGATCCACCGTAAGAACGGAAATTTTAACGGGATGCATGACCGTTCCCTCGGTATCCCAATCCACATCCATTAGACGGTCTTTATCGTAATCCAATTCATCAATGTTGGGACAATCTACCGAATGAATGGAAAGTCCCCTACCCCGCGTAATAAACCCGATGATCTGGTCTCCCGGGACGGGATTACAACACTTGGAAAAATGAATCAAAATATCCCCCACCCCTTTTATTTTTACCCCCTGTTGGGGAAGACCTATTTTTCGGGCCAGCTTTTCTTTTAAGCCTTCTTTTAATTTTTCATCCGAAAGCAATCGGTTGACAACCTGGTGGGGAGAAACCCTTCCATAACCAAGAGTGACAATCAGTTCCTCCACGTTTTCAATTCCCATTTCCTTTCCCACATTTAATAATTTCTCGGACTTAAAACACTCACTGGGACTCAGGTGGTTTTTCCTCATTTCCCGTTCCAAAAGCCGTTTACCAATTTCCAAACTTCTCTTACGCTCTTCTATCTTTATCCAATGTTTTATCCGAGCCTTGGCCCGGGAGGTTTTGACAAATTTTAACCAATCTTTACTGGGGGTATGGATGGGAGTGGTTATGATTTCCACTCGGTCCCCACTCTTCAAAGGGTACTTCAACGGCACAATCTTTCCATCAATTTTTGCCCCCACGCAGCGATGGCCGATCTCGGTATGGATACTATACGCAAAATCAACCGGGGTAGACCCTTTCACCAATTCCTTAACCTCCCCTTTCGGGGTAAACACATAAACAACATCTGGAAAAAGGTTAACCTTCAAAGAATCCATAAATTGCCGTTGATCCGCCAATTCATGCTGCCACTCCACCATTTGGCGAAGCCACGCAAACACCTTATCATCTTTGGAATCAATTTTTCCCTTTTCCTTGTATTTCCAATGAGCGGCAATTCCCTCTTCCGCAATGTGGTGCATTTCCTGGCTCCGTATTTGGAACTCTACCCTCTCCCCTGTAGGTCCATGGACGGTGGTATGAAGGGATTGATACCGGTTAGATTTCGGAACCCCTATATAATCTTTAAACCGCCCAGGGACCGGACGCCAAAGGGAATGAACCATCCCAAATATGGCATAACAGTTCACAACTGAATCAGTAATAATTCTGACCCCGGCCAGATCATAAACTTCGTCAAAGGGAATTCCCTGACGTTCCATTTTCTGATAAATTCCGTAAATATGTTTTGACCGGCCTACCACCTGACCGGGCAAACCGTATTCTTTAAGACTCTTTTTCACCACTTCAATCACTTCCTGAAGATAACGCTCCCTTTCCTCCCGTTTCTTAGCTACTTTTTTACTCAGTTTTTTATAGACCTCGTTTTTTAGAAAAGAAAAGCAAAGGTCTTCCAGTTCACTTTTAATCCAACCAATTCCTAAACGGTTGGCAAGGGGGGCATAAATATCCAAAGTTTCCTGGGCAATTCTTTTTTGCTTGAGTTCGGGAAGGTGTTGAAGGGTTCTCATATTATGCAAACGATCAGCTAATTTAATTAAAATCACCCGAATATCCTCAGACATAGAAAGAAGCATTTTTCTAAAATTCTCAGCTTGTCGTTCTTCATGGGTGGTAAAACGGATTTTACTGATTTTAGTAACCCCTTCGACCAATAAAGAAATTTCAGAACCAAACTCTTTTTCCACTTCCTCGAGGGAAAGGTGAGTATCTTCAACAGTATCGTGCAAAAAACCCGCCACAATGGAAGGAACATCCAACTTCAAATCAGTAAGAATGGAAGCCACCTCAATGGGGTGTTTCACATAAGGCTCCCCTGAGCGTCGGGTTTGTCCCTGATGGGCTTTGGCCGATACCTCAAAGGCCTTGCGAATATTTTCAACTTCAGCCTGGGGATTGTAGGACAACACCCTTTTGATTAATTGTTCAACCGATTGTTCCATTTCTTTTTACCCTTTAGGACACATCTAAATACGTTTTTCTTCCACCGAACCCATTGGATTTCGCAGGTCCCGGATTCGGAGCTGAAGTTTTTTTTCACCCCTCCAAATATCCTGAATTAAAGAGAAAGCCATATCAATCCGAACCTCCTGCCTCAGAAGATTGGAAAAAACAGATCCCATTTGAAATCCGATTGCGTCACAACTCAGGGTTCCCCTTTGAACCCGCATTTTCAAATGATCTTTCCCGACTACTCTGGGGAATAAGGGTTCTAGAGACCTTGTCATAAAAACCGGTTCCGGATTGGCAGCCCCGTACGGGGATAGTGTTTCGAGCTCATCCGTAAGCTGCAGATTTAAATCATCCAGTTGGACCTCTGCATCAATCATCAGGCAAGGCTCCAATTCCTCTGGAGTTAGCGTTTTTTCAACAAGGGATGAAAATTTTTCCCGAAGAGAATCAATTTTTTCGGCCCGGATGGTAAGCCCTGCAGCATATTTGTGGCCCCCAAACCCCTCCATAAGTTCTGAACATTGGAGCAACCCTTGATATAAATGGAAAGAGGGAATACTCCGAGCGGAGCCTTTCCCCACCCCATCTGGATTAATGGAAATAATAATCGTTGGACGGTAATATCGCTCTACCAATCGTGAAGCAATGATTCCAATAACCCCAGGATGCCATCGCGGGGAGGCCAAAACCAACGCTTTTTCCTTATCAAAATTAACCTCCGCGGCAATTTTTTCATTGGCTTCCTTAAGAATTTCCGCTTCAATTCGCTGGCGCTCCTGATTTTGTTGATTTAAGTAAAGGGCTGCCCTTTGTGCTTCCTCCGCGGAAGAGGTGGTTAATAGAACAACACCTTCATTGGCATTGGCCATCCGCCCTCCGGCATTGATTCGGGGGCCCAAAACAAACCCTACCGTTCCCACATTCACTGGACGGTTATTCACCCCGCACACTTTTTTAAGGACATCTAACCCCAACCGCGGGGTTTGCGAAAGCACCTTCAAACCTTCTTTTACAAGGAACCGATTTTCACCCCGAAGGGGGGCAACATCAGCAATCGTACCGAGTGCCACCAAGTCCAAATAGGGAATTAACCGTTCATCCAAAGCGGGACGGGAGTTCTCCATTTTAAGGAAATACCCTTGAACCAATTTAAAAGCAATACCCACCGCACATAATCCAGTGAAAGGATATTCCCCATCCTCGCGGTGGGGATTAATTAAGGCATAAGCGGGAGGGGTTTCCGGTGGAGGTTGATGGTGATCCGTTACAATTACATCCATTCCATTTTCCTGCGCCCATGAAATCTCCTTAACGGAGGTCGTTCCACAATCGGCCGTTATAAGTAGTTGGACTCCTTCATTGACCAGGTTTTGAATGGCGAATAGGTTTAAACCATATCCTTCAGCTATACGGTCAGGAATATAATAGTCCACTCTTTTCCCCAGGGTTTTAAAAAATTCTAAATAGAGAGAGGTGGCCGTGACTCCATCTACATCATAATCCCCATATATAACGACTTTTTCCCCCTTTTGGAGGGCCATTAATATCCGGTCCAAGGCTTTGGAAAGGTCCGGCAACAGAAAAGGGGGGTGAAGAGAAGATGGGCCGGAATTTATAAAGTCCTGGGCTTCCTCCGGGGAGGTTATGCCACGGTTTATTAAAATTCTGGCAATAATGGGGCTAACTTTCAAAGTGTCACTTAATATCCACTGAAGATCTTTAGAGCCTTCTCGCTTCTTCCAACTTTTTCCTAATCTCATCATCTACCTCTTTCGAACCAAAGAAACCGAAGATCTTAAGGAATGCCCTTCTTTTCCTGATTTTCCAGGAAGTGGCCCATTTTTTAGGCACCCTTCCTCTATCCAAGCATCGATCAAATCCTTTTTAAAACGCCATTGCCCGGAAATTTTCATCGATGGAACACCTCCCTTCCGTGCCAGCTTATAAATCGTCCTTTCATCTACTTGTAAATAGGCCCCCACCTGGCGGGCCGTCATAATATCTGGAATCATTTTTCCCCTCCATAAACGCGGATTCTTAAATAACCAGGAAAAACAAAAAAAAACAAAATTTTACACTTTTTTCCACTTTTTTACTCCATTTTACCCTATCGAAAGTTTATTATCCAGGTCAAAGAAAAAGGGTTTAAGTCCGTTCTCGTAAAAAAATCCTTAAGGGAACACCTTTAAAGGAGAAAGCCTTTCGGATACCATTTTCCAAATAACGCACATAGGAAACCTTGACTCCCACCTTTCGTTTTATAAAAACGACAAAGGAGGGAGGCTTTATCCCCACTTGAGTCATAAAATAAAACTTTACCTCCCTGCCCTTGTAAAGAGGATGAGGGTACTCGGAAACTAATTTTTCAAACACCCGGTTTAAATCTGCGGTCCCAACCCGCTTTTCGTATTCTTGCATCACCCCCTGAATGTTCTGAAAGAGGGATTGTATGCCTACCTTTTTTTTTCCTGAAATAAATAAAACCGGGGCAAAAGTTAAAAAAGGAAAGTGCTTTTGGATCCAATCCGCTTTCTCCTTTTTAAATTTCCCAAAATCCGAAATAAGATCGATTTTGTTTAAAACAAGAAGACACCCTTTCCCTTCGGTTTGAATGGCGGTTGCAATTTTGGTATCCTGGTCAGTGATTCCCTCCACCGCATCCAATAGGAGAAGAGCAACGTCACATCGTTTCAAACTCTGAAGGGCCCGCTGAACACTATAATATTCAACATCTCCTTTCACCTTGGACCGCTTTCGAATTCCAGCCGTATCAATAAAAAGAAACGTTTCCGTTTGGTGGATCACCTGTGTATCAATGGAATCCCGAGTAGTCCCGGGAACCTCACTGGTCACCAACCGTTCTTCATCCAACAACGTGTTAATAAGGGTTGATTTTCCGGTATTGGGTCGGCCCAATACCGCTACTCTTATATTGGGATTAAAATCGATTTTTTCATTGTCCCCTAAGTAAGGAAAAAGGGCTTCCATCAAATCACCAATCCCACGTCCATGCTCAGAAGAAAGAGGGAAAAAGGTGACCTTACCCAACCGGTAGAAATCTGAAAAATTTTTCTCACTATTTTTTACATCTACTTTATTCACCCCATAAAAAAGTGTCTTTCCGCTTTTGCAGAGCATTCGGTGGATTTCTTGATCCAAAGGGGTTAAACCCTCTTTCCCATCCATTAAAAAAATTAAAAGATCGGCCTCCCCTATAGCCAGCTTCACCTGGTGCATAACCGCTTGTTCCATTCCCCGTTTTTTCTCCGAAATTACTCCTCCGGTATCCAAAAGGAAAAACTTCTTTCCATCATAGGAACAACCCTGGATATTCCGATCTCGGGTAACCCCGGGCTCATCTTGGACAATTGCGATTCTTTTTCCTAATAACCGGTTAAAAAGAGTTGATTTTCCAACATTGGGACGGCCGACAATTGCAACTTTCTTCATGTTATTCAAGACCTTTTAAAAAGAGTGGTACCCAAAGAAAATGGTGCGTGATTTTAACACACCCCTCTGATCTGCACAAGGAAGGGAATTTTTCCTGAGATTGACTTAATAAGGAGGGGGGGTTTAAGATCCGATAAACGCTTTTTTATCCGATAAATGCCAAAATTAAATTTTTCAAAAAATTCAAATCAATTCCTAGACTACTCTTTTACGTCTCCCTCTGGAAAGAGCGGTACGGAAACGTTGATCATTTATATCCATGGTTTTGCCTCCCATCAGCGCGGAGAAAAGGTTCTTTTTCTCCAAGAACGGTTTAATGAAATTGGAACAGCTTTTCTAGCATTTGACCACCGTGGACATGGAAACTCCAGTGGGACTATGAAAGGATTAACCGTTACAAAAAATTTAGAGGATCTCGGCCAAATCATTCAATTTCAAGGAGAAAACTTTAAAAACCTGGTCCTGATTGGATCGTCCATGGGAGGCCAAACCGCCGCCTGGTATGCCGCAAACCACCCAAACCAGATTGACGCAAACCTTCTTATCGCCCCTGCTTTTCGATTTCTTGAAAATCGTAAAAGGGAGCTTGGCCCTCAGGGTCTTAAAAGCTTAGAGGAAAAAGGAGAAATAACCATAAAAAATGATTGGGTAGAGGTAACGATCGGAAAGGAATTGGTTGAGGATGCTCAAAATTATCCGGTGGAAACCCTCTTGCAGAAATATCAAACCCCAACCCTAATGATTCACGGGTTGAACGACGAGTCCGTCCCAATATCAGACAGTTTTTCCTTTATTCAAGCCTCAAAAGCACGCCCTTCGGAACTTTTAATGATTGCTGGAGGAGACCACCGTTTGACCCAACACAAAGACACTCTCTTTTTATATATGAAAACTTTTTTAAAAAAAATGGGGTTAATTTGACCTTTTAAAAAAAACAATTCTTTGCTTTTTAGTTTTTCAGTTTTATCTTGAAAAGATTTTTTTAATTTTCAGGTCCCATCTTCCTCATCAACAACGACAACTTTTGCCTGAAATACATTTAAAGAGTCAAATTCCCCAAATAGATACACATCGTCCCCTCCTCTAAGGGAATCAAAAAGAATTAAATCCACCCCAAGGTGATCAACCTTTCCTTTGATATCTTTCATATGGTTGATGGGAGGATCACTGCATCCTCAATTACATGAACAGGGACAATCTGCGTAATCTCAGAGCACCCAGAAGGAGTACAATGCTGTTTTTCCTCCAATAAATCAAAGGTCCTATTCCCATAACCTGGATCGCTGGGATCATCCGGAATATCCTCTATGATACCCTTAATCTGGTTTGGATCAACTACAGAAGGTTTAACAATAATTAGAGCTGCTTGGAAAAGATCCGGTTCTTGACCCAGATCAATTACCCCTTCAATGATTAGCCGTTTTCCTTTTTTCAATTCATCAGGGCCAAGCAACCGATGGGTTCCCACTTCAATGATTCGGGTTTCAGGGTAGATCCGAACCAAAAGCTCCCCAGAAACTCTCTGTCCAGCATCCAGACTAAATTTAAACTCCTCCGGTTGATCTCCGCTCCCATTTGAAGGGATCTCTTCAGTAATCACACCATAGAGACGGAGAACATCACCAATTTGGATGAGTTTGGCCTGGATATGTAAACCCAGTTCCTCGTTGCGGTCTAAAAGCCCACGAGCGACAACCTTTTCTCCTGTTTTAAGTGATCCAAAATTCCCTGGAAGCCCATCGGCAAGGAATATCTGGGTGTCACCCGTGACGGCCACATCAATAAGATGGTTCCGATCGGAATCATCGGAGCCCGAATCATCATCAAAGAAACCCTTATCCATTGAGAAAGAATCTTCATCAGATGAAGAAACACCATCTTCGGAATCCTTGAAGAATGGGGAATCCCTTTGAATCGTAAAGAAATGATCGTGGATGGAATCAATGGTTCCCTCCACCGCAACGAAACGGGGAAGAGTATCAAAACCGTGTAAAACTTTAACAAAAACAACTGGCCTAAATTTATATTTTCCGGATCCTGTTTTATGAATATGTATGGATTTTTCCGCATCCAAATCCAAATGAATAACAGATGTCTCTCCATCCCCGATATATAAACCATTTTTCAAAACCAGATCCAGCTTTCCATTCGCCACCAATTGAATATCGCTACCTGAAATCTTCTTCTCGGGTGTTATTAATTCCGGATCGCTGATTCGTAACCTTATCTTATTATAAAAACCCGTACGAACCCATCCGACCACGAAAAGGTCATCATCTCCCTGCAATTTAAGCAAATCAATCCGGCGCTCCCCAACAAATAAATTAACAGGGGGTTTATCATCGGATAAAAGAGTCACTTCATTAATGGTAACATTCACCTGAATAAATTCGGGAGCCGGCCCATCCGTGATTAATATGGCAACCTTACCGGTAGATCCAATTCCCCCGCCATTACCGGAATCGGACCCGCAGGCTGTCATGAACCCTCCAAAGATGAGCCCCAGGCCCAAAAAGATTAAAGAAAATTTAGATTTCAAAAATGGAAATATTTTCATGGAGAATGTCTCCCAGCGGTTTCATGTTTTTTATATTAAATTAATATGAGTGGGATTATATTCCCAATTACTATTTTAATTCAACTTTAAATAATACCTTGAATATTAACTACCTAACCCATTGTAATTTTTTCTCTTTATGTTATTATAAATATAAATTCCAAAGGGAATTTTTTGGCGGTCGGAGTTTTTACTGTAAAAGCGTTTTGAAAAAAAAAGCTCCCGCTTTGAAGGGTTTAAACCCGTTTTTTAACAATTGCCCAAAGGGTTTTAAAGAATAAGGTCTTTTTTTTGTTCAGAAACCTCACAGGTAACTAATCATTAGCCACATTTAAAAAGAATTTTAAAAATTTATATAAAGGGAATATCCAAGATATTATGTGATATAATGTAAGGGAGTTTGTATCCATAAATCCCCAAATAATTTCAAAATCTTTCCCATTGAAAAAAAACCGTTTCACCCTCTAGGAAAACCAGGAGCAGCCTTACCCGAAAGGAAACTTTTAACCCCAGCCTAAAAAGCTCCCTAAAATTCAACCCATAGGTGTCACCTTGCCTTCAACCAAAACGGTTAGAAAATTTCTCTACATCCTTTCCTTTATCGAGGGTTTTTGTGTGCTGGCCATTCAGATTGGAGGAACACGGCTTCTGGCCCCCGCATTTGGAACGAGTATTTTCGTTTGGACATCCCAAATTTCCATCACACTGATAACTTTAGCCGTTGGGTATATCGGGGCGGGAAAACTGACGGAACGCTTCGACCCTATACAAATGCTATCTTTTACACTGACGACAGCAACAGCCTGGCTGGCCTCCCTTCCTTTCCTGAAGGGTTTTTTGCTTTCCCCTCTTTTAACGCTTGATTCCCGCTTAGGGGTCCTCCTAGGTGCTTCTTTTCTTTTTGGTCTCCCCCTGCTTTTATTGGGGGGAACCGGACCCATTATCATAAAAGCCCTTGTTGAAAAGGTTCATGAATCGGGTAAAATTGCGGGCAGGGTATTCGGAATATCCACATTTGGAAGCGTGGCCGGAGCCTTATACCTCGGTTTTTTCGGTTTGGGGATTCATCCCACTCACCACATCCTTTGGGGTTTGGCTGCTTTAATGGGGTTATGCAGCCTTTTTCCCTTATTAATATTAAAAACACCTATTCCGCTTCTATTGATCCTTTTTCCTCTTCTGGCTTCCTTTTTGCCCACCCATATTCCCTCAAATACCCCGTGGAAAATCCTTCAAACCAGACCCAGTTCATATGGAGAACTTACGGTGATTGATATTAAAAAAAACAAAAAAGTCTTCCGTTGTCTTTTTAACGACGGACTTCAACAAAACTGTGTTTCTCAGATTCCAAAAGAAAAAAAAATGGCCGGACTTTTCCACACCAACCGAATGGCCATTTTGGCAGAGGCATTTGGAAAAACTGAAGGAGAATCCCTTTTCATCGGTTCCGCTGCGGGAGTTTTACCTATGTATTTCTCTAATCGGGGAGGACAAGTAGACATCATTGAAATCAATCCCGCAATGTTACCTCTGGCAAAAAAATATTTTGGTTTTCAACCCTCTTTGGTGAGAACCATTACCATTGATGATGGTCGAGCGGCGATCCGAAAAATAAACACCAAATATGATTTAATAATTTTAAATGCGTTTATCGGAGATTCTTTTCCATCTCATTTAGTGACCTGGGAGTCTTTCCAATCCATGGGACAAAGACTTAAAAAAAATGGAATCATTCTTTCCAATTTAATGGGAACCCTTGGAACCGAAAACGGGAGAAAAAGTGTTGAGGCAATCCAGGCCACTTATCAGAGAGTATTTCAAGAAAACCTCTTTTATTCAACCCACACCCTTCGTTTCAAAACCGCCAATATTTTTGTCGTCTCTTCAAACACCTCACTAAAGAAAATAAAAAATTTTAATGAAATCCTGTATCCAAAAGTAACCCAGGGAGATTTGGATGCTTTATCCTTTTTAATTCCCATTACCAAAAGGAGTGTTCCGTTTCTTTCCGATGCCTTCAACCCGATCGAACATTTAGACGCAGAGACCCGACAATCTCTTAGAAAAAATATGATTCAACAATCACAAGATTCAAACCGGTTTCTTTTTTGAAACCTTTTTTCCTCTTGTCCATATTTCCCCCAAACCCAGGGATGATATGCAATGAGGTGGTAACTTTTGAAAAAAGGTCATAACTACCTGAAGGGAAAACAAGACATCGTGAAACTCCACTCCCTTGAAAAAAGGGTAACCCTATGATAACGTGGGAACAATTTTTGGAGGATGTGTGACAGTCTCTCACTACAATCACAAAACCATAGAAGAAAAATGGCAGGGGTATTGGTTTGACCAGAAAATTTTTCAGGTTAATGAAAAATCCCCTAAACCGGTTTTTTATTGCTTAGAAATGTTTCCCTACCCATCCGGCAAGATTCATATGGGCCATGTCCGAAACTATACCCTTGGGGATGTGATCGCCCGCTATAAAAAAATGCAGGGATTTGAAGTCCTTCATCCCATCGGTTGGGATGCCTTTGGGCTTCCTGCAGAAAATGCCGCGATTGAACGGAAGGTTCACCCCTCCTATTGGACAAAAGAAAACATCGATCACATGCGCATTCAGCTGAAACGGATCGGTTTATCCTACGACTGGGAACGGGAAATTAACACCTCGAGTCCTGACTTTTACCGTTGGAACCAATGGTTTTTTCTCAAGATGTACGATAAAGGGCTTGCCTATAAAAAACGGTCTCCAGTCAATTGGTGCCCTTCTTGTGAGACCGTGCTGGCCAACGAACAGGTCATTGAAGGGGCATGCTGGCGGTGCGATCAAGCCGTAGAACAAAAAGAGCTTGAGCAATGGTTTTTTAAAATAACCGCCTTCGCCGAGGAACTCTTGCAAGGGTGTAATGAACTGAAAGGTTGGCCAGAACGGGTTTTAACCATGCAGAGAAATTGGATTGGAAAAAGTGTTGGGGTGGAGGTGAATTTTCCTCTGGTTGAATTCGATGACGCCATCCGAGTTTTCACCACACGACCGGATACGTTATATGGAGCCACCTTTATTAGCCTTGCCCCTGATCATCCGATGGTTGAAAAAATCATTCAAGGAAAACCCGAAGCCCAACGGGTCGAAGGCTTTGTAAAAAGAGTGAAAAATCAGGATAAAAAATTAAGAACCGCTGATGAATTGGAAAAGGAAGGGGTTTTCACAGGAAGTTACGCCCTTAATCCCCTAACTCAAAAACCCATTCCCATTTGGGTAGCCAATTTTGTTTTAATGGAGTATGGAACCGGGGCGATCATGGCCGTCCCAGCCCATGATCAAAGGGACTTTGAATTTGCACGAAAGTACAAACTTCCCATTCGTGTTGTCATTCAAGATCCTAAAAAACTCCTCCGGGCCGATCAGATGGATAAGGCTTATACCGAAGAAACGGGTGAATTAATTGAATCAGAATCGTTCACGGGATTATCACCAAGCCAGGCTCAAGAAAAAATCGCCCTATTTTTAGATGATCAAAACCTGGGAAAACAGACCATCAACTACCGCCTCAGAGACTGGGGAATTTCCCGTCAACGGTATTGGGGAACCCCCATTCCCATCCTTTATTGCGATAACTGTGGGGTGGTTCCTGTTCCCTACGACCAACTTCCCGTGAAGCTTCCCCTCAACCCTCTATTAACAGGAACAGGAAAATCCCCTCTATCAGAGGACAAAGATTTTTTGAGAGCCCAATGCCCAAAGTGCCATCAGGGTGCAACACGGGAAACCGATACCATGGACACCTTTGTGGACTCCTCCTGGTATTTTCTTCGGTACCTTTCCCCAAAAATGGATCATGGCCCGTTTGATGCCAACAAGGCAAACCGTTGGATGCCGGTTCATCAATACATTGGTGGAATAGAACACGCAGTTTTACATCTTTTATATGCTCGTTTTTTCACGCGGGTGACCCGGGATTTCGGCCTTCTGAGGGAGGGCGAACCTTTCTCAAATCTCCTGACCCAGGGAATGGTGGTTAAAGAAAGTTATTTTTGTCCCCAGCATGGGTACCTTTTCCCGAAAGAGGTGTCCCAGGGAAATAAATGTTCTAAGTGCCAACAACCGATAGAAATCGGTCGAATCGAAAAAATGTCCAAATCGAAAAAAAACGTCATTGAACCCGATGACCTGATAAAAAAATATGGGGCCGATACCTCTCGCCTTTTTTCTCTTTTCGCAGCCCCTCCAGAGAAAGATTTAGAATGGAATGACCAGGGGGTGGAAGGAGCTTTCCGTTTTCTACAGAAAATTCACCGCATGGTAAATCAATTTCAGGAATTAAAAACTCAAAAGGAAGAAGTGGGAGAAAAACCGACCCAAACCCTTCCTTCTTCAGATATGGAGAGAGGCCTATACAGGAAAACGCACCAAACCATAAAAAAAGTCACCGAGGATATTGAACGGGATTTCCATTTTAATACAGCGGTTGCCGCTTTAATGGAATTTTCAAATGCGATATCCCAGTACCTCTCACAAAAAAAAGAAAAAGATGAAGAAACGGATTTAGGTGTGTTATCTCTCGCAATAAAAACTTTGGTGATCCTTTTAAACCCTTTCGCTCCCCATCTATCCGAAGAAATGTGGCAGTTACTTGGAAACCCACCCAGTGTCAACCAGGTTTCCTGGCCAACTTTTCAAAAGGAGGCCTTACAAGAGGATTTAATAACCATTGTGATTCAGATCAACGGAAAGCTGAGAGTTAAAATCGACCTCCCCCCTGACACCCATGAAGATGAGGTTAAAAAAAGGGTGCTCCAAAACACCAAAGTCAAAGATTTTGTTGAGGGAAAGTCAATCAAAAAACTTATTTATGTTCCAAAACGTCTGGTTAATATTGTTATTTAAACGTTTTCACCACCCAAGGATTTAATTTGCGAACCCTCTCTTTTGAGAATGGCTGTTTTCTTTCTTTTTTAATCGCCTTGGGTTTTTCTTTTTGGGTTTCAGGTTGCAGTTATACCGTTGTAGGAATAAACCCTTCCCAAAATTTCCTGTCTAAGAGGACCATTCACTTTCCCATTTTGTCTAATGCCACTTCCGAACCCCTTATTGAGGAACGCCTCTCTCAATTGATTTCCCAAGAACTTTTAACGGACCACCGCATTCGGTTGGTTAACGGGTCCCAAGAAGCCGATACCATCCTAAAAGGGGAAATTACCTCATTCGGGGAAACGACCCTCTCTTTCGATCCTTTCCAAAATTCTTTGGAGGTTCGTGTTTCTGTAAACTTTAATTTATCATTGGAATCGTTACAGGATGAGGAAATTTCCTGGGAAACCCAAGGATTTCAAACTTCAGCAGAATACATAACCACCAACGACACGGCAGCCACTCGGGTAGCCAAAGACCGGGCCCTTCGGGAGATTGGGAAAAATATCGCCCAAACCATAATTTTTCAAATTTTTTGAAACCGCCTTCTCAAGGAAAATAAAAAATTTATGACTAAATTAAAGAACCCTTTATTAAAATTCACTGATTTCTTTAAATCCGTCGATCATTCTCCTCCTCTTCCCATTTATTTTTTTAACGGTGAGGGGCCTTTTTTTATCCAAAAAGGACTCAACCTTTTAAAGAAAAAGTTTGCAGGCTCACCTTCAGATCAATTGAATTTTCAAACTTTTTTTGGACACGAGGTTTCAGCCAACGACCTGGTGAACGCCTGCCAAACATTCCCTTTCCTTTCAGAAAAAAGAATCGTGATTTTAAAGGGTTTAGACAAAATGCCATCGGGGGAACAGGAAAAACTGGTTTCCTATCTTCAAAACCCCTCACCCTCAACTTTCCTTCTTATCACCGCTGAAAAAATTGATCTTAGAAAAAAAATCTGCCAGGCCATTCAAGCTCATGGAGCCATTGTTTCCTGCACTCCTCCTTATGAATCCCAAATCCCTTTTTGGATTAAAAAAATGGCGGAATCGATTAACCTGGGTTTATCAGACGAGGCTATAATCGAACTGAAGGAACAACTGGGAAATGATCTCTTAAAAATCCAAACGGAGTTAGAAAAAATTTCTCTCTATCACCTGGGGAAAAAAGAAACATTGAACAGGGATGATATTACGGTTGTTTTAGTAGGGGAAAAAGAACATTCCATTTTTGATCTCACCCGTGCCATTGGACAAAAAGATTTTGAAACAGCAATGAAAACCTTAAAAAGGGTTTTGGAAAATGGGGACCATCCATTGATGGTCTTAACCTTTTTGATCAGGCAATTCCGGTTAATTTGGAAAACCAAAGATTTGTTTTCTAACGGAGTCCCAAAAGAGGAAATTTCCAAAAAACTTGGCGTTCATCCCTTTTATGGGCAGACCTTGCAAAATCAAGCCCGACTTTATTCGGAAGAGAAACTTCAGGAAAGTTTTATGATGTTTAAAGAGGCAGACGCGGCATTAAAGGAAAGTTTTCATAACCCCCGTTTCTTCCTTGAACGGCTCATTTTTTTTCTGTGTCAGCCGACAAAAAACTTTTCCACCAGAGGGGGGAAAACATAGGGAGAAAAAACAAACCAGGTTAGGCTTCCTTCTTTTTGTTTTTCCCAGATGAACCGGTTCCTTTTTTTTCAATCCCTTTGAGGGAATTGACCTTGAGCGTTAACCGTGAAACCTTTCGAGCTGCTGTGTTTCGATGAACATACCCTTTAGACACCGCTTTACCCAGAGCGGAAGAAACAGTGACAAGACAAAGCTGGGCGTCGTCTACTTTTTTCTGGTCAATGGCAGAATGGACCTTTTTAATTAATGTTTTTAAGGTCGAAAGTACAGACCGATTCCGCTCCCGCCTTGTATTTATTTGCCGCTCACGTTTTAAAGCTGATCGATGAATTGCCACAATTTCCTCCTTTGGTTTTTAAACTAAAAAAAAATCCCCCCATGGGGCGGGGAGAAAGAACCAGTAAATGTTTCAGCCTCCCATTTCTTATCAAAAACTTTAAATATAAGCATGAAAAAAATGAAAATAATGATTTAAAATCCCTACTTTGTACCATAAAAGAAGATTGTAGTCAATAAGGTTCAGGAAACCAAAAAAATATTTCTTGCCTCTAAATCATAATGACGGAACAAAAAAAAATTACCAAAGCAGCAGGGATCATTAGTCTGGGTACTTTCCTGAGCCGAATAATGGGATTTCTCCGAGACATGGTCTTAGCTCGTCTTTTCGGAGCGGGTTTAGCCGCCGACGCTTTCTTTGTCGCTTTTCGTATACCCAATATGCTCAGGGAACTTTTTGCTGAAGGTTCTATGTCGGCGGCTTTTATTCCAGTTTTTACGGAATATCTAACCCAAAAATCTCGTCGGGATGCCTGGGAACTGGCAGGGGCGGTTTTTACCACACTACTAACTATTCTTACTGCAATTACCCTTCTAGGGATTCTTTTCTCACCTTGGATAGTAAAAGGACTGGCCCCCGGTTTTACCCAGTATCCCGAAAAAACAGCGTTAACAATATTACTCAACCAAATCATGTTCCCCTACCTCCTGTTTATTTCCTTATCTGCCCTCGTGATGGGAATCCTAAACTCATTTCGTTCCTTTGCGGCCCCAGCCCTCTCCCCGGTCATGTTTAATTTGTCCATTATTTTGGCAGCTTTCTTATTATCTCCTTTATTTTCAAAACCTATCCTGGGTATTGCTCTCGGGGTCCTCATTGGGGGGCTGAGCCAGTTTCTTTTTCAACTCCCCAGCCTCCATCGACTGGGTTTTTCATTGTTATTTAAATTTAATCCCACCCATCCTGGAGTACTTAAAATAGGGCGACTCATTTTACCCACCATGATTGGGCTTTCCGTAACTCAAATCAATATTTTGGTGAACACCCTTTTGGCCTCTTTTTTGAGTGAGGGAAGTGTTACCTATCTGTTCTATGGAATGAGACTAATTCATTTCCCTTTGGGTCTATTTGGAGTGGCATTTGCTACCGCCCTACTGCCCACCATGGCTTCCCAAGCGGCAGCGGGTGCAATTAATGACCTTAAGGTAACACTCTCATTTGGCCTTCGGCTTGTCTTCTTTGTCACACTCCCTGCAATGGTGGGACTTATTTTCTTAAGGATTCCTATTGTTCATCTCCTTTTTGAACATGGCCAATTCACCTCAGAGGCCACCTTAAACACCGCTACGGCTGTTCTTTTTTATTCAGTCGGACTTTGGGCCTTTGCGGGGGTCCGTATCACCATTCCTACATTTTATTCTTTACAAGACACCACCACTCCAGTAAAGGTCGCCGTCCTCAGCATGATCATCAATATCCTCCTCAACCTGCTGCTTATGGGTCCTTTGGCTCACGGCGGTTTGGCCTTAGCAACCTCACTATCCGCAATAGTCCATTTCTTCATCCTTCTCCTGCTCTTAAAAAGGAGGCTGGGAAATATTGAGCTCGGACGGCTTTTTACATCACTTCTGAGAAATATCAGCTCTTGTTTTCTTATTGCCATTATATGCGGGTTAGTCAGTGGCCTTGAAATCTGGAATGTTCAGGGTGACTGGTTTGAAAAAATCGTTCTTATTGGAATGGCACTTCTTTTTAGTACTGCCGCTTACTTACTGACCCAGCGATTGATGGGAAGCGAAGAGTTTTTCTTTCTTCAAGATTTTGTATCCGAAAAGTTTCGTAAAAAAGGAACCTCTCTAAAGAACAAAAAACTTTAATTTAACCCCTTCTAAAAAGAGGATGTTGTCTCGGATTCATTTTTTGGGAAATTTTAAATTAATAAAATTTAGGATTAGGTGAATCCATTTGATTTCCAAAAAATAATTTTAAATTTTTAACAACCTAATTTGTTTTTATTAGATAAATTAAATATTTGATAAATATTTCAAAAAACCACTTTCTCTCTTCACTAGTGTATTTATCTGCTATAATCAAAAAACCCTTCCAATTAATAGGAGATATAAGATTAAAGCAACCCTCTTTGCATGCATTTGTATTCAAGAAAAGGATGTTAGCATCATAGCAAAAGATTTTATAAAAAATTTTCTTGACAGATATAAAATGCTATGCTAGGATTTAGACGCATTTTGTGAGTTTAATCAAATTTTCAATTGTTTTTGTAGGGTTAGAAGGAAATGGAAGAGCTAAAAGACATCATCGATGGTTTAGAGCAGCGGGTGTGCGTTTATAAAAACAAGCTGCAGGAACTTCAAAAAAAGCGGGAAAAGGTCGATGATGAAGTTAAAACAGTTAAGAAGTACTTAGAGTTAGCCGAAACTCTCTACCGTGTTGAAGTTGATAAAGCAAAACTTGCTAACCTTTCACATCAGATCATCGCAGAAAACGATAAAGAAAGGGCTGCAAGACCCCAATTTACCTCTGTCCCGGACGTAACAGACCAATCCAGAGAAATCCTTTTAGGAAAAACAAAATATGTGGGTTTAAGTGTTCCCCAGGCCGCCTTCCTCTTACTTAAGGAAGCAGGAAAAGCCATGCATGCTAAGGATATCTACCACAGCTTAACTGAAGGTGGAATCCGAATTAGGGGAAAAACCCCGGTCACATCAATTGCCATTTCTTTGAATAGGGATAAACGTTTTAGGAAGGTTGCTCCGAATACCTTTGAGATTGTTGAAGAGCGGCTCCTTCAGTCCGCTTCTTAAAGTTTTCAAGAGCTTCCATGGCCCAAGGGCATATGGAGGATAACCACCATAGAGAAAGAGGAAAGGGGGTGAAAGGGACTTGGCAACTAAGAAAAAACCCGCGAAAAAAAAGAGCAGTGCAAAAGCAAAGAAAAAGAAGTAGGGTTCTTGAAGCATCAAAAAGGTGGGGTCCTCTTGGGGACCCCACTTCTAATTTGACTTTCATTATACAGTAACCTTCCCCAGTTTAATACCCTTTTTTATATTTTCAAGCCAAAATTAACATTATTTTTTCGTTACCTCATAACGAAATTATAAGTTACTGTTTTTATTAAATTTTTTAATAATAACAACAAAAACAAGGTTTTTTTGGACGGTTCCCTAAAACTTTCCCCCTTCCCACTCTCCCCAGTTGCAAAAAACATTTAAGGCACCATTTACCATAGCGGACCTCGACTGCATCATAACAGGTCTAAACATGCCGCCAGAGACTGAAGCTGCAGATTACCCCATGTGATAACGGAAAAAAAAAGATCTTTTGCCTGCCCTCTTTTTACTTTTTAAATCGCCGTAGAAATCCAACCCATCTAAACAGAATGCTTGGATATGAGCACTGTAACCGAAATTGCCTCCGATTCGGTGATAAATTCCAGGTTTTCATTTCATTCAAAACACGCATAAAGCAAGATCCCTCTTTTATTTTAAGAGAAAACCATTTCCGGTTTTAATGAATAAAAACCTTTTGAAGAGCAAGCGTTATAGAGATAGGCGTTGCGGGGTCAGGCTTTCAACCCCAGGCAGGATAACAGGAACCTCTTGTTCGGAAGGATTAATTATTTTCCAGCATTTTTCATTGGATAAAATCTTAGAAACTAAGCAGGTGTGTAGGGCATGCCCGCCTCGTTCGGCAACAACCTTCCCAATAACGGGCATTCCAATTAGGAACAGGTCCCCAAGAAGATCTAAAACCTTATGTCGGGCAAATTCATCCTCAAATCGCAATCCATTTTCATTTAAGATCCCTTTCTCCCCCACCACAATGGCATTTTCTAGGGAGCCCCCTCGGGCAACACCCCTATTCCAAAGGGCTTCAATTTCGTGAAGAAAGCAAAAAGTCCTAGCCCCTGCAATCTCCTGCTCAAACTCGTTTTCTTTGTTTCGAAAAATAAAAGACTGCCGCCCAATCACTGAGTGAGGGTATTCAATAGAACATTGGACTTTAAAATGAGGGTAAGGTTCAATCCAAATCCGCTTGTTTCCTTCCTTCACTTCAATGGTTTTTAATATCTTCATATAGAACTGTCCAATTCCCTGAGAAACAATTCTGGCTTCCTTTAAAACAGAAACAAAGGGACTTGCACTACCATCCAAAATAGGGATTTCGGGGCCATCCACCTCAACATATAGGTTATCAATTCCTAGACCCATGACAGCCGAGAGTAAATGTTCCACGGTTTGAATCACACAACCCTGGCGGCCTAATGTAGTAGAAAGATCGGTTGCTATTACATTTTGAGCCACCCCTTTAATAAAGACAGGGGGATTGAGATCCCTTCTAATAAAAACGACACCCGTATTGACTGGAGCGGGTAAAAAATTTATATTAACAACCTGTCCGGAATGAAGTCCAATTCCTGAACATGTTACTAACTTAGCTATAGATCTCTGTTGCCTCATTTATAACTCCTTCTTTAAGAAAGACAAAACTACAACTTATGCAAATATTATTCCATAATTTAAAATAAAAAACAATTAACATATAACAACATGTTATTAAAGGAAAATAACACTTTAAAGATTAATTTTCTAAATTAAAAAGTAAACCATTCAAATAAATTTATGTTGCATAAACAACACAAATCCTAAAGGGAAAGTTGCGTTTTTGCCATATCCTCCTTTCTTTTGACAAATTTTCCTTAAAATCACATCAGGATTTAAAATAGAAAGGAAATTCTCATATGAGGATAGGAGTCTTAACGGGTGGGGGAGACTGTCCTGGCCTAAATGCAGTAATTCGCGCGGTTTTTAAAACCTCCTTTAATAATGGTTGGGATGTTATCGGAATTGAGGATGGATTTGAAGGATTATTAGATCCAACCAAATCTGTTTTCTTATCTCCTGAAAAAATCCACGGAATTTTACCCTTGGGTGGAACAATATTGGGAACATCCAACATGCCCGACCCGTTCGAGCAATCCCTAAATGATCCAACCCTTAGGTCATCAGTGGAAAAACCAACCAACATGTTAAAAAATATCCAGGAACTTGGCCTAAATGCGGTCATTGCAATTGGGGGGGATGGGACCCTAACCATTTCACAGGGCCTGTTCCAAATGGGGGGTCCGTTAATAGGTATTCCAAAGACAATTGATAATGATATTCCAGGCACTGATGTAACCTTGGGTTTTAGAACGGCAGTAGAGACGGTTACCCAGGCCCTAGACAGACTGCATTCGACAGCGGAAAGCCATCACCGAATATTTGTGGTTGAGGTCATGGGACGTTATGGGGGATGGATTGCCTTGGAGGCCGGGATGGCCGGGGGCGCAGACATTATTCTTATCCCGGAAATACCCTTTGAAATGGAAAAAATACAGGAAAAAATCCAAAGCCAATTTGAAAAAGGCAGAAAATGCTGTCTCATCGTTGTTGCAGAAGGATCAAAACCCTTAGGGGGAGGGATGTCCGTTTTAAAAAAATCAGAAAGTGGTTATGTGCTCCGTTTGGAAGGAGTTGGAAAAAAAGTAGGAGAAGAAATTAGCCGAAAAACGGGAAAGGATGTTCGGGTAACGGTCCTTGGACACCTTCAAAGAGGGGGCTCACCCTGTTCTTTTGACAGAATTTTAGGAACCCGTTTTGGAACGGCAGCAATTGAACTCATTAAGGAAGGTGGTTTCGGGAAAATGGTCTGTCTTAAAACACCCCATATAACCTCCGTTCCTCTTCAGGAAGCGGTTAAAGAATTAAAAACAGTCCCCCCACATGGAGGTCTGGTTAATTCTGCTGAGGCTTTGGGAATATCGCTGGGAAGGTAAGGAGGGATTTTCAAAAAAGCCATTTCCCATCAATCATGAGCCATTTTTTTTTGTTCTATTGCTTGAAACCAAATATACTCCTATCCCAAAAAATAAACCCACCCCCATGGCGGCGTGAAATAACCCCAAAAATCCACCCACTCCCAAAACAATCCCTTTGGACCAATAAAAAACCACACCAATCATAAGGGATAAAAACATTACCCCTACTCCGACCCAAAAATGAATTTTTTTTTGGGATTCCCAGATTCCCATGTCCATTTCTCCAACCCTATTCATTTTAGGTTTGTCAGTCTCAAACATTAAAATTCAATATTCTTGTCCGACGCAACCACCAAGTCAACATAAGCATCCATTCCCTGAATTAGCCCGCCTTAAATTAAACCCTCTTTGGTGATTTTCCTTGCAACCGCACAGGCCTGGCACACCCAAAATGGAACATTGCCCTCAACCAAAACCGATAATACATCCTTCAGAGGAGGAATTCCAATTCCAACCACAGAATCAGCAATCCCTTCTCTTCCCATCACGACTGCTTCGTTTTGGAGCCAAACGGTCACCTCATGGCCTTGAGCTTTGGCGGCTTTCGCAGCGAAAAAGGAAGTGTCGCTTGGGTGGGATCATCTGTTCCACGACTTACTGAAATTACCATTTTCATATGAGTGGCCTCCTTCAAAAAATTTGATTTGAATTTCTTTATCTATAAAAAATGGGCATCCAAAAGGAGATCTTTCAGGGGTTGCACCCATTACAATTTAGTTTTACTTATGAAAAAGAAAACCTGAAGATTATATTACTGATTCCCCTTTGGGAGCAATTATAAAAATACCCCCTTTTCCCCTTACCCACTTCTTTCAGGAAAACCTTATCAAATTTGGGTCTTCGTGTAATCGAGTGGGTAAATTTTGCCATTACCCGCCTGTCCGGCGGGCACTTGCAGGCAGGGGAAAGCGGAAATCCAGGCCCTTCCCGATAGGGGTAGGGAAGGCGATTGCCTCCCCTTCCTCCGAACCGGACAGGCGGTGTAGGGTCAAGCAGTGGCGCATCGCCATAGGCTCTCCCTTGGCCGTTGCCACCCTTTCGGGTTCGGTGCCCGTTTAGGGATTACCCTAGCCTGTCTCCACCACCTGCCACATCAAACGGTACGTGCCCTTTTCGAGCATACCGCTTTCCTTATGCCTTCTTCCGGCAGCATTACGACCAGCAATAATGGATGCGGTTCATCTCTATGCAGGCAAGTCCATACCTTCCGTAGAGAACCTTATTGGGCAGTGCCCGATACTTCCCAACCCCACCCTTCTTGCTTCTGTAGCGCAGTGTCTTCCTCAATCGATCATTCGTATAGGTTTGTAGCTGCCTAAAGACTCGATGGCTGTGGGTGTGACTGTAGTAATTCGTCCACCCCATCAGGATTGGATTGATGTGTTTCACAATCCAGGCTGCAGGTAAGTTCTGGTACCTGCGCTTATCCGTATACCACCTAATCTTGTCCCATACACGCTTCTTGGATTCCTGCGTGGGGATCACGTGGGTGACATCTTTATGATGTCTGCTCGAGTAATCCCTCACGAAGTGATATCCAAGATAATCAAACCCCTCTCTGGCATCCCGAAACTGTGTCTTATCCAGGTTGATTCCCAGTCCTAAGCCTTCAAGGATCTCCTTCGCTTCCTTCCAGATTCTAGGGTCCTCCCGCGGCACTTGGATGAGGATGTCATCACAGTACCGAGTAAGCACCGCATCATAGCGCCACTTTCGGTGGTTGTTCCTTTTATGCCACTCCTCATCAAACTGGTGTAAGTACCAGTTGGACAGAAGCGGGGAAACCACCCCACCTTGGGGAGAGCCTTCCTCTGGTTGGATTATTTCCCCCCGATCTACCACCTTGGCTTTTAACCAAGCCTTCAGCATCTTCAGGATGTTCTTGTCCGCTACATATCGGCGGATAAGATCCATCAGACGATCATGGGGGATCGTGTCGAAGTAAGCCTGAAGGTCCACCTGAATCACTTGAGTACATCCAAAGTTTAAATACTTCCACACCTGTTTGGATGCTCCTCGTGTAGAGCGCTTTGGACGAAATCCATAAGAGCAGTCAAGAAATTTTGCCTCCGCTATCGGTTCCAGCACCATTTTGACTGCTCTCTGTACGATCCTGTCCCGAATACAGGGAATCCCAAGCGGTCTCTTCTGACCATTGGGTTTTGGGATGTAGACCCTTCGGATACTCTTTGCTCCGTATCGCTTCTCCCGCAGCTCCTGCTGTAATTCCTGCAGGTACCGAACCTCTCCATACGCCTCTATCTGGTCAACCCCTATCCCATCATTCCCTTGTCAATGGTCATTTAAAAGTGTACCAATTCTGGTCATGGAAAAGTGTACCAGTCCGGCACATCCCTCAGGTTTTTAGGTTTGAGAGCTTTTGGTCCTTTTGGAGTCAAAATCGGCTC